>Ga0209979_1003540_pt1 | contig 13697 bp, 14 predicted proteins | sample AnhtaG_FD_183114 | JGI IMG/M metagenome (GOLD analysis project Ga0209979, IMG submission 183114) | Deep subsurface microbial communities from Anholt, Denmark to uncover new lineages of life (NeLLi) - Anholt_01485 metaG (SPAdes) (version 2) | ecosystem: Environmental > Aquatic > Marine > Oceanic...
TAATCGTTGGATCCTGATAAAAGACGGGAAAAAAGAAGAATATAAAATTTCCCATCGTATTTATTCAGCAGTGGAACTTACTGCGCTCTTAAATGAGTGTGGCTTTAATCCGATCGATGTTTATGGGAATTTAACCGGTGAGCCATACGACCATACGGCAAAGAGGTTGATTCTTGTAGCCCACAAAGGAAAAGACAAAACATAATTATCTTGAATAAGCTCGCATCTCGCATCTATATCTTCCAACTGTAAACTTTTCTTTCAAAAAAGCAGGATTTCCCCAACCTTTTGTCGTAATATTAATAAGTTATTTAAAAAATCTCATTTTTTTCAATAATTTCTGCCATACTGGATTCTGGGAATGGGCAGCTGTGCCGAGGTTTTTCCCCTAAAAGTCTGCGCAAAGAGATACAGGAAGAGATTTCCGGAATGAAAAGAAGATATAATAAAAAATAAATTAGGTGATAGCAAATATGAATAAAGACGAACTACTCTAAAGCCGGGTTATCACCGATTAAATTTGAATTTGATAATTTCTTTACAGCAACTTTCCAAAGACCTATCAGAAAAGAAATATCTTTCTTTACAGAAAATGATAAGTTACTTAAAACAATCGATGATACTATAAATGATACTATAAATGAACCAATAAATGAGGTAGTAAAAAAACGGCTAATAAAAGAAATATTATATATTGCAAAATACGGTTTTATTACAAGAGCAGTAATTGAAAGTATATTCAAAATATCAATCGCAACTGCTAAAAGAGATGCATCCTTATTGAAAAAAATAGGATTTATTAAATTTAAAGGAGCTCGAAAAACAGGTAAATACATACTAAGCGATAAAGGAAAAAAAATTCTGGATATCACCACCTTATAAATTTTCATCTCCCTTCAAGGAAGAGGGGAGGTGAGAGTGAGACATTTTCATACAACTTATATCATTCCCGCGAAAGCGGGAATCTATCCCTTTTTTCTGTCATTGCGATCCCTGATTTATCAAGATGCGGCAATCTTAACCAGCTAACTGGCAAACTGGGTAATAGCTAACTAAATTAATTTACCAATTAATTTATATATTAAAAACAGGCGGATTTTTTATGCAATCACAAGTCTATCCTTGGAGAAGATACTGGGCAAGAATATTTGACATTACCTTTATAATGCCCATCTACATATTCATAATTTCCCTATTCTACCCCAGGTTCAGTTACACAATAATCCGAATAGATAGTCTTGTCGGGGGCATACTACTCTTACTATTTTACCTGATATTCTTCGAGCCCATGATGCTCTCCTCATTCGGCACTACTCCCGGAAAATCTCTACTGGGAATAAAGATACGAGATCTATCCGGAAAAAAGATTTCTTATGCTACAGGAATGAGAAGAGGATTCCTTGTATGGTTAAATGGTATGGGGATAGGAATTCCCTTTATCGCATTTTTCACTATGATATTTGCTTACAACAAATTAAAGAGAAACGGAATAACCAGCTGGGATGAGAGATGTGGAATCAGCGTAATACACGACCAGCTAAACATTTTTAGAGTCATTTTATTTATAGCCATATTTATTTTCTGTTTATTTATATGGGCTGGATTTATGAGTAATTTTTAGAAAAGGGAGACTGACTAATAAATAGGAACAGGTGTCCCTATTTAAACTAAAAATATAATGTTTTTTTGCTATACATAACAAAGCTTTATCGGATAAGATAAACTCTCATATATTTCTTTAAGAATGTCCGATAGAGTCTTGTTATGTATGGGCAGACCTTCAAATAAGCTCCTTAGCAAAAAAAGCTCCTGGCGGGCGGTCGTGGTGATGAGATGACCAGAAGTTATTTACCAGGAAGTCAACAAAAGCAGGTTAACAGATCATTTTAATAAAATATCGAGGGAGAGATGAAGAGAGTAGGCTCTTTGCTGATTAAGAAAAAACTCATTTAAGCCTGGCCTGTTTAAATGATTTTTCTAATGATTATTATATTCTAAGTGGGGATTATATCAAAATGGTGAAAATCACCATTTCATATAACGGTTCCAGTATATGTATATGCGACGTTGCGACCGAAGGCAATGTCCTGGAAGGCGAGGGCGTAAGCCCGTAGCGTATATGCTGTGTTATGTGAAGTGTCGGCTTGTTCCTTTCCCTAATCATTTATTTTTGACTTCCATATTCTCTCATTTTTTCTCGGTGGAAAATATGCTCTTCTGGTTGTTCTATAATATATTTAAACTCCTCCACGTCCTTGCCAAAAGCTTTTTCAAAAAATGGCCTTTTGGGTCCGACCACACCATGAGTTGCGTGTAGAATACATTGAATTCCTCTTAATTGCTGCTTAGTCCAATGAGCTTTATCAATGTATTTCCTATCCTTAGCATCTAAGGGAACAAATTTCATTGGAAAAGAAAAAATACTCAAGTCCAATTCCTCATTTAACTCAATATTTATTCTTAGTCTTTTGTAAAAATCTTCAGGAGTATCATTATAGTTGAATAATATAAAATTTGATAGGTTTCTAATTCCATATTTGTGAGCAAGGCGAACTTTTTCTATATATAATTTCTTTAATTCTATATGGTCAAATGCTATTCTTAACGGTTTAATAGCGAGCTCACTTAAAAGTTTCATCTTCTCATCTGTCAATAACCTGGCATCTACTCCTTGATTAAAATCAATATACCGAAGTTTACCATTGAATTTGGCACCTTTATAAAAATCATATTTTTTAATTTCTCTAATTATTTTAGGAAATTCTGGGGAAGCTAAAATATTATTATCCAATAATATTAAGTCTTTCTTATTGGGAGCAACCTGTTCTTTTAATGGTATGTATGGCACATATTCTGGTTCTAATATGGGTACTGCACAGTAAGGACATTTGTTTACACATCCTCTAGTCATGTATCCAAAGCTGGCGTTATTTGTATAATAATTATTAGATAATTCATAGTCAGGTGGCAATCTATCTACCTCTTTGTATAAGCCAAAATGTGGTTTTATACCTGTTTCCTTTTCTACATCATCTTTAAGTAGTGAGGCAAGGATACCACCAACTCTGATATCTTTATTATATTTATTTCGTTGATAGAATTTGATTGTTTTTATTGTAATATTCCATTGATATGTAAACATAGTAGCAATATAAATAATATCCCACTTTTGATCCCTTAATTCTACATTCGTGCCTTTATAAAATACAACTTTATCCCCACCTTGCCTATGATACGTTGAGATCTTCATTAACCCAAGCGGAGGGTACTTAACTTTATACCCTGATTCTATAAGTAATATTCTTTTTGTTTTTTTCATTGTGGTAGACATAACCCCTGAATTTTATTCTTATTCGAGCTTAATTTGGTAGTCAGTGCTAAAACGGTCAATAGTGTAATGAAATTGGGAAGGATTCCTTTGGTAAGCAGCCTCAATAAGTTTCACTGCACTATCGTATTCTAAAAATAAAGGATTTGACTTATTAAGTGCCAATATATTTGATAATAAAAGCAGTGGTCTACATAGGCAATATCCATACACATCTTTTAAAAGTGTATAACCATCTTGTAAAAAAGAAAGAATATTATTTCCTGAGAAGGGCTTTGCTTTACCAGCAAAGTAACTCAAATTTATAATAGAATAAAATGAATTATCCAGAACTTTCCGAAGTGATTCTTCTGGATAACTAATCTTTAATGTTTGTTCATATAATCGATATATTTCCCTTGTAAAAGTTTTACCGATTTTAGTGAAAGCATATGTTAATCTAGATGCCGACTTATCACTCTTAACTTTCTTTACCAATCCCAGATCAAGCATCCATTCCAGGCGGGGAACATTAGTCTGCTCACGTCTTGAACCAGAACCTTTTTGCTCTATCCCTTCCTTTTCTTCCTTATTCTGTTTTTTTACAATTTCTTTCAACCTCATTAGACGATCCCATTGGTTCCTATCCCCAGATGTATATATGGCTCCTGAAAAATTCTCCGCAACTATTTCAATTACCATAGGAAGTATTTTCCCTACCTCAAGATAGGAAAAACTATCTTCTCTAAATTTTGAGAGTAATGAGTAAATAAAATGAATAAAAAAGTCACCATCAACTGTTAATAGATTGTATAAAAAATATATTTGTTGTTTGAGAGTAAGAGAAAGAGGATTTACTTTATCTGAAACCATTTCAAAAGACTTCTTTTCCATATCGTCCATCAATGCTTTTGATAGAACCTCTCCCATATTGGTTGGATCATATATACTATCAATAAGTTGCAGTTTTTTAGGTAGATACTCGACATATTCATTGACACCTAATCGGGATAACCAGCCAGATTGAGAAGAATGATAAAAGGTGTATATATCCTGGATTCGGACTAAAATCGTCCCGTCATTTTGTTGAGCTATATTGCCTCCATTTGGTCGGGTCTTCATCCAGTTACAAAATTTTGGATCAAAGGGTATGGGGTGAGAATTTTCCATCAATTCAGTGCGCATTATATCTATCATTCCGGCTGAAGTCCGCGCTCTATCTGAAAATATAAGCACAGCCTTACAGTACCCCAATCTCTGCATTGAGCGTCTTGTTCCACTTAACCACTTAAAAGCCATTTTATGCTTCAAAACCTCCGTGTACGCTTATTCTGGGTCGAATTTCCATTATAAAACAACGAGAAGTGTTCGTGTCAGATACTACTGCTTGACCTACACTTATATCTCTAATTAACTCTCTTGGAGATAAAGTATTATCATGATCTTTAATCTCTAAAGGGAATGGGCATTTTATATTATTAAGAACAAAATCGATATCAGCCTGAGATACTAATTTATGGATTATAAATGTTTCCACCTGAGAAAGAACATTTATATCAAGAGCTCTGGGTTGTTGAGTTGTTACTACAAATGAGAGTCCAAAATTACGTCCTTCTTTCACCAATTTAATTAAACTCTCAGTTGCAGAAGTTTTTCTTGCAAATGGGATAACATTTTGAGCCTCATCAATTACAATGTAAGTCTTTGGAATTGCACATCTAACTGATTCTTCTTTTTGTCGCCGGACACCCTCATCTAAATAAAGATTTACCATTAAATCCTTTATATTTTCAGAAGCTTCAGCTCTTTCCTGTATAATTCTTCGCACTAAAATAGCAACAAGCACACTACGCATATCTTCTGGAAGCCTATTTAAAAGAATTACAGCAATACGCCCAGGTTTTAGAATATCCTTCAGAGGCGTGCCATTTCCAGAAAATATTGGATGTCGCTGGTAAGCTTTTAACTGTTGTAAAATTGCTCTTCTTGTATCAGGCCGGTATATCCCTGTTTCCCTCTCTTCATCATTTTCGATACATTCTATCAAATTCTGGATTCCATAGTTCGGATTCGGTTGGTGAAAACATGTAGAATCATCGGTCCAGCCCAATGTAACAACTTTTTGATAAATTTCTGTAAGGTATTGCCCCTTTATATCACGAACCATATCAAGACCTAAGAGTGCGCCCCAATCCTCGATAGTAAAATCAGTAATATTGAGAAACAAATCATAAAACTTGGAAGAAGTTAATCGATACCGATATCCTGCAGGAACCCATATATCAACTGCAAGTGATTCAGAAGAAATATCCCAATTTGCCATCACCTCTGCCTGTTTTTGTACTTCATTATATTTCTTATCCTGTGAGCCCAAGGGAATATTCATCCATTGAAATATATTTAAAGTATCGAAAAGTAGGACTGCCCGCTCTCTCTTAACATTAGAAATAGATGAAGGACTGTTTTCTGTTACCATTCCCTCGATAAGAGAACCAAGGGAATATGACTTTCCTTGTCCTCTTTTACCAAAAATAGCAATAACCTTTTCTTTGCTAACATCGAACTTAACATTATATCTCGGTCCATATTCTGTTAGTCTTCCAGTAAATATCCACTCCTCTGGTTTACCTGATTCTGTTCCGAAAACAAACCAATCAGCTTCAGTATGAAGCTCTGGATATAATCCATATCTCTTCATTTACACTCTCCACTCTATATATTTCTTAATAATGGGTCAGCAAAATCCTTATTTATAGGAATATATTTGTTAGTTTCCTTACCTTGCCGATAAGCAGTAGCTGCAAGTTTTGCCAAAGTTTCAATAATCATTCTCGCATTACGGGTATGTTCATCTTGGAAAAGAACCTCAGCGATTCGGTCAATAGCATCTTTCGTGAATGGAATTTCTTTAGGTTGAACTTGACCTGAAAGATTAAAATCAGCAATCAGTTTCTGGGCCTTTTTTTCAACAATAATTCCATCAAGTATCTTTGAAATGAAATCTCGGATATCATCTTGTGTATTAATTACTCCTTTAAGATTGATAAAAGCATCTTCTATATTTCTCTTACTCACTCCTAATCTTGTAAGAATATCATCACGTTGGATAGGTTTTGGAACAGAAGCTGGAGGAGTGCCTGTATATGCAATAATAAAACCTATATCCTCATTTTCATCATCAGCCAATCGAAGAAATGCATTCTGAATCTCGACAAGACGCTTTTTAATCTCATCTAATGCCTGAGCTTCGTCCATTAAAAATACAATACTTTTAGCTAGAACTTTACGGGTTAAATTACCGAGATTACAAATGATATTAACCATGTCTTCAGCAGTATCCAGAGTTTTTGTAACACCGGTATCTTGGAAACTTTCGCCTTTTCCAAGTTTTGCTCCCCTGAGCCATTTCCAGGCAACGAGGGTAGGGCGACCTTCACGTAAAAAGTATCCTGATAAAATATTCGCTAAGGATTTTTTAAGGTTTTCATCCCCGAATTTAAAGACCTTTACCATTTCATCTGCTAAATCCTTTGTACGCGTTTCAGGAAGTTTATCAAACTCTCTTACAATAGATCTAATGAAAATGTCTCCCATAGCATTTAACATCTTACCATGAATATACTCCCATCCACTTAAGCCGGGAGTTCCTTCATCGTAAGGAGCGATGTGGAATATAAAGGATACCGCAGGAAATTTGTCAGGCTCAGCTTTAAATTTCTGTTTGATGTGATACAATGTATGAGTCTTTCCATATCCGTATCTACCTACGATTCCGCATTTTGGAACTCCCCGAATGTTGAAATCGTTATGGACTCTAGACAAAAGCTCATTTTCAACTCGTCTGTTTCCAAAAAACCAACTTGCATCTGCTTCCGGATCAACCCTTAGCCGGGCTCGATTAAGACAACAATAATCTTTTAAATCCATTTCTTTGACTTGCATTTAAATACACTCCTTTTTCTTATAAAAATCCTATCTTTTTAGATTCTGGGTCTTGATAGGTTCCGGCACGGTTAAGAAGATCTTCTTTACCTAAAAGGTCTAATTCTTCGACAATTTCTCTCCCATAACCTTTACCTTCAATCATAATCCCTATCTCATGTGCCCTGGTAGCTCTACCGGAGAGATTAGCAGAACCAAGCAGTGCAAACCCAAATGGCGCACATCTACATACATAAACTTTGGCATGGAGTTCATTGTTAAAATATAAATCTATATTGCGACGACATTGTCTAAACAGTTTGGCTGCCTTTATATTCAATTGTTCTCTTTCAGGGTTTCTCATAATGACAGTCGTTGGTACATTATGTTTTTTGATCGTAAGGACGATATCTTCTAGTCTAATATTTTCTTCCGACAAAGTAGAAATCCAGGGAGATATAATAACCAGGCTTTTAATAGCTGTTGCCAATAGAAATCGTTCAAAAAAGATTGTGTGTCCACCTTCATAAACAATTTCTGCAAACTTTTCCTCCCAAGTTATCGAAAATTCATTTTCTCTCATTTCTATTCTTCCTTTAGTATTTGAGAAAGTGCCATTTGGGGATGTTCTTGACAAATATCAAGAGTTGAAACTAATGTTCTAACAAATTTACGGGCGGTAATTTCCGAATTCTGCTGACTAATAAAATTGCTAACGAATTTATTAAGATTCTCATTATCAACACGGCCAATTTTTTTCCAGGGATAAGCTTGCCAATAAAGGTTGCGAATTTCTATAGCAAGCTTCTTCAAATCAGTTTCTGGCAAAGGATATAATTCAATGACTTTTTTACTATCCTTCTTAATCACAATTTTATTCTCTGCTTCGTTAAAAAAATATGGTGTAGTTGCATATATAAAATATGAATTTGGGGTTCTCGAAGAACAATTCAAGATTTTCTCTAGATTTTCATATGCTTGCTTGCGTTGAACAATTCTGGATAAAGAAGGAATTGCCTCCATTTCGTCTAATAAAATTACTAATCCGTTATAACCCAAGAAACATAGCATCCGAGTTATATTTCCTAACATCTCTAGAGCAGTATCTTCAGAGGCATAATTTTTAATCCCTAAACATCTTGCCTCTCTTTTTGTTTTAATATCTCCTTGTAACCACCTGAGAACCAATTCTACTTCTCGCCAATTATTCCTATTCGCTTCATCACGATATTTGGTTAAGGCAATCTTAAAATCAAGGTTAAGTTTCTTAAGTTCTTGAAGTATTCTCTCTTCCTTAGCTAATCCTATGCTTTTTATGCGTAGAAACCATTCCTCCAAAATGTTTTGCAATGCTGGGGCTTGTCGAAATTTTGATACTCGTATACCTTTTACAATATGTTCATATACTAAGCCTAAATTATGCATAGGACATTCTCTGGCAGTAAGTGTAATAAAACTAGTAGCAAAATTTCTTTTGTATGCATATTCTTGAATAATTTTAAGTATGTGAGTTTTACCACTGCCATATATCCCATTTACCAATCTAAGTCGGGAATTTCCATTACGAACAAAATTCAAATCCTGTTGAATGAGCTTTAAAATTGACTCTCTTCCAACAGAAAATCGCAAAACTCCTTCCATAGGAGCAACACCTTGTCTAAGAGAAAATATTATCTGTTTTGCAAGTTGTTTTTCTTTAGGAGTAGCAGATAGTAATTTCACTCTCTCTTTCATTTTTTCTAAGACTGCCCGATTCCGTGGACTTGTAAATATACTCTTAAAAAAATTTTCTTGTTTATCTACTTTTATTTTTGTGGATATATTTCTTTTATCTTTTTTTCTCCAGATTACCTTTCCATTTTTTACAGTAACCTTTACGGCCTTGATTTAAGAGATCTTTTAGCCAATTTTTATCTCCTCATAGAATTATAGTTATTGATTATAGACTTTAAAGAAAAAGTTTCAATTTTTCTTATCTCCACAAAAAATGATTATCATTCTTCAAAGGTTAATTTTTGTATTTCTGTATCCAAATCGATTTCATCACCCATTTGTTCCAAAATATCCAATAGAGCAACAAGACTTCGAATAAAAGGACGAACTAATTTTTGACTGCTGCGTTGTTGGAACGATTGAATATAACTATTTTTAGCTTTTTCTGTGAATTGCTTGCTCACTTCCCAGTTATAAGCTTTACCATGAATTCCAATAATTATATCCGCCAATTTTCTTAATTCTCTTTCTCCTAAAAAAAGCAGGGGGATTATTATGGAACGTCGATTAAGGCGTTGCAGATTTAAATTAGTGACATCTTTTATTCTTTGCCATAGAGCCGGGTAAGACCTTGCGCCATTAATCGGATCTTCCATAAATCGGGGAGTTGTTGCGAATATTATGTATAACCCAAGATAGTTGTCTGCATTGTCTAATATCTTCCTAATATTTTGATTGGCTTCAGCCCGTTTTCGCGATTGAGTAAGTGAAGTAACTGCTTCTGCTTCATCAAGTAATAAAAGTAGTCCTGAAAAACCGATTGATCTTATAAACCGTAGAAAGGAACCCATAATTTCTGATACATTTGAAATACTAATGGTATTTCGTATTCCAGTTTTTACAGCTAGCTGACTTGGGAGTTTACTACCACCTAACCATCCCAAAATTGCCCTCATATATTCCTGATGATCTAGGGATTTTGTTCCAGCAAAATTCAAATATGATCTTACAGCAGCTCTGAAGTCTAAAGAAGGTGCAATATCCCTTAAATTTTTCTCTATTTCATCTTGAGAATAAAAGTGAAATGAGTTGACCCATGTTTCAAAAATATGCTCTAATCCATTATTACCCTCAGATGTAACAATACCTCTTATAATTTTAGGGAAAATAATCTCAAAACGATCCATTGGAGCTTCTCTAGAATGCAACTCAATATAAGAGACAACATATCGTTTTTTTAAAGCTTCTTCTTTCACAAGACACAAAAAGTGAGTTTTTCCTCCACCATAAGGAGCGGAAAGAAAACGAACTCTGGATGCACCTTGACGAACAAAATCAAGGTCTGATGTTATTGAATCTAACCAAAATTGACGTCCTACAGAGAATCTTTTAAGATTATGTATGGGTACAACTCCTTTTCTGAGAGATTCCAATATTATTTCCGATTCAAAAGGGGTTAAGGCGTTTTGTTTTTCAGAATTATCCATTTCTCTCGCTCTTTTATAAATTTATCCGATTCATCTTAATTTCAGAACCCTACATATAGCGAAACTTTACACTCTAGTTTTGGATTTAATTTCTTTACTTTATCCTCGGTAATCAATAAAAATCTCAAACGCCAAGTATCTCTAACCTTTGTTTTGAAATAACTCTCTGTAAAAATAGGTTTCCATTGTTACTTCTGATGTTTTAAAACCGCCATTTCATCTAACTTAAAATGACCGAAGTATTTCGTTTATGCACGACTCTAGGTTAAGCCTCAAGTTGTAACTTTTTGTTGTTATCATTTTCTCCTAAAATCCAAAAGGTTTCTAATCCGTCCGATATCCCTCTGGCTAACGAGAGTGTGTTATATCTTTATAGATTATTATGCTTATCATAAACTATTTTTATTAATTCTACAAATGATAATTTTATATATCTAATAGGTAAGTCTACACCTTTTTATTATATTTTTATAATTCTTCTCTTATTGTTTTTTCTTTCTAACTACCCCATTAAAATTTACACTAACAAAACCTCTCTCTTAATTAAAACTATTTTTGGCGGGGAAGGGGTCCTTCTTGTATCGGGGAGGAGCCCTTTTTTAGTTTTATAAAATAAGGAGCATTTCTAAGGAAATCAAAGAAAAATACACTTTTATCTATGTAGATCAGAGAGGACGCTTTAAACTTGATAAATATAGTCAAGTATGGTAAAATATAATATATCCTGCTTAGCTTTGCTTGATTTATAATTCTAAAAAAGGAGGTGAAAAATAATGGCAATAGTAGTAACAGTTCCTCGTGATTCATCCTTACAATTTAGACTGGTAGTAGGCGTTAATCCGGATACCGGAGCCCCTATCATCAACAGCAAGACCTTTACTAAGATTAAATCAGCTGCCTTAGATCAAGATGCCTATGATACAGCTACCGCTTTAGTGGGTCTGCAGAAGTACACCGTAGATGAAATCAGACTTGAAAATGAATCCCAACTTACTGAATAATCGTTAGTAATTGTAAACCATAAACAAAGAAGGAGGTGAAAATATAATGGCAACCGAATTAGGAGAAGTAACTAGTTATAAAAGACTCTATATGCAATTCAGGGATAGTGCTGCAAAAATTATCAACATCACTTTGAATAATCCTAAAAATTTAGAGGATGGGGATTATGCTGATTTTGCCGCACAGGATGCAGCTATTGAGGGAGTTATGGATACTATTATCGCCAAGAATATCTTCCATAATAATGGTAATGACTTAGTGGCTAAAGTCAATGCAAGAATCCTTGATTATAAGTCTACTGATGTTATGGATGTATAACTTTAATATATTGTAATATTTCTCCTTGGAAGGGCCGCGGACCTTCCCCGGGAGAGGGAAAGGAGCAATAAATGATAGAATCATTTGTCACTAAATATCTATTAGATTTCGCTCTTGTTTTTCTGGTTGGTTTGTTCTCTAAATTTATGATAAACAAGTTTGGCCAGGACAGGGCAAACAAAATAAAAGAGGCCATTCTTGCAGCCATGCTTTGGGCAGAAGAAGAGCTGGGAATAGGGAATGGTGAGGAAAAATGGAAAATAGCCTGGGTAAAATTAATTGAAATATTAAGGAAGCAAAATGTTAGTTTAAAAGAGGGTGAAATTTCCTATGTAAAGGATCTTATGAAAGCCACTGTCCCGGAGGTGAACGAAATTATATATAAGGCTATGCCTGATGTAGTAAGAAACGGCAGGACTTTAAGATATAAATAAATTATGGATAAAATTAATGATATAAAAATAGCTGAATATTTTTCTTTATATGAGTTTGATTGCCCCTGCTGCAGGCGGGTTATGTTGTCTCCGGACCTTTTTACCAGGTTAAATCATTTAAGGATGGTTATAAATAAGCCAATATATATCAATTCCGGTTACCGGTGTAAAGAAGAAAATCATAAGGTCGGGGGAGTTTCCGGTTCTTATCATCTCCTGGGTATGGCAGTAGACATCCACGCAAAAGATTTTTTACTTTATGATCTTCTTCTTTATGCTCATGAAATCGGGTTTAATGGTATTGGATTTTATGAAAAGAAAAATTTCTTACATCTCGATATTAGGCCTGGACCAAAGCACACTTGGAAAGGAAATAAGTGAATTGGATATTGAATATGTACTAAAATTAATAGCAAATAACGGCTTTCCCCTGGTGCTTTCTGTATATTTAGTATGGAAATTAGAGTTTCTTATTACCGAAATCGTAAAGAATCAAAAGGAATTTTCCCGTAATGTTACTGCTGAAATCAAGGAAATCAAACAGACAATCAATGAATTACGGGTTGATTTTGCTAAAAATCAATAAGACCGTTGATATATAAGGGTTTTAGCGTTTTTTCTTAGACCTTCAAATTTGGCGTATACGAGGCGTATTTAAAAAATATGATGATTCGTAACAGCCACCTTAAAATAGGCGCTTAAAACACGCTTATATTAAAGATAATTTTTTGCGGTTCCCTAAATTCCCCGCTTTTAACCTTCTTTTCTCTTTTATTCTCTCTTTATCTTCTGTATTCTCTTCTTTGCTTGCATATTTGCCTTTATAAATAGACGTATTTGCAAGAAATTATATTAAAATATTGAACTTTCAATTGGTTTTTTTAGTTATATTGACTGCATAAAACAATATAGTTATTATATAAAGGGGGTGTAACTATGAACAAGAGAACAAAAACTGGGCAAAAAAAACATGATGAGAGTGTTTTAAGAAGCGCCGAATGGTATAAAAAGCATGGTTTTATAACTAAGGCTGATCTTCCAGGTTGGAATAAGCCTAAAAAAATAGGAGGATTTATTCCTGATTTAATTGTAAAAAAAGGCAAAAAGGAAATTATTTTAGAAGTTGAAACTAAAAATACAGACAAATCAGATACAGATCAACAAAAAGAATTTAAAAAATATTCTAAAAGAGAAAAAGAAAGAACTTTTAGAAAAAAGATAATTTAATGCTTTACCTGCAATTACTTAATATGTTTATTTAAGAAAATAATTTAGTAGAATTATTATTTATTTTATATTAAATTTCATAAGGATCTGTTTTTCTTTTTGTGAATTAAAATCAAATAATTTCTTTGAGGTAAAAAGAGTCCCCACAAGTTCTTGACACCAACATCAATTGATAGTGGTTTGACTGAGTTCTAATATAGTATATAATATATATAAAAGGACAAGCCCGCTATGCTCTTTTGCACCGAGATAAGCGGGCTTGAACAGAGCCGAAGTCTTTACTGTCCC
>Ga0209979_1003541_pt1 | contig 13697 bp, 14 predicted proteins | sample AnhtaG_FD_183114 | JGI IMG/M metagenome (GOLD analysis project Ga0209979, IMG submission 183114) | Deep subsurface microbial communities from Anholt, Denmark to uncover new lineages of life (NeLLi) - Anholt_01485 metaG (SPAdes) (version 2) | ecosystem: Environmental > Aquatic > Marine > Oceanic...
CCTACTTTCCGCACATCTAGTTTGGCTTTAAATCGTATTTTTTCATATCATCTCAGAATCAAGAATATTCAGTGTAAACACTGTGAGGTATCTTTAACAAGTCCAAAATAAGGGTCTGGACTTCATTCAGTTTTGGATTGAAAGTTTTAATCGTTACTCCATCATTGGTAAGATGATGACGTTGTACATTACTAAATAAATTCAACACCTTGTCCGTAGTAGGTGATGAGCATTGTCGATTTTCAGGATATATTGGAATTCCTTTCCATCCAGTCTTCATCATGTTTAATCGCAATTCACGTTCAATCAACGACTGGACTAAAAGGGCAATGAAAAAGACGAATAACAAAGCTTCAACACGAGTGATGTTTTTCAAGAGAACAGGTGCTATACCATATACTGTCTTAAACTGCTCATGACGCTTCTCAAGCTTTGGTTGATATTTGTATTTCTCCAAGATCTCCTTGAGTGAAATGTCATCACGATTCGTGATTAACGGAAACATGCCATCGGAACAAGCGTCGGCTTTCACGTTTGTATTATCGATTTCCCAGTTAACCTGAAAACGGGTACGCTCGATAGCCACATATCGAGTATTTGGTCCCGGACGGCCCCTTTTTTCCTGCTTATGGGTTGTCTCGATCTTCTCAACTACATCCGGGTCAATCCAACGATTTGCACCCGCCTCTTCTACAATTTTTTCCGCCTCTTTTGATACCGCTTGTTTTGTTTTCAGTCGGCATCGATTGCTTTGAAGTCGATTCTGTAATCCCTTCAGACCTGATATCGCCTTGTTTATTGTGTTTTGACGACTTTTCTGGTCATGCTTGGTCTTTTTGGAACTCCACACCCATGAAATCCTGAATCCCTCTTTTGAGGGTATAGGTGATTCCACCATTCGCCATATTTCAGGTGGATCCTTCTTCTTTCTTGGATCTTGAACTCTACAAACTTCATCCCATGACACTTTGTTATCGATAATATGTTCTCTGAACCATTTGTCTTCACCCCTTGTACGTGGCATAACCGTAATAAAAAATCCATCTTCCCCATCAATGTATCTCATTGTTTCAGATACACACAACTTACTATCTGCTACATAAATGAAGTCAGGACTTCCTTTTAGTTCTCTGAGGGTATTCCAGGTTTCAATATGTGTTGTATCATCTGTCCTGTTTCCGTCATAACCCTTATAATGTATAGGAACCGCACCATCAGATGTAACTGTTAGATCAAAAACCAGTTGTTTTAAATCTGGCCTATAGTCCTTGTTATGACCATGAGTGATTTTAAGTGTCACTTTCCCTCGCTTTTTGTCTCCATTTGCATCTTCATACCCTCCATGAAATGTTATTGAAGTTGAATCATTGTGAAATTGGTCCATCTTAAGACCAAACTCACGGACTGCTTTAAGGACAATTTCAGTCATAAGACTGGCTCTGTCAGTGTCGAACAATTTTTCAAGAGCCCTACCAATTCTGTCATCGTTGATATAATCAACTTGTTCAGGCTTGAGATTAAAAAGCTGGGGGTCAAAAAGTGTTACCCATTCTTTGAATCCATAAATCGGCAGACGACCAATTATGATATTTCTCAGAAGCATGCCAATGGATGTATATGGCATAATATGGTTGCTTGGGTCCGCATGCGGCATTGCACATTTTAAAATCTCATCAAGGCCTAACCTATCAATGAAGTGATTCATAATCGGTAATGCGTCTATTGTTTCCGATTCTAATTCAAGTGATTCCGCATTATTCATATTGTTTACCTGACTCGATCGAATTTGATTTACAATATATTTTCCAAACCAAGAGCAATAATGTTACACCTATTGGGATAATAACCACAAGGTATTTAAGGATATCTATGGATATCCGCAATATGAGAAAAGTCGAGGTTGGAGATAAAGACTTTGTCTTACGAGAACAGGTTGAATTGATTTATGAAAAGAAGATTACGCCTTTTGGTAACTCTGCAAAAATTGACGCGCCTAAGAGATACAGGGGTTGGAGAGCATATGTCATTGTTGTAACGGACTAATCAATTTATTTTGTCCCACAGCCGGGAAATAGGTTTGATTTAAATACGATTAAAATGGTTTTGAGATGTGCGGAAAGTAAGATTCAAGGCATGATACCAGCCTCATATCCTGAATTTTTTTCAGGTGGACTAATGATTCTTTTGTTACTACTATGGATTATAATATTTCAGTTCTTGGCATATTGGAGGTTCAATAAAAAAGACATTTAATTCCTCCATAAATCTTATAAATAGTACTTTCTTTCACTACCATTCACATATCTGGAGAAAATGTCTATGGCAAGGCAAATAAAAAAGACAAATCCAATGCTTACGTCCTTAATTCAGGATTTAAAAAAATCTGCATATGAAAACGATGCACCTATCTGGAAAGACATAGCAGTACGTCTGGAAAAACCATCGAGAAACTGGCCTGTGGTTAATCTGGATAGAATTGATAAATACATTAATGAAAAAGAAACCGCGTTAATTCCTGGGAAGGTGTTATCCTCCGGAGACTTAACAAAAAAGGTTTCTATTGCTGCCTGGGATTTCTCAGATAAATCCGTGGAAAAGATAAAGAAAGCAGGTGGTAAAACACTTACAATTCAGGATCTAGTAAAAAGCAATCCAAAAGGAAAAGATGTGAGGATATTGGGATAGACATGGTAACAATAATTGATGCAGAGGGGGCAATACTTGGACGGATGTGTACAAATGTTGCAAAACGCTTACTTGAAGGAGAACAAATTGCCATAGTGAATTCTGAAAAAGCAATTATTACTGGGAAAAAATCTGCCATTAAAAACAGGTATAAACAAAAAAGAGATGTAGGGACATATCGTAAAGGTCCTTTTTTCCCAAGGATGCCGGATCGTCTTGTAAAAAGATCTGTTCGTGGTATGATACCATACCAGACGCCACATGGGAGAACCGCGTTTAAAAAACTTAAATGTTATATTGGTATCCCTAAAGAGTTTGAAGGGACAACGTTTGAGAAAATTGAGGATGCTATAAAGCAGCCTGTTGAGTATATGACTGTTGATGAGCTTTCTAAATTGTTAGGAGCGAATTTCTGATGGCAAAAAAAATTGTGAATACGTCCGGAAAAAGAAAAACTGCGATTGCAAAGGCAACAGTGATGAAGGGCATTGGCCGTGTGAGAATCAATAAAAAACCTGTTGAGTTTTATGAACCAGAGATTGCTCGATGGAAGATCTATGAGCCACTTAAAATTGCAGATAAACATTTAGATAAAGTGGACATCGATGTAAGCGTGAGTGGTGGTGGATTTATGAGTCAGGCAAATGCGGTTCGTACAGCAATTGCACGGGGCCTTGTTGCATTTACTGGCGATGCAACGTTAAAAGTATCCTATTTAGATTATGATAGAAACCTGCTTGTTAATGATTCAAGGATAAAGGAATCGAAAAAGCCTCTTGGAAGAGGTGCTCGAAAGAAAAGACAGAAATCATATAGGTGATTTTGTGATAATTCCGATAAGATGTTTTACATGTGGAAAGGTTGTCGCTCCTTTGTATGAAGAATATACAAAGCGATATGAGGCATATAAAAAAGCAGCTGAGGCTGGAGAGAAACCAAAGGAGAATCCTCAGAAAATACTTGATGATCTTGGTCTTGATAGATACTGTTGTAGACGCATGATTATTTCACATGTGGATCTTCTAAAAGAAGCTGCTCCCTACGAATAAGATTCATAGTTTCAGTTCATACCATTTTTTTTAATTGGTGGGCAGACTATTTCTATCTATAAGTAGAGTTTAGACTAAAACCCCTCACTCATTATTTTCAAAACATGTTTATATAAATTTACAATAGTCATAGTTAAAAGTCCTGCCACGAAACCAAAAAGTACTATGGTCATAGCAGGCATTGTTTAGCACGCCTCCACCATTTGTTTTGGAAAATTTGTTTTTGAGTTTCGGTTTTTATTCATTTTGTTTTTCCCCTTCGAAAATATAAAATTGATATTTTCTAACATGATATTATTTGTCATTACTACTATATATAAGTTTTGTGGAAAAATGTCAATTAGAAAAAATATTTTTTATAAAAAAACTATTATAAATGTTAAGAAGCATGCCGTCTCACCACCAAAAAACAATGCTTTCACAAGCATCGTAAAAAATATAATGTACCTATGCATTACCAACAATTGGGTGATGGTAGATGCAAAAAACATTGTTGGATTTTTTCGATATCGACATAGAAAAAGAGGAAAAAGATCAAACAATGTCAAATAAATGACATTGTTTTACACCTTTTATTTAATGATCAGAGCTTAGGAGTTTTATTCTCCCATAATCTCCAAAGTGAAAGACATAAAACAATTGTGAAAATGGCAAAACAGGCAATGGCAATGTACAGGAACATTGGATTTTGATAAAGAATGTTGAAGCCACTACCGTCGCTATCAAGAATTAAACGTGAATTCTCAGGAAGAGAACCACCTATGTCCTCTAAAGCATGGGAGGTAGTTGCATTATTAGATGCAGCATCTGCACCGCTCTTAAGATTATATCCATTCTGATATAAAGTAGTATAATCAAAGTTTGTCACTGTTCCTTTTACATACCAAATCAACTGAATAACTCCCACCCACAATGCAATAAAAGTCGTAGTGAACATCACAACAATTCTAGTATTTTCAGGATGTAAAAGACTCTCGCCTTTCCATGTAAGTTTGTAGACAACCCATTTGTGACCTTCTCTCTCTTTCTTTTTAACAAGTCCTGCTTCATTAAGTTTTGCAAGATGCTCGTGAAGGGTAGCCTTATTAAGCTTAGTTGCAGAGCTAATATCCTTCAAACTCATCTTTTTACCATCAAGAGTCCTCAGAATATCTAACCGAGTATCTGAAGCCAGCGCCTTGAAGGTATCCATATCAAGCGTAACTTTTGTCATTTCTATCTATTACTTATTCTTATATTATTTATATACTGTTTGTTTTTGTTCGGAAATTTCCGAACGAAAAATGTAAAATTATAAATCACAACTTACCATTACCATTAACTTGTATGAACAAAAAAGAACTCATACAGCTTCTAAAAGACTGTGGGGCAATACAATTTGGACGTTTTGTATTAACATCTGGTGCAATTAGTGACTACTACATCGACATAAAAAAGGCAAGCACTAATCCAAAGACACTACAGGTTATTGCAAAATCGATGGGTGAATATACAAAAGGATATGATCTTCTAGCGGGAATGGAACTTGGTGCAGTACCACTTGTTGTCGCACTTTCACTTGAAACAGAGATTCCTTACGTTATTATAAGAAAAGAAAAACGTGGACACGGTACGGAAAAACTAATTGAAGGTGGAGACGTAAAAGGTAAAAATGTTCTTGTGATCGAAGATGTAACGACAAGCGGTGGCTCTATTGTAAAAACAATACAAATCTTACGTGAAAATGATGCAAAAGTTGATAAAGTTCTAGTAGCAGTTGATAGAGAAAGCGGTGCAAAAGAAAAACTACAAAAAATGAAAGTAAACTTTGTGCCTCTTCTTTCTGTCAGCGATATTTTAAAAAATAGAGTAGATTAAATATATGAATTGTATTCAAAGATATCTGAAGTTGGGGGAGCGTTAATGAATGTATTAGTAGTAGGTGGTGGTGCTCGAGAGCACGTCATATGCGATGCAGTTACTCGATCAGAAAATGTAAATCTTTTTTCTGTCATGAAAAACCTAAATCCAGGTATAGAAAAAATGGCAGTAGAGTATCTACTAGAAAAAGAAACCAATATTGATCAAGTAGTAAACTATGCAAAAGAAAAAAAGATAGATCTTGTCCTTGTTGGACCTGAAGCACCTCTTGAATTAGGACTTGTAAATGCACTCCAAAAACATGGTATTAAGGCTTGTGCTCCTACAAAAGAGGCGGCAAGAATTGAAACCGATAAAGAATGGATGAGAAATCTTCTGAAAAAATATAACATTTCAGGTCAACTTAAATATGAAACTTTTACGGATGCTGATAAAGCGAGAGAATTTATTGATAAGATGAACGCTGAAGTTGCTATAAAACCCATTGGTCTTACCGGTGGAAAAGGAGTTCAAGTTTCAGGTGATCATTTTAATGGAACTGCTGAAGCAATGAACTATGTCAATAAGGTAATCGATAATAAAATTGGAGGAGCTGCAAAGGTGTTAATTGAAGAAAAAGCAATAGGTGAAGAATTCACCGTTCAAGCTTTTTCTGACGGGGCACATATTTTAACATTACCTGCTGTACAGGATCATAAGCGTCTCTTGCCAAATGATAAGGGACCTAATTGTTATTCTAAAGATACTGAGATACTTACTGAACAAGGTTGGAAAAGATTTGATAGTGTTACTCTTGATGAAAAGGTAGCTGTTGTTAATCCTAAAAGTAGAGAATTATGGTTTGAGGAGCCCTTAAAAAAATATTGGATGAACTATGAGGGAAAAATGTTTCAATTCAAAAATCGAAATATAGATTTACTTGTAACACCAAACCATAGAATGTTTGTACAACAAAGAAAGGGCAGTAAAAGGAAATATGTCGTAGAAGCAAAGCAATATCAAGGAGAAAATTATCTTTATCAATCAGCACTTTGGACCGGAAAAAATCCTGATTATTTTATCCTGCCCGAATATAATTATGGTCTGAATAGGAAGTTTAAAAGTTTAAAGATTGATTTTAAAGATTGGGTTAAGTTTTTAGGGATTTATCTAGCTGAGGGATACGCCACAAAAAAACAAACGAAAAGAGTTTACATATGCCAGACAATGAAATCAAAGAATTTAAATAAAATGAAGAAAATAATTAGTAAGCTACCATTTAATTTTACTTATGAAAATTCCAATAATAAATTTAGAATTAATTCAACACAACTGGGTACATATCTTATGCAATTTGGAACTTCTCATAATAAATATGTACCTAATTATATTAAAAATGCAAAGATTGACATAATACTTGATTTTCTGAAAGCCTTCAATTTAGGTGATGGAGATATACATCATGGGAAAATGAGATTTTGCAGTAGCTCAAAAAGGTTAATAGATGATATCCAAGAGATGATAATTAAGTTAGATCATTCTGGGATTATAACTGTCGATAAAAGAAAAACAATGATTAACCCCATAAATAAAAAGAAATATAGAGCCTCACCGATTTATTCAATAGAAATGAAAAAAAGAAATAAAACGTCTATCAGAAAGTATAACATTGACACTATCGATTATAACGGATTGATTGGATGTGTATCAGTATCTACTGGTTTTTTAATGGTTAGGAGAAATAATAGGGTTGCTATTTGTGGAAATACTGGAGGAATGGGCTCATATTCATGTTCTAATGGACTGTTACCATTTCTCTGTAGAAAAGATTACGATCAAGGAGTACGAATTCTTCGACAAATTATAGATGCATTAGACAAAGAGGGTTGTACCTATATTGGACCGATATATGGTCAATTCATGCTCACGGTAGATGGAGCTAAAATTATAGAAATAAATGCACGATTTGGCGATCCTGAAAACATGAATGTACTACCCTTGTTAAAAACTGATTTTATTGAACTCTGTAACGCAATGTTAAAAGGAGAATTGCGTGAGAAAAAATTAGATGTAGAAAAAAAGTCAACTGTCTGCAAATATGTTGTTCCCGAAGGATATGGATTGAAAAGCATGGTTGGGGAAAAGATAACTGTTGATGAAAATCCAATCATTGACTCCGGTGCAAAACTCTTTTATGCTTCAGTTGACAAGAAAAATAGCGATATTTTTACTTCTTCATCTCGCTCCCTTGCAGTTGTTGGAATTGCAGATGAACTGGAAAACGCTGAGAAAATCTGTGAGAAAGCATTGACCTATGTGAAAGGCGATCACATATTTATTCGACATGACATTGGTACAAAAGATCTCATCGAAAAAAGAATTGATCATATGAACGAATTACGTGGAAAGTAAATGAAAGAAGAAATATTTGTCTATTTCATCGGTACCGCAGGATCGGGGAAATCAACACTTACCGCAAATTTTCAGAGATGGTTTGAACTTCGAGGACTTGATGCCGTTATCGTAAATCTTGACCCAGGTGCAGAGAATCTTCCCTATGAGCCGGACGTTGACATACGCGACTGGATATCCTTAAAGGAAGTTATGGAAACTTACGAGCTTGGACCCAATGGCGCTCAGATTGCATGTGCTGATATGATTGCTCTCAATACAGATGATGTCAAGAAAAGTATCAATTCCTTTAAATCAGATTACATCCTCATAGATACTCCGGGGCAGCTTGAGTTGTTTGTATTTAGAGAATCGGGAAAATATACGGTAGAGTTTTTAAATCCAGAACGCTCAGTGATTTGTTATCTACTTGACCCCGTTCTTGCAAGAACTGCTTCAGGATTTGTCTCGCAGCTTCTTCTTTCTATTACGACAAATTTCAGGTTAAATCAACCCCAGATTAATGTTCTCAGTAAAGCAGATTTGTTGTCAGACAAAGATTTAGATATCATAAAAAAATGGTCTGATGATCCAGATGAAATATATGGCGCTATAATAAACGAGGAGGCGACAGTACATCGTGAGATGAGTGAGGGAATAACTCGCCTCATCAAGGATTTTGGTGGACATACACAACTTATTCCCACATCAAAAAACAATTTATCAGGTATAGAAGACATCTATACAGACATCCAACTTCAGTTTGAAGGTGGCGAAGATCTGATGAAGGATTAAGTCGTCTTAATTGTCCCAAGTACTGGCTCAAAAATAAATCCTTTGTCCATAAGAGACGTAAGTGCTTCTTCTATAGAATCTTCATCAAGACCTGCTTTTTTGCAGTTTTCCATAATTAGATCCCATGCTGCTCCATCTTCGCCTTCTAGTTTTTTTATCGCATCAAGAACAGTGTTTTCTGTCTCTTCAGAATCATCACTTTTCAGCTCTTTAGATGCTTTTTCCTTCTTTTCTGCTGGTTTTTTTGTTTTAGCTTCTTTTTTTGCTTCTTTTTTTTCAATTACTTCTTCTAAATGCAAATCAGGAGCTGCTTCTTTTGATGGAGTAATATATTGAAGTGACTCACGGACAATAGCCAAATATTTACTGATATCTACGGTATCATACTCCTTTAACGCGGCAACTATTCCCTCAGATAACTCTCTGCTATACCCAAGGTTTCTCAGCTCGCCTGCATTTGGCTCATTCATCTTCATTGCTTCAGTGACTGCACCAATTCTTTGTTTGGTCTGCCTACAGGTTTCCAGTATCCATCGAGCCCGTGCATCTGCAGTTACCTCCCGCACCGTTTCCGGACGAATAGAAACATACAGTTCCCCATCATCAGGAGTATATGTCCGTATCTTTCCAACAACCGCGACAAATGCGGGAGCATCGATATTTAAAAGCTGATCGGTAGCATCTTGTTGAAACTGCCCAGAATACAAGGTGAAAACACCTGTTGGATCAGAGATGTGCGCCCTCACAAACTCTCCGCCTTCTGAAACGTTTTCTACATCTGTTAAAACACCGACGACAAACAACCGATTCACCTTACTTCCAAGAGGCGTGATGATATGAGAAGGGGTTTTTTCACCAACTCCTTTTATCTCAAGTGTTGAATCGTTGTATTCACCTGCAAACACTCTCCAAGCCAGCTCTCGTCTCATGATAACTCCTCCAACTCTTTTGATATTCTTTCAGATTCTACTTCTACATCGATATCAGCGAGTTTTGCATCTTTTGCAATAATTGTGATACCAAAAGCATCACCAAGTGCGTTTCCTCGCAGGCTGATTCTATGTGAAAAAAGAATAGTATTCATCTCTTCAACGATACTTTCTTCCCCTTTGGTTTCACTCATTTTTTTAAGTTCATCAAGTGTTTTTCCAAGAAGTTTTTCTGTTGACTCCTTATCAAGAATGCCACTAACTACACCTGTTCCATCATCAACGACAAGCTTAATCCGCAGATCCTCAACACCTTCTACGCTGCCGTGAATACTGCATTCAGTTCCTACCAGCACGCGATTACATTCAGGACATCGCATTACTAGACCAGATCCTCTCCGTATCTCAAGAACAGTTCCTTCTACTTCGACATCCATTGCACCACGTTTTTCCACCAGTTCATACAGTAGCAGTTTTTGTGGTGCAATATCTTTTTTTGAAATAGTACTAGATTCAACCTTTTCAACATTTGCTTTTTCATCAAAAGTGAGTTGCGGGATACCCTTCCAAGACTTAATGTATCCACCAGCAATCTTTACAACATCTCCTTCTTTGAGTTTAAAATCATGCCATGAAGTATATTGTGCTTTTCCGGTCTCATCACCAAGAGTTCCAGAAAAAACGTTCTTTTTTTGCCCATCTACTTCAACTTCCCTTTTATTTAACTCAAGAATCCTTGCAGTAACTTCGACTGCGCCAAGACCCGATCGCAGGTCTTTTACTTTATACTCTTTTGGCTCCATGATGCTTTCAGGGATTTTTGACTCATCTGTTTTTTCAATTTTTGTGCGATCTCCAAAATTAAGCTTTGTATCACCCTGCCACTCCTTCGTATATGCATTTGATATCTCGACAACATCTCCTTTTTCCAGCTCAAAATCCTTCCAAGCAGTAAACGAAATACTGCCACTCTCATCCCCCAATATTCCATAAAAAATCTTTCTAGCTTCCCCTTTTACTGTTATGTCTTTTGGACTGACATGGAGAACGCGACAGAGGACATGGACGCTATTTTGACCTGATTCAAGATCTGCAACAAGCACACGTTCTGTCGATGGCGGTACATAACTTCCTCCAAATTTTTTAATAAGGGTTTGTTTTGCATGATCAAGAGGCACGCCATATTCTATAAATTTTTTAAGCTCTTTTTCCAGCTCTTCTCTACTGACTTCTTTTTCTGAACTATCACCAAGAGCATTGAGAATATCATCTATATACAGCGAAAGATCGTCATTCATAACAATTCCTCCCAAAGCAATATAATGATATGATATTTCGATATATAAAAGTCGCTATTTAATCGGACAACTGAACCAAATATTTTCTAATAAAGCCCGGTAACTTCGCCGTTATCATCAATATCCATTGTTTCCGACGTGGGTTTAGGGGGTAATCCTGGCATCGTCGTAATTTTACCAGTCATTGGCACTAAAAACCCAGCACCAGCAGAAAATTTTATCTCACGTACGGTAATTTTAAAACCAGAAGGCCTTCCAAGAAGCTGCGGATCATCAGAGAGAGAATACGGCGTCTTGGCAATACATATCGGAAGTTTATCAAGCCTCAGTTCTTCACACAGTTTAATATCTTTTTCTGCAGCAACAGTATAAACAACCCTTTCAGCACCATAAATTTTTTTAGCAATCGTTTCAATTTTTTCTTTAACAGAGATATCGAGATCGTAGAGATAATGAAAGTCTGACGGATTATTATGTATCAAATCCACTAGTTTTCCAGCAAGTTCAATGCCACCTTCTCCACCATTTCCCCAGACGTCAGCAACTGCTACTGGTAGATTTTTTGCTTTACAAAAGTTTTCAATGACATCAAGTTCCTTATCAGTATCGTCAACAAAGCGATTGATTGCAACAATGACAGGAATACCATAGAAAGAAATATTTTCAAGATGTTTTTCAAGATTACATAGCCCTTTTTTTAATGCATTAATGTCGTCGCCTTCGCCGTTTCTTTTTAAAGCTCTCACACTTGCAAGAAGGACGACAGCATCAGGCTTTAAATCTCCTGTTCGACAGACGATATCAAAGAATTTCTCTGCACCAAGATCTGAACCAAAACCAGCTTCTGTCACAAAATAATCAGCAAGCCGTAGACCCATTGTCGTAGCAATAATGCTGTTTGTTCCATGAGCAATATTTGCAAAAGGCCCACCATGAACAAATGCGGGGACGCCTTCAATTGTTTGAACAAGATTAGGCATGATGGCATCCTTTAAAAGAACAGTCATCGCACCTACTGCCTTTAAATCCCCTGCTGTTATCGGCTTATTATCATAGGTGTATGCAACAATTATTTTCCCAAGTCGCTTCTTTAAATCATTTACATCTTTGGAGAGACACAGAATCGCCATTATTTCAGATGCAGGAGTTATAGCAAATTCAACCTCATGAGGGACACCATCCGAAGGGCCTCCAAGCCCGATAACAGTATTTCGCAGCGCTCTATCACTAATGTCAAGTACTCTTGGCCAAACAATATATCGCGGGTCAATATGGAAAAGATCCCCATGATGAATATGATTATCAAGAAGACTTGCCAAGAGATTGTGTGCACTAGTGATTGCATGCATATCCCCGGTGAAATGCAGGTTGATATCCTCCATAGGAAGCACCTGTGAATATCCGCCGCCTGTTGCACCGCCTTTTAGTCCCATCATAGGCCCAAGCGAGGGTTCTCGAATTGCAAACATTGTTTTTTTTCCCAAAAGAGTGAGTGCTTGAGCAAGTCCTATGGTAACTGTTGTTTTTCCCTCCCCGCTAGGAGTAGGATTGATAGTGGTGACAAGGATTAATTTCCCGGTTTTGTTCTGTTGAGTTCTATTTAAGACATCTAATGAAACCTTTGCTTTGTAGCTGCCCCAGCAAGTAAACTCATCTTCTTTGATTCCCGCTTTCGCAGCAATTTCTTCAATAGGTTTAAGTTTAATAGATCGAGCTATTTCAATATCTGACTTCATACAAAGACAAGTATGATAGAGACCTCTTACTTAAAAATTTGCAATTTGCAATATAGAGCTTCTTTTCTCTATTTTTCTAGTTGTTACGGAAAAGAAAAATCTCCAAAAAAGAAATGGTAGCTACATAGATGAGTTTTTTCGTGTCGTCCACATATCTTTTGGAAGATAGGAATAAACGGTGTCATGTTGAGGCGGTTGGCTGGTTTTATTTTTTGTGTTCATCCATTGATTGTTTGAATATCGGAGAATTGTATTTTTTGCAAGGAGCCAATAATGAATCCGCCATTGCCGTCCATTCGGAAGCAAGATATTCTCTCTTTCAGTATGAAGTAACCCCTGTGCTTCAAGCATGTAAAACAGCTGTCTATCTTTTTGTTCTAAAGCATTATCAATAATACGGTCTTCAAACCCAAAAAAATCCATGACGATGGTTGCATATTTTTTTGCCTTGAGTGTATCGATATCTAACTTTTCTTCGATTGCCATTGATAAATCATTTACTGTCACAATATTCAAGAGATCCCCCCTAGAATCTTACATGTTACTAGTTTTATAATTCATAGTATATATATTTTCCCTCATTTTTGTAGGATCTTGCAAATTTTGAAAGTCAACCATCACCACATCAACAAATATTATATCACCTATTGTACATATCGATGATTTAGTTGCTCATATGAAAATAGCACTAGTATCAGCAAGACCAAAAATTGCAGATAAAAAATCCAACCTAAAAACAATGGAGAACTACATCAAAAAAACAAAAGCAGATTTCTATGTTTTTGGAGAAATGTTTCTATCTGGATATCCATGCAAAGATGAATTTAGAAATCTTGCAGAAGCTAGAAATGGTCCTTCTATAAAACAGATGAAAAAAATTGCAAAAGAAAAGAAATGCTACATAGTATTTGGGATGCCATTAAAAGACGGGGAAGTTGAAGGTCTTATATATAATTCTGCGGTTTTGATTCATCC
>Ga0209979_1003542_pt1 | contig 13694 bp, 13 predicted proteins | sample AnhtaG_FD_183114 | JGI IMG/M metagenome (GOLD analysis project Ga0209979, IMG submission 183114) | Deep subsurface microbial communities from Anholt, Denmark to uncover new lineages of life (NeLLi) - Anholt_01485 metaG (SPAdes) (version 2) | ecosystem: Environmental > Aquatic > Marine > Oceanic...
TGGAACCTGGATTGGAAGTCAGGCTGAGGATAAACGCTCCCTTGTCCTTGTGTTCCAGAAAGGGCCGCAGGGAATCATACCCCATATACGGATTCAACGTCACCCAGTCGGCTTTCAACTTGGAGAAGAGAGCGTCGGCATAATGGGCGGCAGTATTGCCGATGTCTCCTCGTTTGCCGTCAAGGATGACCAGGATTTCCCGCGGAATACGCGTCACAATCTGCTTCAACAGCGAGATCCCATCCGCTCCGAGGCTTTCGTAAAAGGCCAAATTCGGCTTGTAGGCACAAACCAGGTCGGCGGTCGCATCGATAATGCGAACGGCAAAGTCAAACATTCCTTTCACGTTTTTGGCGTAGTCCGGCGGCATACGCTTGGGATCAAGGTCGAGCCCGAGACAAATAATGGACTTCGTCTCTGACTGTATCTTCTGAAGGTCCTTGAGAGCACTCATCAATACTTCCTCACTTTGCCGACAAGGTCACAAACTGATTTCAGCTTTCTTTTCTTCAGGTAACCTGTCAGGTCGCGAATAATTTTGACCGGTATATCCGGCTCGATAAACAGAGCTGTCCCCACCTGCACCGCCGTGGCCCCGCATAACAAAAACTCGATCACATCCCGGTAGCTGCTTATGCCGCCGATGCCGATAACGGGCAGCCGGCAGTTACTATAGACAGCGTCAACCATCGCCAGAGCAATCGGCTTGATGGCCGGACCGGTAAGCCCTCCCTTGTTGTAGGTAAGTCTCGGGCGCCAGGTCTCAGGGTCTACGGCCGTGCCGACAACCGAATTGATAAGTGACAGGGCGTCAGCGCCGCCCCGCTCGGCGGCCTTGGCAATTTCAACGATGCTGGTTACGTTGGGAGACAGTTTGGCAATGACCGGCTTCGAAAAGACTTTTTTTACTGCCGTAATCGTTTTTTCCGTCAAGGCAGGATCAACTCCAAGTACCATCCCCCCTTCGTCGACATTGGGACAACTCAGGTTCAGCTCTATCATATCTACTCGTTCACAATCATTCAACCGGGCACAGATGTCAACATACTCCTGAAGGGTCGAACCGGCCACGTTGACGATAACTTTTGTCTTCTGCTTTGACAGAAAGGGGACTTTATCACTGAGGAAGCAGTCGACACCGACGTTCGCCAGGCCGATGGCATTAAGCATGCCGCCGGTCGTCTCGGCTGTGCGCGGCGGCCGATGCCCGGGGCGTGGCTTGAGGGTAATTGACTTGGTGACCAGCGCTCCCAGCTTTGAAAGGGGAAAGAGTTGCGCCAGCTCTTCGCCGTACCCACAACAACCAGAGGCAGTCATAATGGGATTAGCGAATTTAACCCCGGCGATGCTTACCTTCAAATCAGGAGTCACAACACCACCTCCCCGATGTCAAAAACCGGCCCGTCGCGACAAACCCTGGCGTAGCCGCCCCCGGTCAGCTCAACGACACAGCCGAGACAGACCCCAATGCCGCACGGCATGGGAGCCTCAAGGGAGAGCTGGCCCGGTATGCCATACTTAAGCCCCAGGTCATTCGTTGCTTTGAGCATTCCGGGCGTTCCGCAGCCGTAGATTCTGAATCCGTCAGTTCGGCGAGACAGGATATGCTTCTCCACTGACTCCGTTACCAGCCCGGTTTCTCCCAGAGAACCATCTTCGGTTACCGGGATAAAGGTGACTCCCATCTTTTTGATGCGAGAGCGCTTAACAATGTCCACTGCCGAGCACCCACCGTAAAAGAAGACTATTTGTTTAGGCTCCCAGCCCCGCCTGATCATTTTGTAGACCAAGAACAATAGTGGGGGTACGCCAATGCCGCCGGCAACTATAAGTGTTGTCTCATTTTTTTTGGGCAGCTTGAAAGGTACTCCAAGCGGCCCCAACAGGTTGACCAGGTCACCCTTGCGCAGTCCGGCCATGACTTTTGTACCGCGGCCGACGACCTTCAAAATAATCTCTATCTCGTTGTTATTCGTGGAAACATTAGCCACGGAAAAGGCTCGCCTGAAGAAAACATCCGCCCCGAGCAGTCTGATGTGAACAAACTGGCCCGGTTTGCACTCGGAGGCGCGGGAATATGGCCCAAAGGTAAGTGAGTAATAACCGTTTCCCAGATTTCGATTCTTTATGACAAACGTGTCTTCACACGCTGGTCTAATCATTTCAGATGTCCCGGCAACGTCACCCTGTACTTATACAAAAACCATGCTCCTTGCTCCTCCGGCCGCAACTGGCTTACGTCAAAAGTCGTTGAGGCGACGGCCTCTTTTGCCCGGCGGTCGATCTCATCGATGCCGGAATACGTTTTCAGCACATAATCAGTAACTTCTCCGGTAAAATCAAGCTTGATGTGGAAATTCAAGTCCCCCTCCCACTCGGCAGCGTACGCCTCGGTGGGATACTCAAACTCATACCGAACCTCAATGGGCTTTACGTGGGACGGGAGGTCTATGGCTTTCTCGCCGTCAGGAGCCGTGTAAAGCGCCTCTAGAGGATCAATGTAAGCCGCCGTGTCCTCCTCTCCAATCACTTCACCCTCAGATGCGAAATGGCCCTCGGCTTCCTCCTCCGCGGTGGAGTCAGCCGCTTTCTCTGGAGGGGCCTGGGAAGGAGGGTGATAGCTTATTCGTTTCCTCGCCTCGGCAGCCCAAAAGGAACCGGGAAACGAATCCACAAACTCGCTGTAGGCAAAAATAACTGACGAGTCACCCGGGCTTTCGTACGTCTCGATCAGCCAGATGAGGGCAAAACGCGCTTGCAGGTAGTACTTTGAATCGGGAAAGTGATCGATCACGTAGGTGTAGTAGGCGCGGGCAGAATCGATGTTTTCTTCGTTGACAAGAAAGTCCTCAGCCCTCTTTATGTAGGCGCCGGCATAGCCGGTATCAGCAGCCATGCCCAGCAGGCCCAGCAGTTCCAGCGCCTCGGAAACGAAGTCAGACTGAGGGTATTCTTCCAGAACCGCTCGCAGGATCGAATCGGCTTTTGCCGTATCCTTATGGTGCTCCCTGATCATCTGTGACAGGCTAATCATTCCTTTCGGCGTATCGAAGGCGGTGGGAAACGAGTCGACCAGATACTGCATCTCTAAGATTGCCGTGTCCGGCTTATTCAGCTTGAACCAGTGTAGCTCGGCCAGTTGGTACTGGGTGTAGGCAGCGGCGTCTATGGCATCCTGGGTGGTGGTGGAATCGATCTCAAGGGTCCGGGCAAACCTCTCAAGTTTTCCAATGTCTGAGGACCGCTGTAGGGCGTCCCGTCCATTCTCAGAGGAGCGGTCTAGTTCAACCACTTTGTCATAGTACTCTTTTGCCTTTTTGAGATCGTCGTGGTCAAACTGATATATGAGCCCCAGGATATAATAAGCTTCAGCCGCAACCCGCTTGTTTTTCTCCTCAGTGGCCACTTCTTGATAGATGGCTTCGGCCTGATCCAGATCGTCCTTGTACTCATAACCTTCGGACAGCTTGAGCTTCAGTACACCCAGCGAGTCAAAATACGCCTCATCCTTAATAAGCGTTTGAAGGTAATCCAGTCCGGTATTGATCTGCTGCATACGGTATGAACAGAGGGCTGCTTGATACAAAGCATGATACCGTTCGTTGTTGTCCGGGTTCATCCCGAGCATCTGCAGGTATGCTCCGAGTGCGTCCTTAAACTGAAACACCTGAAAGTACCCGTCCGCGATATAGTTTTGCGCGACCTTTTTCTGTGCCTCGCTTCCGAGCGAATCGCGTATGGCCAGGAAAAATTGCTGGGCCTCGCTGTACCTCTTGTTGTCAAAATGATACGTCCCCAGCGCTATGGCCGCCTCGGTCTTAAAACTCCGCTCCACGTCACTGTGGAAGAGCTCCCCGAACAGATCCATGGCAACGTCTATCTCCTTTTGCTCCAATTTCGCCTTGGCAAGGTACAGTCTGGCGTCCAGGGCATATTTGGAATCAGGGAAATTGGCCAGGATTTCTCGGCAGCGGCGCTCAGATTTCCGGTATTGCTCGGTGTAATAGTAGGAAACAGCCAGGATATACACGGCATCATCATACCATTTTGAGTTGGGGTGGTTCTCCACGACTTTTAGCGACTTTTCGATGGCTTTTTTGTAGTCGCCGGCCCTGATTTGCGCCCGCCCGTATTTACTTTCTTTTCGGGCTTTCTCGGCGTTGTTAAAGGCCTGGCGGGCGTTAAAAAAGGTGTTGTAATAGACACAACCGCCGGCCAAGCTAAAGACAAACAGCAGGAGCAGCAAGTATGTGATGGTATTTCTAAAACTTCGAGCCATCGCGAGATCCTACATGACGCATCCGTGACTCTTTATACTCAACAAACAAGAATGCCGTTTCAGCAACTCAGCCTGGAGGGGAGGTCTGTTTAAGTCGCTCTATCAATGTCGGCAGAAACTCTCCAGACTTGGCTGAGACGTAATAATCGGCCAGTCCGCTCAGCGGGGTCATTTCCGGATTGATCTCAACCAGGGTGGCTCCCTGGCGCTTGGCTGTGATCGGCAGGCTGGCCGCCGGGTGAACAATGGCCGACGTCCCTATCGAGAAAAACAGCTCTGTCTGCTCCGATTCAGAAAACGCCTTGTTAATGATCTGTGGGTCGAGCATCTCCCCGAACCAAACCACGTCGGGGCGAATCTTCCCTCCACAGTGCGGGCAGGAGGGAATATTGTCCGGGTCGATGTCCATATCCTCGGAAAACTGGTGATTGCAGTCAAGGCACTTGTTGCGGTAGATATTGCCGTGGAGCTCTAAGATATTTTCCGAACCGGCGGCCCGGTGAAGACCGTCCACGTTCTGGGTTACTAAGGTAAACTGGTCAAACCACTGCTGAAGATAGCGAAGGGCGTAGTGCCCCGGGTTAGGTTTCACCTCTCCAACAACCTGGCGCCGCCACTTATACCATTCCCAGACAATCTTCGGATTCGAGATAAAGGCCGCCATCGTTGCCAGCTCTTCGGGTTTGAATTTTCCCCACAATCCCTCGCTGCCGCGAAAGGTGGGTACACCCGATTCGGCCGAAATGCCCGCGCCGGTTAAGACCACGCAGGAACGGCAATTTCGCACGGCATTGACGATCTCATCCAACATGCACAAAAGATACAACGCAACCGGCCAAAAGGCAACCAATGAGACTGGTTTTGCTATTCTACGTTCAGTCGGGTCACGCTCTTGGCAAGCCAAAAGCAAGACCTAACTGAACAGAGGAACCTTTTGAGGTGTCAGTTACCGTAGTGTTAGTCGCAGCCTGAGTGGGGGCCCCCAGCAGGGAGAGGGATGATTTATTGTTTCTTTTTGCGCTTTCGGAAGGGCTTAAGCTCCTCATTGACTTCGTTGAGGTCAAAGGCCTCGGGATCGTATTCGCCGCCGACCCATTCCAAAAGTTCCTCATGCTCCGGGTGACTGGGGTCACCAACAGCTTCCAACAAATTGTAGTATCCCCACGGACCGCCGCAGTCTTCGGGAGTACAGGCGCGCTTGCCGGCGCAGCAGATCGGATACTGCTTGCCCGGCTCAGGATTCATAAGCTTTTCAACCAGTATGTCATGTAGCCAATCATCGCCAAAATCATATTCGTAGAGGAACTTCGCCTTTTCGCGTCGGACGACTTGGGCGAGGACAGCCTTGCGCTCATCGATATCTTCTGTGGAAGTGTCTGGGTCGGGTTCCAGATAGTATACATTGTTGATGATGTACTGGTGAAGATGCTCATTCCACCAACCCATCGCCCTTTGGATGATCAAGTGCAACTCATGAAAAGTGATCGTACCGGGAACCTGGATACGCCTCCATATTGGCGGCCTGATCTCCCTTAAGGTAATTTTCAGTTGATATATTGAATCCTTACTCGGGGTGAGGTTGGCGGACATGCTCGTTACCTCTCTTGTTTACAGTATGGGGTTGCCTTAACCTATTCCATACCCAACATATCAGCATCAGTAAAATATTTCAAGCTAAAAGGGCGCTTCAACCACCACTCCTCGACTCAAGATGGCAAGTCGTCTGACAATGCAGACAATTGACTCATAGTCAACCACTTAAGAGAAAACTGCTGGGAAATCTCAAAAAAAACTTAAAAAAACTGTTGTGCTGTCCAAAAATGTAGATATATTGACTAACGAGTTAGTTAAACTAAACGGTTAGTTGAGAATGAACATGCAAGAGAACGGATCGGCAAAAGCCCAACCAAGTCAAGCTGATGGCGGCACCAGGGAGAAAATCCTGTCGGCGGCGCTGGCTGAGTTTGCACAGCACGGCCTTGCGGGAGCACGCGTTGACAGAATAGCCGAGCGGGCCGGGGTGAACAAAGCAATGATTTATTATCACTTCTCGTCCAAGGCCGCCTTGCACAAGGAAATCGTTGATGAGTATTTCTCGCAAATCTTACCACAGGTTCGCCAGGCCTTTTCCGGCTCAGCTAAGCTGGAAGATGCCCTGGCAACCTTTGCCGCCGTGTACGCCCAGGCTTTTTCGACCAGCCCTGAATTTCGTCTGATTTTCCTGCGCGAGCTGGCGGATGCGGAAAGTGAGATGATAGACAGGGTCGCTGAGACGATTGTCGCTTCCGGGCTGCCGAAGCAGATTATCAACTCTTTTGAGGCAGGGATTGAGCAGGGTCGTTTTCGACCGGTGGACATTCGCCAGGCATTTGTATCGTTTATCCTGATGAACGTCGGCTATTTTGTCCTTGCTCCCCTTATCGACAAAATCTGGGATGTCACTGACCGTGACCAATTCATTGCTGAACGCAAAGAAGCCGTAATCGACCTCTTCTTACATGGAGTAAAAACACAATGAGCCGCAAGCGGCTTTTATGGACCATGAGAAAATGGATAGTGTTGGCGTTGCTTATGCCTCTGACTGCTCAGGCAAGAGAACTCTCTCTGAAACAGGCGCTTGAGCTGGCGGTGCAGCATTCGCACCGCCTCAAGAAGGCTGAAGCAGAAAGGGAGGCATCTGAGTCGGCGTTAGGATCAGCCAAGGCTGCTCGCCTGCCGAGTTTATCAGTCCAGGCCTTTGCTTTCTACAACAACGAAGTGCCTTCGTTTGATATCGATCTGCCGCTTGGCCAGACCATTTCTCGCGAGATCGGCAGCAAGGAAAACTACCAGACGGATCTACGCCTGTCCGTTCCCATGTTCACCGGTGGGAGGATCAGCGGCAGGATCGCTGCCGCCGGTGCCACTGTTGATCTGTACCGCGCCCTCGAAGATGCCGATCTCGATCAGCTGCTCTACCAGACGCGCCTTGAGTATCTGTTGCTGTACCGGGCCGACCGGCTTTTGGATGCCACTCGGGCCTCACAGAAACGGGCTGCAATTATTAGAGACGACGTACACTCGCTTTTCTTAGCGGGAGCGGCAGATTCGGTCGACCTTTTGGAGACCGACCTTGCTTCAGCAGAGGCAGATTTTAAAGTAAAAGAGGCTGCAATCCTCCGGCGTTCCGCCGAAATCAGGTTGATTATCCTTCTCAATCTGCTTGCTGAAGACAGTCTGGTAATCCTCGACGTACTACGACAACCTCAATCAATGGAAACAGAGGACGCTTGCGTCCCGAGGGCGGAGCTGCGTGCTGCCGAAGCGGCGGTAGCATTCAGACGGACACAGGTGCAGTTGGCACAGTCGGCTTATTTCCCGACCATTTCCGCGTATGGTGGTTATTCATACGGCAAACCGAACCTCGATTTCTTCAACAATACCTGGAACGACTACTTCACGGTAGGCGCCAGGTTGAGCTGGTCCTTTAATGTAGGAAGAAAAGAGCGTTTTGAAGCGCAGAGGGCAGAATACTCTCACCGTGCAGCCCAGCGAGAGCGGGACGAGACTGCTGAGAGACTTGAGCGCGAGAAGCAACTTGCCCTGGAGAGCCTCAGGCTGGCTTACCAGAAGTATGAGACGGCGCGGCATACCTACGAGATAGCCTCCAACAATTATCGCCTGGCCGCCCAGAAGCATCGACAAGGGGTTATGTCGTCTAACCGTTTGCTGCAGGTCGAGGCATCTCTAAGTGAAGCAGAGGCGGTCCTGGCGGCGGCGCTGGTCGACTACTACATCGCACAGAGCGCGTACTACTTTTCTATTGGCTCGGAAAAACTAAGGAAAGGTCTCTAAAAATGGATGCCAAACGTCTTCTAATAGCTTGGGTTTTGTTATCACTTACCGTAACCTTGCCGGGCTGTAGCAATGGGAACGATGTTCCTGGCGGTTCCGGGCTTCTTGAAGCTGATGAGGTTATCGTGTCGGCTGAAGCTGCCGGTCGGGTAGAATCGATCCGGTTTGGTGAAGGCTCGCAGGTCGGAGAGGGTGACACCCTCTTGATAATCGACCCCAGCCGGCTGGAGCTGGAATTGGAGTCAGCTCTGGCCGGGCAACAGGTTGCTCAAGCCGGATTGCAAACCGCTAACTTGCAGCTTGAGAAGGCACGGGAATCGGAACGATTTGCAGGTGCCGAACGTGACCGCATTGCCTCGCTGGTGAAATCCGGCACCGCTACCCAGAAGCAGCTCGATCAGCTTGAGCATGAATACGCGATGGCGGCGCTCGGTCAGCGAACCGCCCGGGCGAATATCTCGGCTATTAAGGCTGAGCTTACAAAGATCGAGGCTGACATAAACCGAATAAGGCGGCAACTGCAGGACTGCTATCCGGTCGCTCCAATGAAAGGGACTGTTACAGAAAAGCTTGTCGAAAAAGGGGAGCTGCTGGCGCCGGGTAAACCGATCGCTAAGATTTCCCGCCTTGATACCCTCTGGGTGAAAGTCTATCTGCCCACGGCAGATTTCGCCGATATCAAGGTTGGTGACAAAGCAACCGTTGACACCGAAGCGGGCGGAAAGCAGTATGGCGGTGAAGTCGTGTGGACCTCGGAAGAAGCGGAATTCACGCCCAAAAACGTTCAGACCAGAAAGTCACGCACCAATCTTGTCTATGCTGCCAAAGTGCGCGTCGCCAACAGTGACGGGCATCTGAAAATCGGCATGCCGGTCTTTGTAACCATCGAGAAATAATGGCCTTCGTAACAGTATCCCATCTCTCAAAGGCATACGGCGACATCCAGGCTGTCGATGACTTCACTTTCGAGGTCGACAGAGGGAAAATCTATGCGTTGGTGGGGCCGGACGGTGCCGGTAAAACAACCATCATGCGAACCTTGTGCAATCTCCTGGAGGCCGACAACGGCTCTGCTTTCATCGGTAGCCTTGACGTGTTCAATCAGTTTGAACAGATCAAGCCGTTGCTGGGCTACATGCCGCAGACCTTTTCGCTCTACCCCGATTTGAGCGTGGAAGAGAATTTGATTTTCTTCGCTGGAATCTATGGCGTCACGGGCGAATCCTATACACAAAAGCGCGACTACATGTACACCTTTTCAAACCTGGCCCCGTTTTCCAATCGGCGAGCCGGGGCGCTGTCCGGCGGTATGAAGCAGAAGCTTGCCCTCTCATGTGCCTTGATGCACGACCCTGAGTTGTTGCTACTTGACGAACCGACAACGGGCGTGGATCCACTGTCACGGGGCCAGTTCTGGGAAATTCTGGCCGGCCTGAAAGGAGAGGGAGTTACTATCATTGTTTCCACCCCGTACATGGACGAGGTCGCCCGCGCCGACCGGGCCTGCTTTGTCTTCGGCGGCAGGAAACTCTCCGAGGGAACGCCGACAGAATTGACAGACATGTTTGACGGGAAGGTGTTCTTCCTGGACATTGAACCCACTGCGCAGTTGGTTAACAAAATCAATAAAACGGGCTTTGTCCGCGCCCAGCGCTTTGGCGCCGGCCTGCACCTGTATGCTGCGAAAGAGGCTCTAAGCGAAGATTTGTCGGAACTGCTGGGGCAGATCGGCATTGACCCCCGCATGGCAAGACCGACTGAACCCAGCCTCGAGGATGCTTTTATCCAGTTGATGGAACCAACGCCATGAACCAACCAGCGGTAGTGATTGACAATCTTTCCCGGCATTTCGGTCGGTTCAAAGCTGTGAACAACATCTCTCTAACCGTCAGCAGGGGAGAGACGTTCGGCTTTTTGGGCGCCAACGGCGCCGGTAAGACGACCACTATTCGGATGCTGTGCGGTCTGTTGATGCCCACTTCGGGCGGGGGCAAAGTTGCCGGCTTCGATATCAACACACAACCGGAACAAATCAAAAAGCAGATCGGCTACATGTCGCAGAAGTTTTCTCTTTATCCCGACCTCACCGGACGGGAGAACATGCATTTCTATGGCGCCGCCTATGGACTACCAAAAGCCCACATTCACCAGCGTATTGCAACCCTTTCCGACCTGTTGTCGCTACGCGACTTTGTCGACCGCCGGGCCGACTCTCTGCCGGTTGGCTGGCGTCAGCGCCTGGCGCTGGGCGTGGCTCTTTTGCACCAGCCGAAGATCCTCTTTCTCGACGAACCGACCGCCGGCGTGGACCCGGTTTTTCGCCGCAAGTTCTGGGAGATTCTCTACGGACTGGCCGAAGGAGGCGTCACCATCTTCGTGACCACCCACTACATGGATGAGGCTGAGTACTGTGGACGGATCTCAATCATGCACCAGGGCCGGATAGTCGAAATAGGGCGACCGTTTGACCTGGTGCAAAAGCTCGGCTGCGAAAACCTTGAGGAGGCATTTATCTCGTTGGTTAGGGCAAAGGAAGATACCAATGCGCAGCCTTAGGTTCATTGCTCAAAAGGAATTCTATCACATTCTGCGCGACGCTCGCTCGCTCACCATCGTCCTAATCATGCCAATTATGATGACCTTCTTGTACGGCTACGCTATCAATATGGATATCGAGAACGTAGTTCTTTCCATAGTCGATTATGATCAAACAGTTGAATCACGAGAATTAGCGCGCCGCCTATACAGTTCGACATACTTCAGCAAACCCATTGTCGAAGTTGATTACCACGACCCGGCACGGATCCTTCGATCTGGAGATGCTCACGCTGTCCTGATTATCAAGCCGGGCTTTGCCGGAGCTTTGCAGAGAGGCGAGTCGTTTTCGCTTGGTCTGATCGTTGATGGGTCGGACAACAATATGAGCGCCGCCGTTCAGAACTATTCCAACCAGTTGCTGCAACAATTCCTCATCGACCGGCTTGACCCAAACGTCCATCTGCCGGGCATAGTAATCTCGCCGCGGATTTTATACAACCCCGACTTGAAATCTTCGCATTTCTTCGTTCCCGCGCTGGTGGCGTTAATCCTGCTGATGATCTCGGCGCTGCTCACCTCGGTGACAATCGCCCGCGAGAAAGAGACCGGTACCATGGAGCAGCTTCTCATCGCTCCTATCAAACCGGCGGAAATCCTGCTGGGAAAGATTCTGCCCTACGTTGTCGTTGCCCTTCTTGATGGGATTCTCGTGCTCGTATTTGCCAAGGTGATTTTCGGTGTCCCTTTTGTCGGCTCTCATCTATTGCTGCTTGGATTCGGCCTCATATATATATCCGCCTCGCTCTCGATAGGCATTTTAATATCATCACTGGTCAAGACGCAGCAGGTGGCGATGATGTTTGCCGCTATGACGACTATGCTCCCGTCGGTGATGCTGTCCGGATTCATCTTTGCGATTAAGAACATGCCGATAGCGCTGCAACTGCTCAGCTATATTATTCCAGCAAAATACTTTGTCACTATCATCCGGGGCGTCATGCTCAAAGGGGCCGGGTTAGGAGTTCTGGCCGGGCAGGGTCTATCGCTGCTGCTGCTGATGGCTGTTATCATGGCGGTTGCATCGCGTAAATTCAGCACGAGGGTCGCTTAACCATGTGGCGAGCGTTTGTCGGACTGGTGAAAAAGGAATTTCTGCAGATCTTCCGTGATCGGAACATGCTGCGTCTGATATTTGCCATGCCGCTGATACAGCTTATCCTCTTTGGCTATATTGTCAATACCGAGGTCAGGCGGATTCCCCTTGATGTATATGACTTTGACCGCAGTCAGCTCTCCCGTGAATTCGTCAACGCCATGCAGGCCGGCGACTACTTTGTACCGAGACGAACTGAGACACCCCTTGCGGACCTTGAGGATAGATTCAAGGATGGTTCCGGCGAGATGGCTCTTATCATTCCGCAAGACTTCTCTGAGAAAATCGTCAAGAGAAAAAAGGTCACAGTCGGCCTTCTGGCCGACGGCGCCAACTCCAATTCTGCTCTGATTGGACTCGGCTATGCCGCTCAAATCGCTCAGAAATTCTCGCAAGAGCAGACCAAGCTGCATCCGCCGGTAGAAATAAAGCGGCAGATTCTGTACAACCCGGAGGCCGAGTCGGTTTACTTCATGGTTCCCGGCATCGTGGCGGCTCTGCTGACAATGCTGTCGGTTATGCTAACCTCAATGGCTATCGTGCGAGAGCGCGAACGAGGAACGCTCGAACAACTGCTGGTGACGCCGATCTCTACAATAACCCTGCTGCTCGGAAAGGTCACACCCTTTGCCATGTTAGGCCTATTTGAGATGGTATTTGTCTTGACGATCGGCGTCTTATGGTTTGGTGTCCCATTTGTCGGCTCGCCGGTATTGCTGTTTGTGCTGGCAGCAGTCTACCTTCTAGCCACGTTAGGCCTCGGCATGTTTTTCTCAACGGTGACGACAACGCAGCAACAGGCGATGTTTTTCGCCTGGTTCTTTTCGATCTTTGCCATTCTGACCTCCGGCTTTTTCACCCCCATTGCCAACATGCCGCAGTGGCTGCAGTACGTCACCTACCTTAACCCGATGCGTTTCTTTCTAAGCATTGTGCGCGGGATCATGATGAAAGGGGCCGGGTTTTTCGATCTTCTGCCTGAGATCACGACTCAGACAATCTTCGCCATCGTCATATTCAGCTTCTCCGCCCTTCGTTTCACCAAGCGGTAGAGGCGTGGCCACTTTTATTTGCGGGCTAGTCAGGTATCGTAGGGCAGAACCCACCGCGGTTCTGCCGACCGGCTTTAATGTTATGTTTGGCATTGTAGGCCAGGTGTTTCTGACATCAGTTTTTCGTGGGCGGCAGATGTCCACATCTGCCCGAGGCGTGGATAGCAGCATAGCAGACAACCACAAAGAACCCGCCCGGGGGTTGGCTGCGGGCTACATCTGTACCTGGGAAAGTACCCACAGCAAGCTGTGGGCCACTGGCCGGAGGATAATTCCCTTCTCCTCTCTTGAAGCCTCAATGTAGCGTTCTCGGATCGCCGCCAAATATTCTCGCCTTGGATTTCCACCCATATTCGTGTCTCCCTTCGGTAACACTGAATATGAGGCAACGTATCATCTGACAGCTTCAATATTCCCCCCTTCGGTAACATTTATTGTGAGGCAATTCGCCGCCAGAATAACAGCACAAAACGATTGCTTGCCGCTCGGCAGTCTGCTATTGTGTCGCTGTAACCTCCAAGGAAAAGGAGCGACTATGGCGTCGTTTATTATGGCTATGACTATCAACCCCAACGCCAAGAAGCTGCATCACGACATGTCCCACCAGATCAATGACTCTCTTGACGTGTTTACCAGGAACAGCGTGAAGGTGCTCAAACTCTACGCAACTCTGGGGAGATATGACCTTTTGGCGATGTTTGATGCCCCCGATCAAACTATGGCCTTCAAGGTGGCCTCGGAAATCAACACCAAAGGGATTCTCGAAACGGAAACCTGGCCGGTGATCCCGTACGAAGAGTTTTCACAGCTTATCGGGTAATGGCAGGAGAAGAATAGG
>Ga0209979_1003543_pt1 | contig 13693 bp, 18 predicted proteins | sample AnhtaG_FD_183114 | JGI IMG/M metagenome (GOLD analysis project Ga0209979, IMG submission 183114) | Deep subsurface microbial communities from Anholt, Denmark to uncover new lineages of life (NeLLi) - Anholt_01485 metaG (SPAdes) (version 2) | ecosystem: Environmental > Aquatic > Marine > Oceanic...
CCATTAGGCATTTGCACGGTGTCAACCCGTAACTTTACCGCTCGTCCCTCATAGACTAGTTGGCTGGATATCGTCTTTTCCTCAGCCAAGTTAAACTCCCTCTAAATGATAGATAAGAGCTACCTCATCACAATTGGGGAACTTGGGGCAGCGGTAGCATTCCCCCCAAACCTTGTGTGGTAGCTCCATCTTGTCTAATTGAGAAAAGCCAAGTTTCTTAAAAAAGGCTGGTTTATAGGTCAGGCAAAAAACAGTAGGAATACCAAGCTCCCTAGCCTCATTGAGACAGGCTTCGACTAGCTGGGCGCCAATTCCCTGTTCCTGGCTATCCTCAGCCACAGCCACTGACTTTATCTCAGCTAGGTCTGACCAGCTAATATGTAGTGCCACACAGGCAATCACTCGCTCACCCTGTCTAACTATGAAGTAATCCCTGATATTTTCGTATATCTCACTCAGCGAGCGAGCCAGCATCTCACCCTTATCAGCAAAATAATTAATTAACTGATGCATCTGGGGTACATCGCTGATTGTGGCTTTTTCTACTGAATTCATGCTATCACTTTCCTTTCAACCTTTGCTCCAGAGACCTATAGAAAGAGGTTTCGGGACGGATTCTCAAAAAACGAGCGGTATTGGAGCTATGCCTTACGGTAATAACAGCACCACTATTCAATGTTAAATGAATATGACCGTCAACGCTCATTGTTGCCGGGTGAGCGGTGTTAATGCATAGCTTAACTATCGCTGTAGCGGGTAGTACCAAAGTGTAAGCTGAACTAAGGTGAGGCATTATTGGCAACAGCAGGAATTCCTTAGCTTGCGGATGGAGGATAGGTCCACCGGCTGCCAGTGAGTAGCCAGTGCTGCCAGTAGCTGTAGCTACAATCACACCATCAGCCTTATAGGTAGTCAGTGGCTCACCATCAATGCTGGCTTCTATATTGACCAACCGAGCTATTGCTCCCCGTGCCACCACCACATCATTTAGGGCATAAAATATACGGGGTGGCTCGTGTTCCTGGTTGGTGGGAGAAAGCTCTGCCTCAAGGATAGTCCGCTCATCAATCCAACCTTCCCCAGCCAGCAAGCGAGGTAGCTTATCTACAGCTTCATCGGCGCTGAGTTCTGCCATAAACCCTAACTTGCCTAGATTTATCCCGGTAATGGGGGTTTGCCGAGGAACTACCGCTTGAGCTGCTCGGAGAATGGTGCCATCGCCACCGATACTAAGAATTAAATCGCTATCATTTACCTGAGCCTTGGCCTCCTCTCCTTCCCAGGCAGAACACAGCCAGGCGGAAACACCATTCAGGCTTAAGAACTCTTGCAGTTCCTTAGCCAGGGTATAGGCAGCCTCTTTCATGGGGTGATAGAGAATACCAACTCTTTTCATAACGATAAGCCGCTTTCTAACCAGAAGACTATATGAGGTAAAGAAAGTGTAGCATTGGTATCTAGAGGTGTCAAGGCTGTGTGCTTGCCAGGGAAACTCCAACGGACTACAATATGGTGGTATGGAGGCATCAGGGTGAGAGTTATTCTATTTACGGGGAAGGGTGGGGTGGGGAAGACCACAGTTGCTGCCGCTTCTGCCTTGCGCTCGGCACAGCTGGGTTACAAAACCATTATTCTCAGCACCGATAGTGCTCACAGCCTTGCCGATTCCTTTGACCTTGCCCTTGGGAATGAACCCCGACCTATCATTCCTAACCTTTGGGGGCAGGAACCGGGAATTTCACAGACCATAGAGACTCATTGGAGCACCATTCAGCAGTGGATATCGGCTATCTTTGCCTGGCGAGGGATGGATGAAATAGTTGCTGACGAGATGGCAATCCTTCCCGGGATGGAAGAATTGGCAAGCCTGCTGTATATTGCCAACTACTATCGGAGCAAGAAATATGATGTCATTATCGTGGACTGTGCTCCTACCGGAGAGACGTTACGCTTCCTTAGCTTCCCCGAAATATTCGGATGGTGGGTGGGAAAGCTACTTCCTCTTAGCCGTAAGGCAGCCAGCGTGGTAAATCCCGTAATTAGGGGGCTGACGAACATACCGGTTCCTGATGAGGAGGTTTTTGCCTCGCTGGACAACCTCTATTCTGAGCTTTATGAAATGAAGGTCATCCTCAGCAATCAAGATGTGACCTCATTGCGCCTGGTGGTCAACCCCGAGAAGATGGTAATTAAGGAGGCACAGCGTACCTTTACCTATCTCAACCTCTATGGTTATCTCACCGACCTTATTATCTGTAATCGTGTCATCCCCGACAAAGTAGATGACCAGTATTTTAGCTTTTGGAAGGAGAGCCAGAGCAAATATTACGGGGTGATTGAGGAGTGCTTCGCTCCCATTCCAATCTCCACCATACCCCTTCTTGACCGGGAGGTAGTAGGCATCCCCATGCTTGAAGTTATGGCTGATGCCCTCTACCGGGAAGATGACCCCACCAGGCTTTTCTTTCATGGGCAGGTTCAAGATTTGCAGAAAGAGGATAAGCACTACATTCTTACGCTGTCTCTCCCTCTCATTGAAAAGGGAGACATCTCTCTGACGCAGAGTGGCGACGAACTCATCATTCGGGTAGGAAACTTCAAACGGAATATCCTCCTCCCCCATACCCTGGTTGGTTTAGCTGCTACCCAAGCAAGATTTGAAGGGGGTAAGCTAAGAATCCAGTTTGACCAACGGGAAGGAGGAGAAGGAGGTAAAAAGCATGGCTGAAAAAGTTTTTGAAGTTGAGTATCAGCCGGGGGAGGAGATAGTATTGCGCTTCAAAGCGCCAATACTATCCGTTGTGCCTGAGGCAACTAGGGGTCATCTCAGAACAGCCCACAAAGAAGCGCTACTAGCCCTTCGCAGCCTGCTTGATAAGGCAATAGAGCGGGCTGAGGAAGCTGAGAAGACTAAAACCAAGAAGAGAACCAAAATCGAGGTGCAGTGAGTTATAAAACATCTAAAGCTTTAAGTGCTAACTTTTAGCTGTGGGTTATGTCGCCATTCTAAGCTTCTTGATGGCGAGAACTGTACTACCCACCACTCCCACCAAGAACCCTATTGGGCATACAAAGATTGCCATGATAAAAAAGAAAGGCTCGTCTCCTCCATTCCAAAACTCCGTGCCAAAAAAGTGAATAAACAGAGCATAAATGGCATTGTGCAAGAGAACAAAGACAAAAATTCCGGTAGCGGAAGCCCCGGTCAATAATAAGAACTTTTTGAGCATTCCCCCCGCTTTTTCCTTCACGGTTAGAACTATCAATGCCACACCTAATAAAAAGAAAGCAGCCCCGGAGACGGTAATAAACCAAAGAAATACCGAGCCTCTAAATGCCGGAATAAATGCTGCAATGAAAAATACACTTACTATGACAACAAAAATTCCTACTAATGCCCAAAATACTGACCAAATTAATTTTCCCTTCACTCCCTCTCACCTCTCTTAATCCTTCGCTTTCTGCCCTCTACTCTTGTCCTCTGCTTATCATCAGCAATCTTCGTCAGCCGTTTTATCGTCCTGCCCGACTTAAACCTATTCAGATTAACAAACCCCCTGGTTCTGTTCATTAGTTACTTCTCCTCATTGCCTGTCGGAGTGTCCCCTTCTGGTAATTCTTCAACACGAGTTTCACCAGCAAGTCGCAGCTTATCCTCAAGCCTGTCAAGCTTTCTACTTGCCTTCTCATATTTAGTCACGGTGTCACGGATATGTCCACCTAATATTCTGTAGTCACTCTGAAAATCCATAAGATCACCTTGCAGACGCCCCAAATGTCCAAGGATGTCACGAGCGGTTTTCTCAATGTGCAACCCCTTTAGTCCTAGTATAATAACCTGTAAATAGGCATAAAAGCTATTTGGTGAAACCGGGATAACCCTCTTTTGGAGAGAGTAGGTATATATCTCACTTTCCTCAGCATAACCACGGAGTATAGTCTCGTAATAGATGTTTTCTGCTGGAATATACATAAGGGCAAAGTCAAACGTATTTTCGTCAGGCAGAATGTATCTGGTTACATCATCAATATGCTTTTTAATAGTACGAGTGAATTGCCTTCGTAAGGCTACTTGTTCCTCTTGAGATTCGGCTTTAATTATTCGCTCAAAGTCTTCTAAAGGGAACTTAGAATCAATGGGAACTAGATTTTCACCAATTCGAATGACCGCATCTACAATCTCACCATTTCGAAACCTATATTGGAGTGAATAATTATCACGCGGTAAAATATCAGCCAGCAGTCTCTCTAGTAGGAGTTCACCAAAACCACCTCTAAATTTTGGTGCGCGTAAAATCTCTTGTAAGCCAGAGATATTCTTGCCGACTTCTTGGATTTCTTTCGTTCTTTGTGTAAGTTCGCCCAATCTTTCTTTAACCTCTCCGAAGACTTTAGTGGTGTCAGCTATTCTTTCTCCCACTGTTTTCGATATGGTGTCACTTTGCTCTCTCCACCTCTGTCTTGCTTGAAGCCTATCCCAAAGAAAGAAACCAACCAGAATCACTATAAGCATAACTAGAAGGATAATTATCACAATCTCCATCGTTATCTCTACGTGCTCCCCCTTCGGCTTTCTAGCAGCAACTACTTAACTCCATTATACATTATAAATCAGCCTGAAAAGAAGCCATTTATTATGGAGGGTTGAAGGAGACTAATCTTATAGGTGTCCTGAGAGGGGCTTCGCCCCCCTCAATAAATTATCTTCCCCTTCCCCTTGATAAGGGGAAGGGGATAGGGTTACCTAATAGAAATTTAAAGGGGGTGAGGTAGATAAACAATCCCAACCCCCGTTCATTTCACCACTTGTCTCTCCAAATGTGGGGTTTTTAGCGATAAGCCTCTCGGCGGTGTTTTACTCGCATCACTCGAACTGCCATAGCTTTGTTATCGATTTCGTAGATGACCCGATAATCTGCAATACGGATTCTCCAATCCCTTTCTGAGCCAGTAATCTTTCTACAGCCGGTGGGCCTCGGGTTTTCGGCCAGACCCCTAATATGGCTGATGACACGCTGGAAAGCCTCAACTGACAGCCGTTTGAGGTCCCTCTCAGCCGCCCGCTCAAGATAGACCTTATGCACCCGGACTATACTCTCTAAGGAAATCTTCTAGGGTCTTGAACTTTAGCGGCTTCTTGCGCAGCTTCTCCAGGGCTTCCAGGTCTTCAACATCTTCCAGGCGCTCCAGCATCTCCTGATATTCTTTCATGTCAATGATGACTGCTGCTGGCTTACCATTCCTGATGATGACTTCAGGAGTCCTCTTTCTTGCTTTTGCTTTCATGGATTTTAACCTCCAAATCCTTCCGCTGGCTTTCCTAATCAATGCCACTTAACTCCATTATACATCATAAATTACTTAGATAGACACCATTTTGATGACCGTTGCTCATCGTAAGTGGTATTGCCTATAATTGATTAATTCAGGTGCGGGAATGACAGCCTTAAAAGTCATACTGATAGTCTTGGGTGCTATCCTCTTATATCTTGCGTTGTTGCGCGTAATTAGTAAGCTTTGTCACTTCCCAGCTCCGGCATTCATTGGACGGTTCTTAGATAGCGCCGTGAGGCGCTGGCTGCAACCGCCGGATAAGATGATTGAGCGTAGTGGCATTAAACAGGGTATGACAGTGGTCGACCTTGGCTGTGGCAGTGGTGCCTTTACCCCCTTCGTGGCTAGGGCAGTAGGGGAGCAGGGCAAAGTCTATGCCGTTGATATTCAACCAGCGATGCTACAGCAGTTAGAACGTAAACTGGCTAAAGCCGAAAATCAGGATATTAAAAATATTGAGCTTAAACAGGCTAGCGCTTATGAGCTACCCTTCGAAGAAAATTCTATAGACCTGGTGTATATGGTAACCGTGCTTCAAGAAATACCCGATAGAGGCAAAGCCCTGCGGGAAATAAGAAGAGTATTGAAACCGAGTGGAATCTTGGCGGTAACCGAATTTCTGCCCGACCCGGACTATCCTCTGCGCTCGACTACCATTAAAATATGCCAGCGTGAAGGATTTGTTCTCGACGATAATCTAGGTAATTTGTGGAATTACACAGTGAGATTTAAGAAGCCGTTCTAAGCCCCGGCTGCTAGTTTGGCGAGCTCCATTACGAAGCCCGGAATAACACCAAGTAGTAAGACACCCAGGCAGGAAAGGGATAGAGCTAACCTTAGCGCTCCGGAAGAGGGCACCTTTTCCTCGGAGACTGGCTTACCGAGCCACATTACCTTGACTACTCGGAGATAGTAGTAGGCGGATATTACACTGTTTATTACGGCGATAATAACTAACCAAAGCAAGCCTTGCTGCACCGCCCCGCTGAAGATATAGAACTTAGCCATAAACCCGGCGGCTGGTGGCATGCCAATAAGAGAAATAAGACACAGAGTCAAACCCAAAGCCAGTAGCGGTGCCCGCTTACCCATACCAGAGTAATCCTCAATAAGGTCGCTATTTAGCTTGTTGGAGATAGCGATAATAGCAGTGAATGCTCCCAGGTTAGTTAAAGCATAGCTGGCTAAGAAGAAGAGAATAGTGCTCCGCCCAACCGTATCAGTCAGTGGAGACAAGCCCACGGTAGCTAATCCCACCATGAGGTAACCCGCCTGAGCTATACTGGAGTAACCTAACATTCGCTTGATGTTGGTCTGGGGGAGAGCGGTTATATTGCCCAGGGTCATACCAATAGCGGCAAGCGCAGCGAAGACTAACGCCCAATCCATGCTCAGCCACTGGGGAAGACCAAAGGCAGAGTAGAAAACCCGTAATATGATGGCAAAGCCGGCGGCTTTACTGCCCACAGAGAGGTAGGCAGTTATCGGCGTCGGTGCCCCTTCATAAACATCGGGCACCCACATATGGAAGGGGACAGCCGCAATCTTGAAGCCGAAGCCAGCTATGAGTAACACTATGCCTAAAATGAGCCCCGGGCTAGACAGAACGCTCGGCAAAGACATAGCCTGGATAACCTGGGCAATTTCTCCTAGCTGCGTCTTCCCGGTAAAGCCAAAAACTAGCGCCATGCCATAAAGCAGCACTGCCGAGGCTACGGCACCAAGCAGCAGGTATTTGAGTGAAGCCTCACTTGACTTGGGGTCTTTGAGAAAGCCAACCAGAACATATAACGATATGCTGGTCAGCTCTAAGGCAATATATATAGAAATTAGCTCGGCGGTAGCCGCCATCAGCATCATACCTAGAGCTGATAAAAGCACCAGAGCATAGTATTCACCCTGAAAGCGAGCAAACTTGGATACATAATCCACAGAGGCGAGAATAACCAGGGCGGCAATACCCAAAAATAACAGCTTGAAGAACAGGGCAAAGTTATCCACCGCCAGCATGTTATTGAAGATAGCTTGAGAGCTGCCTCCCCACATAAATATGGTGAAGCCAGCAGATACCACCAACCCAGCTATGCTGACTAATACCAGCAGCCCCTTCCGCTGGATAAAGAGGTCGAGCAAGATTACCACTATAGCGAAGGCAACCAAGCTCAGTTCTGGTGTAAATAGCTGAAGATTCAAAAGTCTGCTCCTTTATCCTCCTAGTAAGCCCACTATAGGCGAAACGCCAAGCTTAATAATATCAGTCAAAATTGCCGGATAGATACCTATCAGCATAATTAACGCGACGAAGGCAAACATGTACACCTTTTCCATGGTATCAGCATCCTTTGCCCCATCGTATCGTTCTAATACCGGACCGTAGAATGTCCGTTGTATCATCCACAGAATATAGCCGGCGGCGAGGACCACTCCCAGTATTGCTAGGAGGGTGTAGACCTGAATGCCGCTAACAACAGTGCTGGTAAAGCTACCGACAAAGGTGACGAATTCGGCGGCAAAGCCACTGGTAGTTGGCAGCCCCAAAGAGCCCAGTCCTGCTATTGAGAAGATAACAGCGATAACTGGCATCTGCCGGGCGAGACCGCCAAGCTGTCTGAGGTCACGCTCCCCAACATTGTGCATGGTTAGACCAGCCAAGGCAAACAGGAGTCCGGTGAGGAGACCGTGGCTGACCATCTGCAAGCCGGCTCCGGTCAGGCTCACCTGACCCAGAGCAAAGACACCGAGCAGCACAAAGCCCATATGACTAACGCTACTATATGCAATCAACCTCTTCAGGTCGGTTTGCCTCAATGTCATGGCGGCTCCATATAGCACACTAATTACAGCTAATGTTACCAAGATGGGGGCATAAGCTTTAGCGGTCTCAGGGAAGATACTTACACAGACTCGAATCATCCCATAGCCGCCCATCTTGATTAGCGCCCCGGCTAACATCACGCTCCCCGCTGTTGGGGCATCAGTATGGGCATCAGGCAGCCAGGTATGCAATGGAACGACAGGCAGCTTGACGGCAAAGCCAATTAAGAGAAGGAAGAAGATAGCCGCTGCCGGCATAATTGACTGCACCATGCCCAGCCCTTGTTGGGCTATATCCACCATACTCAAACTGCCAGTAGTGAAGTAAAGGCTAAGGATGCCAGCCAGCATCATAGCACTGCCAAATAAAGTATACACAACATACTTTATCGCTGAGTATTCCTTCCTGCCCGTTCCCCAGATAGAGATTAGGAAGTACATGGGGATGACCTCTATCTCCCAGAAGATGAAAAACAGCAGCAGGTTAAGGGAGCAAAACACCCCCAGGATACTTGTTACCAGAAGCAGGAGCCAGGCAAAGTATTCACGGACTCTGAGGTTAATCTTCCACGAGATGAGAACCACCATGAAACCGAGGAAGGCGGTCAGTACTACCAGTGGCAGGCTCAAGCCATCAACCCCCAAATGGTAGTAAGCGTTGATGGCAGGAATCCATGATAGCTTTTCCACAAACTGAAATCCCCCGGCCGCCCTATCGAAATTACAAAAGAGAATGATAGCTAAAACCAGAGGGATAAGGGTAAAAATGGCAGCGATGCGCCTAATTAATCGGTCTGATAGACCGGGTATAAACGCAATCAAAACCGCTCCGAGCACCGGCAAGAAGATTATCGCTGTTAGATAATTAAAGCTCATAATTACTTATCCAAAGAAATATAAACATAGAATAATAGCTAAAATACCTATTCCAATAAACAGACCATAGAGTTGTAGCTGACCGGTGTGTGCCTTCCTGATAGTCCTGCCACTAGCTATAGCTGAGTCAGCTACTCCGTTTACTACTCCGTCCACGACACGACTATCAAAGAACTGGAAACCAGCAAAAAATCCGTTGACTAAAGCATTTCTCACGATGACATTTTCATATAGCTCGTCAAACCAGTACTTCCTGAGGAACAGGGTGTACAGTGGTTTGAAGAGGCTACCAATTCGCTCTGCTGATAGCCATTTAGCACTGTATATAGCATAGGCTAGCAGAATACCCAAACCAGCCAGTATCAGTGATATCCAGGGTAGCGGTGAATGTGCAAAAATCCCGAAAAAGCCCTCAACGAAGCTGTGCGTTTCACCGTGCCCCATAAAAGTGCCAAAGTGTCCGGTAACGTTCCAGAAACCAGAAACCACCGCCAGGATAGCCAGAATCACCATTGGTGTAACCATTACCGAAGGCGATTCGTGAGGCTTACCGTGAGATTCGGCACCACCCCCTCGATACTCACCGCCAAAGGTCATGAATATTACGCGGAACATGTAGAAAGCGGTCATAAATACGGTTATCATTACCAGAACAAACATGACGGGCTGATTATGCAAGGACTCAAGCAGTATTTCATCCTTGCTCCAGAAGCCGGAAAGTGGCCAGATACCAGCCAGACTCAGCGCGCCAATGAGGAAAGTGGCATACGTCCACGGCATAAACTTGCGCAGTCCACCCATCTCTCGCATATCAAATGTGCCAGTGGAGTGATTAACACTGCCTGCTCCGAGAAACAGTAATGCCTTAAAGAAGGCATGGTTAAACAGGTGGAATATGCCGATAGCTGTAGCCGCTTTGGCAACCTCTACGGTAACATTGCCTCCCTGAGCTAGGCCAATGCCGGCTGCCCCCAGCCCCAGCATCATATAGCCAAGCTGGCTGATGGTAGAGTAAGCCAGGACCCGCTTGATGTCGTTCATCACCAACCCCATTGAGGCAGCAAAGATAGCGGTGAAACCACCGATGATGGCAACCGTGGTCACTGCCTCTATTGAATTGGCGAAGATGGGGAAGGTGCGCGCTACCAGAAAAACGCCAGCGGCTACCATGGTAGCGGCATGGATTAAGGCGCTGACTGGCGTCGGACCCTCCATAGCATCCGGCAGCCATACATGAAGCGGGAATTGAGCTGACTTGCCTACTGCACCAGAAAAAATGCCAATAGCTGCCCAGGTTAGAACTGTGCCTGCCAGTGCTCCAGTTACGGCTAGGCTATGCAGCTGGGCAATATCAAAGGTTCCAGTATTAGTATATAAAAGTAGAATAGCAGCCAGGAAACCAAAGTCGCCAAATCGGGTAACGATAAACGCCTTCTTGGCAGCATTAGCTGCCGCCGGGCGGTGAAACCAGAAGCCAATGAGAAGGTAAGAGCATAGCCCAACCATCTCCCAGAACACGAATACCAGAAGCAGGCTGTCTGACAGAACTACACCTAGCATTGCCGCGGTAAACAGCGACATAAAGGCAAAGTAGCGGGTATAGCCTGGGTCTCCATGCATGTAGCCCTGCGAATAAATCTGAACCATTAGGCTGACTAAGGTAACAACAATAAGCATCACCGCCGTTAGCGAATCCATTATCACTCCCAGATGAATGGTGAAGCTGTCTCCGATAACTAACCAGGTGATGTCAGGCACTTCCAGCACGTGCTGAGGTGCTGCCATTACTTCTTTCAGTGCCCAGAGAGACAATGCTAGCGAACCGGCAATAGCAGTGATAGTGATATAACCAGCAACCCTTGACTCCTTCCTGACGAAGGGTCTGATGATGAGTGAATTTATTACGAAAGAGGCAACCGGTAGTAGAAAAATGAGCCAGATTAATTGATTCGGCATTATAGCTTCCTTAACACCTCTTCTGTAACATGTTTTTTATCTTCGGGCACCAAGATACGATAGGTAGCTGATTCCCTATCTCTAGGCTCGTCAGAAGCGGGTAGAATCTGGGTCGGAATCCCTTCACCCTCAAAGAACTCCTTCCACATCTCAGCTACCATTAAGCTTTGTGCCTTCTTAATCTCTGTCCACATACCAAACTACCATTTCATTAAATCTATTTGGGTGGGGTCTATTGTCTCACGGCTCCGATAGATAGCTATTATGATGGCTAAGCCAACGGCTGCCTCAGCTGCCGCCACCACCATAATGAAAATAGCAAATACCTGTCCGGTTAGCAATAGCGGCACAATATATCGTGAGAAAGCTACCATTGCGATGTTAACCGCACTAAGCATAATCTCAATGGACATCAGAATAACTATGGCATTGCGTTTAGCCAGAGCCCCATATAGCCCGATAGAGAATAGAATGGCTGATAATATAAGATAATGTTCTAAACCTACAGACACTTGTCTACTTCTCCCTAACTAATATAATAGCCCCTAAAATGGCAGCTAGTAATAGGACTGCGGCAATCTCTACAGGTAAAATGAAGCCCCCTTCCCCAAAAAGCTTACCAGCTAGGGCTGGGGTGGTAGGCTCCAGCGGAGCCACACCGGCTAACTGCCATGGGGTATTTATCATGGCAAAGCTCACTACACCTAAGAACAAAGCAGCAACCACAAAAGCTGGAATTCGCAATTTATTGGAAAGGCTACCCCGCTGAACCCCCCTGGTCAGCATGATAGCTAAAATAATCAATATTGATATGGCGCCAACATAAATCAGAACCTGAACCGCTGCCAGAAAGTCGGCGCTGAGGGTGACATAGATTCCAGCCACCATTAAGAAACATAGAACCAGACACAGAGCCGCCCGAAAAACATCACGAAGCAAAACTACCGCCAAACCCGCTCCTATACATGTGGCGGCTAATATCCAAAAAGCAATTTCAAAACCCATTACTTCTTCACCTTATCCCTATCAATAAGTAAGGTCTGCTTGGGTAATTTGGCAGCACGATCAGGGTAAAAATATCCACTGATTTGTCTATCTGGCGTTTCCAGCATTATTTCTTTGGTCTGTATGAGCTCGTCACGCCGATACTTTGCCCGCTCGTAAGCATAACCCATATACAGTGCTTCAAAGGGGCAGGCCTCAACGCACAAGCCACAAGAGATGCAGTATCCAGTATCCACCTCGAACGTCTCGACCATGTATTTGTTCTCATCGATCTTAGCCGAGGTAATAATCCGAATGGCACCCTGGGGACAGGTTTTGGAACAGGTACCACAACCAGTGCACTTTTCTTTATCCCAGACAAGCTCGTTACCCCGGGACCGACGTGACACATGCAGTCTCTGTTCAGGATATTGCGTCGTGACCGGATGCCTGAACAGGTGTTTGATGGTTACCGTCAAGCCTTTAGCGAGGCCAAGCCCATACCGTTCAAACTTCAACTCTGCCCCCTCCCAACTTAAAGAATTGAGACCATAGCAGTACCAGTACCGCGGCGATAGCGAAATTAACCGGTATCATTACCCACGGTAAAGCCTCTGGCCAGGCCAACACTTGTATAGCGGTGATGATAAGGTTAATCAGAGCTAGCGGGAAGAGGAACTTCCAGGCCAACCCCATTAGCTGGTCTATTCTAGCACGAGGGAAGGTAGTCCGTGTCCAGACCATTACAAAGAATACCGCAAAGAGCTTAAGCACAAACCACAGCCATGGTGGCAAGAATGGTCCTCTCCATCCGCCGAGGAAGAGGACAGTAATTATCATTGACATAACCACAGCCTCGCCGTATTCTCCTAGATAGAACATAGCAAATTTCATTCCAGAGTATTCGGTATGAAAACCAGCCACAATCTCCGAATCAGCTTCCATGAGGTCAAAAGGACTGCGGTTAATCTCGGCACAGCCACCAATGAAAAGGATGAGGAAGCCTAGGGGCTGTAGCAAAATGAAAGGGATGTTCTGAGCTAATATAATCTGGTTTAAGGATAGTGAGCCAGCTATCAACACCACCCCAGCAATCGACAGTACTACTGGTATCTCATAGCTTACCACTGCGGCTACCATGCGCATGGCACTGATAAGAGAATACTTGTTGCTTGAGCCCCAGCCAGCCATAAATACCCCCAGTGTTGACAATGAGCTTATTGCCACCACGAAAAGGATACCGATATTCAGGTCAGCAAGTAGTGCCCCATCCTGAAATGGTACCACCGCGAAAACCGCTATTACAGGGGTAAAGACAACCACTGGTGCCAGCCAGTGAACTATTTTGTCTGCATTGGTTGGCATAATGTATTCTTTTAGCAGTATCTTCACTGCGTCAGCTATTGCCTGAAGCAGTCCGAAGGGACCGGTTCGGTTGGGACCAACCCGTGCTTGCATCCGCGCCAAACCTCTTCGCTCAATGTAGATGACCCCTATCACCATACATAAAACGAAGGCAATGATGATAACGGTAAATACCAGCCAGTGCCACCAGAACCCGCCTGGCCAGTCAGGGGGCAGGGTCTGTAGGCGACCTAGAGTATTAGCGCCGAGACTAGCTATTGCCACTATCTATCAACCTCACCCATAGTAATATTAATACTGCCAAAGGTTATTATAGCGTCTTGTATCTTCCAGCCGACCATCATCTCACGGAGGCCGGTTAAGT
>Ga0209979_1003544_pt1 | contig 13688 bp, 11 predicted proteins | sample AnhtaG_FD_183114 | JGI IMG/M metagenome (GOLD analysis project Ga0209979, IMG submission 183114) | Deep subsurface microbial communities from Anholt, Denmark to uncover new lineages of life (NeLLi) - Anholt_01485 metaG (SPAdes) (version 2) | ecosystem: Environmental > Aquatic > Marine > Oceanic...
GCCGAGGTGCTACACCGCCTGGGGCTGGCCGACGCTCGGGCCTGGCTGCCCGCCCTGAGGGACCGCACCCTGGGCGTCCACCTGCACGACGTGGACGGCATCGGCGACCACCGGGCGCCCGGCCGCGGCGACATGGAGTGGGACCACATCGCCCGGGGGCTCCCCGCCGACGCCCTGCGTGTCTTCGAGATCGACCAGGGGCAGCCGGACGAGGCGGTGGCCGGGGCCCTCGAGTTCCTTCGCGCGCGAGGGGTAGTGCCCTAGTGCCGCCGTCTTCTCGTCGCTGCGGCTCACCTTGACCCGCGCGGACGCCCCCCGTATGCTCACCATCGAGGACGGGCATTCATCTCCCTGTGCGAGGATAGACTGATGCGAATGTCCCAGCTCTTCGGCAGGACCCTGCGGCAGGCGCCCGCGGAGGCAGAGACGCCCAACCACCGTCTCTTATTGCGGGCTGCCCTGGTGCAGCAGCTTGCCGCGGGCATCTATTGCTACCTGCCCCTGGGCTGGCGGGCCATCCGCAAGATCGAGCAGATCATCCGCGAGGAGATGGACGCCGCGGGCGGGCAGGAGCTGATGATGCCCGCCCTCCATCCCTCCGAGATCTGGCAGGAGTCCGGGCGCCGCCAGAGCATGCGGGACATCCTCTTCACGGTGAAGGATCGTCGCGACCGGGAGCTTGTATTGGGGCCCACCCACGAGGAGATCACCGTCGAGCTGTTCAAGCGGCACGTCCAGAGCTACCGCGACCTGCCCCTGCTGATCTACCAGATCCAGACCAAATTTCGGGACGAACCCCGCCCGCGCGGCGGCCTCATCCGCCTGCGGGAGTTCTCCATGAAGGACCTGTACAGCTTCGACGCCGACTGGGAGAGGCTGGACCAGAGCTACCGCCGCATGTACGACGCCTACAAGAACGTCTTCGACCGCTGCGGCGTGCCCACAGCATCGGTGCTGGCCGATTCGGGGGCCATCGGCGGCAAGGACTCCCAGGAGTTCATGTACCTCACCGACGTGGGGGAGGACGAGGCCCTCATGTGCTCCGCCTGCGGCTACGCCGCCAACGCCGAGAAGGCCGAGCTCCGCAAGCGCTCGCCCGAGCCCGAGGAGCCACTGCCGGTGGAGGAAGTATCCACGCCCGGCATCATCAGCATCGAGGACCTGGCCCGCTTCCTGGACATCCCCCACTGGAAGACCCTCAAGGCCGTCTTCTACATCGGCGATGGTCAGCCCGTCTTCGTGGCCATCCGCGGCGAGCTCGCAGTCAACGAGGTGAAGCTGAGGAACGCCCTCGGCGCCGCCGAGCTGCACCTCATGGACGACGCGGAGGCGGCCCGCGCGGGCCTGGAGGTCGGCTTTGCCTCACCCATCGGCCTGAAGAACGTGCGGGTGGTAGCCGACGACTCCGCCCCGGGATCGCCCAACCTGGTGGCCGGCGCCAACAAGCCCGACACCCACCTGCGCAACGTCAACTACGGTCGTGACTGGACCGCCGACATCGTCGCCGACATCGCCCTGGCCCGCGACGGCGACCTCTGCCCGAACTGCGGCCATCCCCTGGAGGTGCGCCGCGGCATCGAGATGGGCCACGTGTTCAAGATAGGCACCGTCTACAGCGAGAAGATGGGCGCCACCTTTCTGAACCGCGACGGCAGCGTCCGGCCTGCCGTCATGGGCTCCTACGGCATCGGGCTGGACCGGCTGCTGGCCACCATCGTCGAGGCCAACCACGACGAGCGGGGCATCATCTGGCCGTCCAGCGTGGCTCCCTACGACGCCCACCTGGTGGCCCTCAACATCGAGCAGCCGGAGGTCCACCAAGCCGCCGAGAAGCTCCACGAGGACCTGGCCGCGGCCGGCATCGAGGTCCTCTACGACGACCGGGAGGAGTCGCCCGGCGTCAAGTTCAACGACGCCGACCTCTTAGGTATGCCCCTGCGCGTCACCGTCAGCCCCCGCACCCTGGAGAAGGAAAGCGTGGAGCTGAAGCGGCGGGCGGAGAAGGAAACCGCGCTCCATCCCCTCCGAGAGGCCATGGCAGCGGTGAAGGCGGCCCTCGCTCAGGCCTGAGGGTCCGGCTTCCGCGCCACCACCATGAGATTCACCCGAAGGCCCGCCAGGGACTCGAAGCGATTGACCAGTCGTTCGTAGGCCACGCCCAGAGCGTAGGCCAGCGGGTGGAAGGCCAGGTACTCCGGCTCCGCCTCGAAGCGCTCCAGCCGCTCCACCTCCAGCCCCGCCCCCTCCAGCAGGGCCCGCAGCCGCCGCATGGTGTTCGCCCGATAGACCGTGGGGAAGACATCCAGCTCGCCCACGCCGCGCCAGCGGTTGAAGGCCACATGGAGCCGCTGCGGTAGTAGGCGGGCGCCCAGCGCCACGTAGTGCCAGCGATTGGGCGTGAGCAGCAGCAGTCGGCCGCCGGGCCTGAGCACCCGCGCCAGCTCGCGAAAGGCTGCTGAGGGCTCGGTGAGGTGCTCGACCACGTGGCTGAGGATCACCAGGTCGAAGCTGGCATCACGCAGGGGAAGGTCGTTGAGGTCACCCTGCACGCCCGTGTCGAGGTTCGGGTTCCCGCGGACATCCTGAGTGATGTCCACGCCCACCACCCGGCGCACCTGCCCCGCCAGGCGGTGCTGGAACACCCGGCCACTGCCACAGCCGCCGTCCAGCACCTCGGCATCGGGGCGAAGATGCTCCCGGATGGCCTCTAGGAAGCGCTCATACATGCCCCGGAATGCCAGCGGGTAGAAGCGGCCTCGCAACTCCTCCTTCCGCCAGCCGAAGCCCAGCATGGATGAACCTCCCCAGGCACCCTGTAGGCGCGGCGGCCATTATAAGAGCCCTGCCAGGCCTGAACAAGGAAGCCCGCCGTATTCGTCCAGAAACACTGATACGGGGGAAGGTGTCACTGCGCCCATCATGGGTGCGGCGGCGCCTCACACTCGCTTGGCGGAGCCCGCCTGGCTCGTGTACCATATCGGCGGCAGACCAACCCCACTGTGCGGAGCGTCGCCTGCTGTGGGAATGTGGGTTGCCGGAATGAGGCACAACTTGAGGAGGAAGAACACCTGACGACCATTCGCGCTGTCCTGTTTGACCTGGGTGAGACCCTGTGGCACTTCCCCACCATGCCGCCTGTCGAGCTCATCCGCGGCGAGACGGTGCGCCGCATCAACGCCCTCCTCCTCTCCTGGAGCATCGAGCCGGAGGGCGATCTCTTCTTCCTGGGCCGCGACATCCGCTTCGCCCTGGAGGACGCCGATCGCCGGGCCTACTACCGCGACTGCGTGAGCCCTCACGGCCCCACCCTCGCCAGGCAGGTAGCCGCCCAGAAGGGCCTCCACCTCAGCGACGAGCAGGCCGAGCAACTCTGGCTTACCTGGAACCTGGGAGGGGCGTTCTTCGGGCGCGCCCTCTACGACGGCGCCATCGATACCCTCAGCTGGCTCCGCGAGCGCGACTACCCCCTGGCCGCGGTCACTAATCGCCACGTCGGCGGTGAGCCCTTCCGGGAGGAGATGCGCCAGCTCGGCGTCCTTGACTACTTCGACGCGCTCTCCATCTCCTGCGACGTGGGCTACATGAAGCCGCATCCCCGCATCTTCCAGCACGCCCTCGACGCCCTGGCGGTGTCTCCGCAGGACGCGGTGATGGTCGGCGACTCGCTCCGGGCCGACGTCGGCGGCGCCCAGGCCCTGGGCATCCTGACGGTATGGCGTCGCAATCACCCCGCCGGGCGAGAGGGATACTTCTCCGCCGAGGACGAGCTCGACGAGGGACCCAAGGGAACCACCGCCGAGCCGGTTGACGCCCAGCCCGACTACGTTGTAGAGAGCCTCCGGGAGGTCATTCAGCTTCCCATCTTTCGTTGAGGGCCCGCGCGCCGGTGGCGCATCTCCACCCGGGCGAATTACAATGGACCCTGAAGACAGGTCCGCTCCGAGTGACTCTATGAACAAGTCGTTCACCCAGCATAGCGGCAAAGCGCAGCCGACCTCCCACACGTGAGGCGAGAGACTGTGGCCAGAACCGCCAGGACAAAGCAAAGGACCAAGCGGGCGCAGGCGAAAGCGCCCGCCCGCTCCAAGAAGCCCTGGAGCGGCCGCTTCCGGGCCAGGACCGATCGCCTCGTCGAGGCCTACACGGCCTCCGTCGACGTGGACCGCCGCCTCTGGCGCGAGGACATCGCCGGCTCCATGGCTCATGCCCGCATGCTCGGCCGTCAGGGCATCATCCCCCAGGCCGACGCCGACGCCATCGTCGCCGGGCTGGAAGAGGTGCGCCGAGAGATCGAGGAGGACCGCTTCCCCTGGCGCCAGGACCTAGAGGACGTACACATGAACATCGAGGCGCGGCTGGCCGAGAAGATCGGCGCGGCCGCCGGGCGCCTGCACACGGCCCGCTCCCGCAACGACCAGGTGGCTACAGACCTGCGTCTCCACGCCAGGGAGGCCATCGGCCGGGTGCTCGGGGGCCTGGCGAGCATTCAGGCCGCCCTGCTGGACCTAGCAGAGGCCAACCGCAATGTAGTCATCCCTGGCTACACCCACCTTCAGCGCGCCCAGCCGGTCCTGCTGGCCCACCACCTGCTGGCCTACTTCGAGATGCTGGACCGCGACGCTGCCCGCTTCCGCGATTGCCGGACCCGCGCCGATGTCCTGCCCCTGGGCAGCGGCGCCCTCGCAGGCGTGCCCTACCCCATCGACCGTCAATCCGTGGCCCAGGAACTGGGGTTCAGCCGCCTCAGCGAGAACAGCCTCGACGCCGTTTCGGATCGCGACTTCGTGGTGGACTTCCTGGCAGCCGCCGCCACCTGCATGATGCACCTCTCACGCCTGGCCGAGGAGATAGTCCTCTGGTCCAGCGCCGAGTTCGGCTTCATCGCCCTGCCCGACGCCTTCGCCACCGGCTCCAGCATCATGCCCCAGAAGAAGAACCCGGACGTAGCTGAGTTGGCCCGGGCCCGCACCGGCCGGGCCTATGGCAACCTTATGTCAATTCTCACCATGCTCAAGGGGCTGCCCCTTGCCTATAACCGCGACCTCCAGGAGGACAAGGCGGCCTTCTTCGAGACGGAGGACATCCTCCTCTCTACCCTGGAGATGTTCGCGGCCATGCTTCCGCGCCTTCAGGTGAATGCCCGCCGGGCCCGCGCCGCCGCCGCAGCCAGCTATGCGCTGGCCACCGACCTCGCCGACTACCTGGTGCGCCAGGGGCTCCCCTTCCGAGAAGCCCACGAGGCCGTAGGCAAGCTGGTACAATACGCCGAAAGGGAAGGCAAGGACTTTGCGAAGCTTAGCCTGGCCGAGTATCGGCGCTTCTCACGGCTGTTTCAGGAGGACGTCCTGAAGCTCGACCTACGCTCAGCCCTCGCCGCACGCGATGTGCCCGGAGGCACCGCGCCCCGCCGCGTGGCCGCAGCCCTCCGCCGTGCCCGCCGTCGGCTTCGAGAGGGGGCCAGGCGTGCCTAGCGCAGTGAAGATCGCCCCTTCCCTCCTCACCGCAGACTTCGCCCGCCTCCGCGAGCAGCTCCACGAGGCCGAGGCCGCCGGGGCCGACTACATCCATCTCGACGTGATGGACGGCCACTTCGTGCCGCCCATCACCTTCGGTCCCCTGGTGGTAGCGGCGGCGCGACGGGCTACCAGTCTGCCCTTGGATGTCCACCTGATGGTCGAGCGGCCGGAGCGTCAACTTCAGCCCTTCGCCGAGGCCGGCGCCAGCATCCTCAGCGTGCACGTGGAGGCCTGCCCCCACCTGCATCGCACCCTCCAGCAGATCAAGGAGCTGGGATGCAGGGCAGGGGTGTGCCTCAACCCGGGCACGCCGCCCTCAGCGCTGGAGGAGGTGCTGGAAGAGGTTGACCGGGTGATGGTAATGGGGGTGAACCCTGGCTGGGGCGGCCAGGAGCTCATTCCAGGCACCCTGGGCAAGCTGCGACGTATCCGCGCTATGCTGGACGAGCTGAGCCTTACTGCAGATATCGAGGTGGACGGCGGCGTCAAGGTTGAGAACGCCGCGTCCTGCGTGGAGGCCGGCGCCCGCGTCCTGGTGGCTGGCTCGGCTGTCTTCAACGACAGGGCCTCTGTGGCCGAGAACATGCGCGCCCTCCGCGAGAGCCTGGCTCGGGCAGGCCCGACGGTGTAGTCCCCGGCCCGGCAATCACATCCCCAGGTTTGGGGGACCATGCAGCACGTAGGCCGCCGCACTCCTCTTCGGCTGACCCTATCTTTGCAATCCGTTTGCGAGATGGCCCTCCGGCGACTCGGAGGGCCATCTCGTTGCCTCGCGTATGCGACTAATCTAGATTCGAATTGGTGCCGGGGGTGGGGATCGAACCCACAATCCGCCAGAGGCGGAGGCGGATTTTAAGTCCGCTGCGTTTACCCGTTTCGCCACCCCGGCGCGCTGCCGCTAGCTCGTGACGGCCTCACAAAAGAAAACCCAGAACGCAATAGTGGGCAGACCGCTCCGCGTTCTGAGCTTCGTCTGCGATGGTTGGAGGCGACGACCGGATTCGAACCGGTGATCAGGGTTTTGCAGACCCCTGCCTTAACCACTTGGCCACGTCGCCAGCAAGCTGAGCTCCCAACCCATGAGTCCCGAGAGACCGTGCCCTCGTCCTCGCTACGGCTGTGAGCCCACAACCCCGCCGTTGCCTTTGATGGTGCCGAGGAGGGGATTTGAACCCCTACGCCCGAAGGCACGGCCCCCTCAAGACCGCGTGTCTGCCTATTCCACCACCTCGGCGTATTGTGATCTTCATTGGCAGGAGTGGAGGGACTCGAACCCCCGACCTGCGGTTTTGGAGACCGCTGCTCTACCAAACTGAGCTACACTCCTCCGCCCCGTCCAGACGGAGTATAGCAACGGCCCCTAGCCTCGTCAAGAAAGCGGAGAGCGGGGCTGGAACTGGCAAGCGGTCCCCCCAGAACGCACGAAGGGGGAACCAGAGCAGAGATGAGACGGGACAAGGCACTCCTGGCCTACGAAATCGACCTCCAGACCAAGCGCGAGTCGCCAGCCACCATCCGCTGGTATCGCTGCCGCCTCTAGCAGCGCGCCCCTGCCACGGTCAGGCCATGAGCCTGGCACTTGCCTCGGTTCGGTATAATCATTGCGAAGCCCGCCGGTACACTGGTGGCGCCCGAGCAAGAACGCTCCCCGCCTTGCTGGGAGTGACACCGGCGGGCTTCGACCATCCGAGGGAGGATCGGGGTGAGAGCGGTGAGGGCCTCCCTCAGGGACATAACAACTCTAGCCGCCGCCGTAGCTGGCCGCATCAGCCAAAGAGCGCACTGCTGCACAGCATTCGGCCTAATGCCGCAGACTCGGCATGACATGACGAACGGCTGCGAACCGGGGCCGAACGACCCTGAAACTTCTTGCTCGAAAGGCGCTTCTACTTTACCCTCTGCAAGGATGCCGAGGAGACAATGAGGGAGCCGCCAGGCCCGCTGGTGGCGGGGGAGGGCCTAGCGGCCAGTTGAACCCCGGAAAGAGCCAGTCCGCATCCCAGCGTCCGCCCCTCCGAAGGGTCAATTCCAGTCTAACTCGCCTGGCGCGGGCAAGCAACTGCGCTGCTGGACCCCGCTGCAAAAGGGGGAGTCCAGAGGGGCTCTGCCCCTCTGCCGGGGGTCTGGGGGTGTCCCCCAGATTCCAAATACATCTCGCGGGCGGGCGGGTGGGCAGAACCACCTCACTTCTGCGACAGGCTTAGTGCTGGACCCCGCTGCAAGCGGCGTAGAGCCGTAACATGTAGGCTCGAGCACCGTTCGTATTCTAGGTCGAGGCCCCGCAGCGCTCACCGCTATCATGAGAGGCGGCCCATGAAGATGCTAGGAAAACGTGCTCTTGCCTTCCTCCTTCGCCAGAACGGCCAGGCGTTAGGCGAATACTCACTGCTCATCAGCTTCATCGCCGTGCTCCTCATGGTGATGTCAGTCGTCGCCTTCCGCGATGCCGTGTACTCGCTGTGGCAGTCCGCTGTAGTGCAGATGGGGCCGTAGGCCCCGCTGCTGTGACCAACCCATACGCCACTCCCTAAGGGCGCACGAGGAGATGGGCGATCAGACCGCCCGCCTGGACGGTTCGCAACTCTTACGATAGCAAGACAGGGACGGAGTACAGCAACGGGTCCTGGGCCCGTCAAGAAACCGGAGAGCACCTGCCCGCGTCCAGCTCTCTCACATCCCCCAAACGCTACAGGCTTGTCGAGAACGCCGTGCTATAATCCAAACGATGTCCCCGAGCGCCCTCTTGGATGCCATCAAGGAGCGCCTGCCCGTCCCCGCACGCAACGCCCTGGGCCGGTTGCTGAACCTAGCTCGCAAGCGCAGCCTTAGCGTCTACCTGGTGGGCGGCAGCGTCCGTGACCTGCTGCTGGGGCGGCCTCATCTCGACCTGGACCTGGCCCTAGAGGGCGACGCCATCGGCCTGGCCCGGGAGCTGGCTGCAGCCACCGGGGGGCGCCTGACCTCCCATCGCCGATTCGGCACGGCCACCGTCCGCGGCGAGGGCTTCGCCCTCGACCTCGCCATGACCCGCACTGAGACCTACGCCCGGCCGGGCGCCCTGCCCTCGGTGCGCCCCGCCGACCTGCGTCAGGACCTGGCCCGGCGTGACTTTACCGTCAACGCAATGGCCCTGGGGCTCAGCGGCCCCGACGAGGGCTCGGTGGTGGACCCCTGCGGCGGCCAGAGCGACCTCGAGCGAGGGCTCATCCGCGTCCTGCACCAGGCCAGCTTTCAGGACGACGCCACCCGCATCCTCCGCGCCCTGCGCTACGCCGGCCGCTTGCGCTTCCGCCTGGAGCCCCGCACCCGCGACCTGCTCCGCCGCGACCTCTCGTTCCTGGATACCATCAGCGGCGCGCGGCTGCGCCGGGAGCTGATCCTCATCCTGCGCGAGGAGAAGGGTCCGGAGATCTTCTCGGCATGCGAGGCCGCGGGGGTACTCGGCGCCGTCCACCCCTCGCTGGGCCTGGACCGGCGGGCCAGCGCAGCGCTGCGCAGCCTCGCCGAGGGGCCCGCCCTGGCTCCTCGTGAGGAAGCCGTGTTCTGCCTGCTCGCCTCGGGGGCCGATGAGGACGGGCTCCGCGACCTCAGCGGGCACCTGGGACTGGAAGGCAAGGTGAAGGCGGCACTCTTCGACTCGCTACGGCTCCGCGCGCAGGCGCCAGCCCTCGACGAGGCTGACCTGCCTCCCAGCCAGGTCACCGCACTGCTGGAGTGCTATCGCCCCAGTGCGGTGTGGGCCCTGGCTCTGACCACAGAGGGCCAGGTCCGCGAGCGGGCCCTGCACTTCCTGAGGCAGTGGCGGTCCCTCAGGCCGCGACTGGACGGTCGCGCCCTTCAGGCGCTGGGCGTTCCCGAAGGCCCGGCCATAGGCGCCATCCTGGCGCGGCTGCGGGAGGCCCGCCTCGATGGGCGCGCGGCCACCCGGGATGACGAAGTCGCTCTGGCCCGGTCCCTGGCCACGGAGGCGCGGAATCAGCCCGCTGCGGCGACCGCCCGGAGGGACAGATGAAGGCGGCACAGCAGTGGCCCTGCGTGGTATGCGGGGAGCCGACCGACGAGACCAACTCTTCCATCTGCAACGGCTGCGGCCAGCGCTTCCATCTGAACCAGCGCAGCGACCGCCCCGGCAAGGACTGCGGCGAGGTCTGGGTCAACGAGCTATACCTGGCGCTGGAGTTCGGCTGCTTCAACTGCCTGCGAGGCCGGACCGCATCGCCCCGGGCCGAGGAGGCGCGGCTCCGCCGGGCCTCGCGCCGCGCTCGCCCCGTTCGCCGCCGCTATCGGAGGCGGGAATGATGACGCAATCGGCTCCAGCGGAAGGAGAAGCGTGCGCCGTGTGCGCCAGCGACATCTACCCCGATCTCCTTGCGATCAGAGGCGTCTCCGGCAGGACGTGATTCCCCATGCCTAAGAAACGAAAGCGTCGGCGCCCCGGCACCACGGCTCAGCAGGCCGAAGGCCAGCCCACCCTGGGCTGGGAGTGGCGGACGTTTCCGGTCTTCTTCGCCTTCGCCTGTGGGGCCTTCCTGATGGGCTGGGTTGCTTTTACGCCTGCGTGGTGGCTGGTGTCCCTGGCGTCTATGGCCGGCGTAGCCTTCGGGCTGGCCCATATCTTCACCCGCTGGCTGGCCGTCCGGCGGGCCCGCCGCGAGAATCAGCGCCGCGACTAGCAGCGTTCACCCTGCAATGTCCAATTCAGGAAGCTGCGAGGCTTGACCCGGAGGGTCATGTTTTCACCTGACAGACCGCTTGCTTCTAGGATGATAAGAAGCTCCGCCAGCCGGGGTTACAGGGGGCTCCGCCCCCAAGGTCTCTGCCCTCAGCCTTGCCCGTCCGAGCATTCCGCCCCCGCGCAGCGGGCGGGGGCCTGGGGGGTGTCCCCCCAGATTAGAACATTGAGGCCGCGAGCCGCCGCCGGAGGCGGCGTGCGACGTGGCCGGGCCGGCGACAGGCCTCTTCAGCACCCTCCGGCTTCCGTATTTGACCCAACTACCCCTCCCGTGCCAGCCACTCGCTTGCCAGCCCGGGCAGCTCCCGCAGAGGCGCCTCCTGCACCGTGCACGCTGGCAGAGAGTGCAGGAACGCCGAGCCATAGCTCTTGCTGCGCACCCGCCGGTCCAGCACAACCATCGCCCCCCGGTCGGTCTTGCGGCGGATAAGCCGGCCGAAGCCCTGCTTGAAGCGTAGAACCGCCTGGGGCAGGGCATACTGCGTGAAGGACTCGTCGTAGAGGTCGGAGCGCGCCTGGAAGACCGGATCGGTGGGCACTGAGAACGGCAGCCGCGCCATCACCAGCAGCGAGAGCGCCTCCCCCACCACGTCCACACCCTCCCAGAAGCTGGCCGTACCCAGCACCACCGTGCGGGGATTCTGCCGTAGGATGTTCAGGAGCTGCTTCGGCGAGCCATCGATGCCGTGCCCCTGCACCAGGATCTCCTCCTCCTCCAGGGTCCCCTTGATGCCGAAGTAGGCGGCCTTCAGGGCAGCATAGGAGGTGAACAGCACCAGCGCCCGCCCCTGGCTGGCCCGACAGATCTCGATCAGGGCATCCTGAAGGGCCGCCGCGTAGCCCAACTCATTGGGCTCGGGCATGTCCTGCGGGATCAGCACCACTGTCGAACGCGCATAGTCGAACGGCGAGCCCAGCAGCAGCTCGCGCGCCCCCGAAAGCCCCAGCCGCTCTCGGATGTAGTCGAATTGGCCCTCCGTGCTCAGGGTAGCGCTGGTGAGCACGCTGCTCTCCTTCCCGGCGAAGAGACCTGCCTGGAGCGCGTCGGCCACCTGCAGGGGAGCGCTGGCCAGGGTCATGACGCCGGTGACGCGATTGGCGGTCAGCCAGCAGACCACATCGGGGTCCTCATAGGCGATGATCGCAGCGAGGCCATCGCGGAGACGCTGGCCGCTTTGCACGAGATCGCTGACCTCGGCCAGTAGCGCCTCATAGTCCAGGAGGGCAGAGGCCTCCGGGTGCGTCAAGGTCTCCCGCACCTCCTCCAGCAGGTCCAGCAGCTCCTTCAGCCCCAGGTCCAGGCCTTCCCAGGCCGTCTCCACGCCAGCCCAGTCGGGCTGGACGCGCATGGCCCGGCTGATCAGGAGGCGCTGGTCGTACCCGCCCTCGTCGCGGGCTTGCTGGCGCAGGAAGTCGGCCAGCAAGGCGAACAGATCGGGCAGATGCCCGCGCACCCGCTCGACGGTGCTGGCCAGGGCGCCCGCATGCTCCCGGAGGCGCCCGGCCACGCCCAGCCGCGAGGCCAGCCCCCGCGTGGCGCTGCGAAGGCCTACCGCCAGCCCCCCCTCCCGGCCGACAACCCGCTCGTGCGCCCGATCCAGGAGACGGGTGATCTCCCCCTCGCCGGTGTGGAAGCCGAACTGGTTGGTGGCTTCATCTTCCAGGTGCTGAGCCTCGTCCACGACCAGGTGGGCGTAGCCCGGGAGCACGTTGCCCCCGGCAGCCACGTCGGAGAGAAGCAGCGCGTGGTTCACCACCAGCAGGTGGGAGGCCTCGGCCCGCTTGCGGGCGCGCAGAAGAAAGCACGAGCCGTCCCTGACGTAAGGACATAAAGCGGTGAGGCACGACTCGTTCTGAGCGTTCAGGCGGTTCCACACGGGCTCCTCGGCCTGGGTCAGGTTGATCTCGGCCCGGTCGCCCGTCTCGCTGCGGGGGAGCCACAGCAGGAGGCGCACCAGCATCCTCGCCTCCTCGGCGTTGAGCACGGAGGAATGACGCAGGGCCGCCCAGCGCAGCAGGCACAGGTAGTTGCGGCGGCCCTTGAGCTGGGCCACCCGCAGCTCCTCCGGCTCGAAGGGCTCACCGTCAGCCGACCAGCCCTCCAGCAGCCGCCGCACGATGGGGATGTCCTGCCCCATGAGCTGCTCCTGGAGGCTGATGGTGTTGGTGGAGACCACCGCCCGGGTGCCGTTGCGAAGGGCGTAGCAGGCCGCCGGGATGAGGTACGCCAGTGACTTGCCGATGCCCGTGCCCGCCTCCACGATGAGCTCTTGCCCATCGTTAAGGACCTCGGCCACCGCGCCGGCCATGCGAAGCTGCTCCGACCGCTCCTCGAACTCGTGGATGATCCCGGGACGCCTCCCGGCGGACTCCAGGATCGCCACCACCTCGTTGGGTTCCACCGGCCGCACCCGCTCCGAGGGCACCGGCGACGGCCCCGGGTCGCTCGGGCGGCGCACTACCCCGTGGATCAACCCGTCCGCCTCGGCGACGGCCACGCCGGGCAGCGCCGGGCGTTCCGCCGAGACCTCCCGCAGCAGGTAGCGCAGGGGCCAGTCGGTAGAGGAGGCGATGCGCTCGGCCTCCGCCAGCAGCTCTGGCGGGAGCGCCGCCAGACGTGCCCTCAGGGCCAGGAAGACCTGCTGGGCAGCCAGGGCATCGGCCAGGGCGCGGTGCTGCACCGGGAACTCCACCCCCAGGTGCCGGGCTATGCTCCCCAGGCTGCGCTCCGAAAGCTCAGGCAGCAGCAGGCTCACCAGCTCGTAGGTGTCGTAGGTAGGCCCCGGCGGGACGATGCCCTGGCGGGCCAGGAAACCCAGGTCGAAGGCAACGTTCTGCCCCACTACCGGCTGCGCCCCGATGAAAGCCTCCAGCTCCGAGGCCACCTCCGCGAAGAAAGGGGCGCCCTCCAGCTCCCCCAGCGCGATGCCGGTGAGCAACTGGATGCGATACGAGAGCGGACGCCGTGGATTCACGAGGGTGTGGAAGGTCTCCTCCACCCCGGCCTCGCTGAAGCGCACCGCCCCGACCTCGATGATCTCCTCCTGCTCCGGGTCGAGGCCGGTGGTCTCTAGGTCCAGGGCCACATAGATCGGCGCCAACAGCGAACCCTCAGAGGTGCAGGGCCAGATGGAGTCGCGCCATTTTAGCACGCGCCCGGCTGGCCTCGCACGAGCAGCGCCGGCCCGCCAGTGGTCCAAGATTGGTGGGTCTTCTGCTGGGCACTGCGGGATGAAGAGCCCTGCTGCTAGCGGGAGTGCAGAGGGGCACGGCCCCTCTGCCGGGGGTCTGGGGGTGTCCCCCAGATTCCAAATACATCCCGAGGGCGGGCGGGTGGGCAGAACCACCTCACTTCTGCAACAGCCTCTGAACGCCACAGCTTGCGGAAGCGAAACTAGGAAGCCGCGGGTTTCAACCCGCAGGGCCATGTCTTCACCCCG
>Ga0209979_1003545_pt1 | contig 13686 bp, 10 predicted proteins | sample AnhtaG_FD_183114 | JGI IMG/M metagenome (GOLD analysis project Ga0209979, IMG submission 183114) | Deep subsurface microbial communities from Anholt, Denmark to uncover new lineages of life (NeLLi) - Anholt_01485 metaG (SPAdes) (version 2) | ecosystem: Environmental > Aquatic > Marine > Oceanic...
ATAGAATAGATAAAGATTTGAGGATGGGATTTAAGCAAAATAAGAGGAAACATGGCTTCAATTAACGATCTTGAAAAACGCTTATGGGAAGTTGCTGATCAGCTTCGTGCCAATTCATCTTTAACCGCACAGGAATACTCAAGGCCTGTTCTGGGGCTCATTTTCCTGAAATATGCTGACCACCGCTTTACAGAAGTAGAAAAGGAATTGGTCAAGGTAAACGTTAGCGGAAGGCGCACTATTGGAAAGCTAGACTACCAGGCTAAAGGTGTAATGTATCTGCCTGAAAATGCCCGCTATTCATATTTAATCAACCTTCCAGAAGGCTCTGATATCGGGAAAGCTATCAATCAGGCCATGGACTCCATTGAGGCGACAAATGAAGATTTACGGGGTGTTCTTCCTCGAGAATATAATATTTTTGAGAATACCTTGCTATTTGAGCTTTTAAAAATCTTCAATGGTATTCCTATGGATGTTGAAGGTGATGTCTTCGGGAAGATATATGAATACTTTCTTGGAAAATTTGCTATGACAGAAGGACGTGGTGGAGGTGAGTTTTTTACGCCTACATCAATTGTAAGGCTTATCGTGAACATCATTGAACCTTTCCATGGCAGAATTTATGATCCCGCCTGCGGATCGGGAGGTATGTTCGTCCAGTCTGCCAAGTTTGTAGAAGAACACCAGAAGCAGGCTGCCACAGAAATTAGTATCTTCGGGCAAGAAAGTAAAGAAGTGAACTTTAAAATAGGAAAGATGAACCTTGCGGTTCACGGTTTATCTGGAGATATTCGCATCGGTAACACCTATTACGAAGATCATCACCAAAGCAAAAGACGATTTGATTTTGTGATGGCTAATCCTCCATTCAACGTGAATGGGGTGGATAAGGAGCGGATTAAAGATGACTCCCGTTATTCACTCGGTATCCCTCGGGCAGATAACGCCAATTACCTGTGGATTCAGGCTTTTTACTCTGCCTTGAATGAAAACGGCAGAGCGGGATTCGTAATGGCTAATTCTGCTGCTGATGCCCGTCAGAGTGAGCTTGATATCAGAAAAAAGCTAATCCAGTCAGGGCACGTAGACGTTATGGTAACGATATCTTCCAATTTCTTCTACACTGTGACTCTTCCAGTGACCCTGTGGTTCCTTGACAAATGCAAGCCAGTAGAACGGCAAAACACAGTGCTGTTCATCGACGCACGGCACATCTTCACGCAGATTGACCGTGCTCATAGAGAATTCAGTCCGATCCAGTTAGAATTTTTGAGTAATATTGTTCGGCTCTACCGAGGCGAAGATGTGGAAACTCAACTAGGCAGTCAGGTGATGTTGGATGAGTATTTCCCCGATAGTATTTACCAGGATGTGAAAGGCTTGTGTAAGCTGGCCACTTTGGATGATATTGAATCCCAGGGCAGGAGCCTAAATCCTGGCCGCTATGTCGGCGTGGCAGAACGGCACGACGATGATGTAGTGTTTGCTCAGAGGCTGGAAGAATTGAACGAAGAACTAGAGATCCTAAACAGCGAGGCAAGGGAGTTAGAAGAGCGGATTGCTGAAAATATTAATAAATTGATAATTGAATGAGAATGAGGAAGCTCCTATTCAAGGATTTCATTACTCTTCAAAGGGGATTTGATCTGCCACGAAAAGATATGGTTGAAGGGCCCTATCCCGTAGTAGGTTCAACTTCCATCATTGGATGGCATAATGAATTTAAAAAAAATCCGCCAGGTGTAGTAACGGGTCGAAGTGGTTCTTTAGGATTTGTCCAATTTATAAAAGAAAAATACTGGCCACATAATACCTCCTTATGGGTTAAAGATTACAAGGGAAATCACCCGCAATATGTTTATTACTTCTTGAAAACAGTTCCCCTCGCACGTTTTAATTCTGGTGCAGGTGTTCCAACGTTGAACAGGAATGATCTTGACACTTTTGAAATATGCATTCATGACTATAATACCCAACAGAAGATCGCTGCTATACTTTCCGCCTATGATGACCTGATTGAGAATAACACTCGCCGTATTAAAATCCTGGAGGAGATAGCCCAGCGGATATACCAAGAGTGGTTTGTGCATTTCCACTACCCAGACCATGAGAATGATAAACTTACAGAGAGTGAGCTGGGAATGATTCCAGAGGGACGGGAAGTGGTTAGAGTCGAAAACCTTGTAAAAAGGGTAAGTCCAGGAAAACTATATTCTCAAAAAACAGCAAGTCCCAAAGGTAGTGTCCCAATTTTGGACCAAGGGAGATCTGGTATTATTGGCTACCACAACGAAGAGCCAGGCATAGTTGCGAGCCTCAATGATCCGATAATTGTTTTTGCTAATCATACCTGTTATCAACGACTTATTTTACATCCATTTTCAGCCATACAAAATGTCCTTCCTTTCCTACCTTGTGTTGAAAATTATCGGAATATTTATTGGCTACATTGGGCAACAAAAGATATTATTGAATTCAACGACTACAAAGGACACTGGCCAGAATTTATGACAAAAAAATTATTCCTTTCCCCACCTGAACTTTGTAATAAATTTGGGCGAATTATACAGCCTAAGGTATATATGATATTCAGAATGCAACAAAAAAATGAGAAACTCCGGCAAATCCGTGACCTACTGTTACCCAAGCTCATTTCAGGCAAGATTGATGTATCAGATTGGATATTGATATTGGGGAGGTGAATGAGTCCTTACAATAAAGATGCTGAAGAGGCGTTAGAAGAAGCCGCCATTCAACAATTCGAAGCTTTTGGTTGGGAATCCATCCACGCCAAAGACGAAATGGATGGCGATCCCACGCTACTCGGCCGTGAGCACCAAGGCGAAGTAGTCTTAAAGCGATATCTTATACCTGCCTTAAGAAAATTTAATTCTAATATTCCAGAAGAAGCTCTTGAGCAGGCAGTAGAAATACTAATCCGTGACCGGTCAGCAATGAGCATCGCCATGGCTAATCAAGATATTAATAAGATTTTAAAAAGTGGCATTCAGGTGAGCTATCGAGATAATGACGGCAATGACACTACAGAACGTGTGAAAATCATTGACTTGAATCATCCTGAAAACAACCATTTTCTCCTTGTAAGTCAAATGTGGGTTAATGGCGACCCCTATCGTAAGCGTCCTGATCTAGTAGGCTTTGTGAATGGCCTGCCAATGCTCTTGGTAGAACTTAAAGCCCCTCATGTGAATGTTCAACATGCCTTTAAGGATAATCTTCGAGATTATAAGGATACTATTCCCCATTTGTTCTGGTATAACACCTTCGTGATTCTTTCTAATGGAGGACAAGCCAAGGTCGGTTCAATAACCGCTCCCTGGGAACATTTTAACGATTGGAAAAAGATCAACAGTGAAGGTGAGGCAGGGATTATTTCTCTTGGTACTATAATCCGTGGCACTTGTGAAAAGGGCCGTTTTCTCGACATTCAGGAAAATTTCATCATATACCAGGAAGCCCCCGGTGGACTCACTAAACTGGTAGCCAAGAATCATCAGTATTTGGGCGTGAATAATGCCATCGAGATGGTGCAGAAAATCCGACATAACAACGGGCGATTGGGTGTATTCTGGCATACACAGGGATCTGGAAAGAGTGTGTCTATGATCTTTTTCAGCCAAAAGATCCTTCGCAAAATGGCTGGCAACTGGACATTTGTGATTGTTACTGACCGAGCAGATCTCGATGACCAGATTTATAAAACCTTCCAGAGCTCTGGGATCATCACTGAAGGACATGTTCAAGCTACTAGTAGCCATCATTTAAGAAGACTTCTGAAGGAAGATCACCGCTATGTCTTTACTCTAATCCACAAGTTCCGAACAGAAGACGGTCAGAGGCATCCCGTTATATCTGATAGAGACGATATAATTGTAATCACCGATGAAGCTCACCGCACCCAGTATGATGTATTGGCTCAAAATATGAGGGATGCCCTGCCTAATGCGGCCTTCATTGGTTTTACAGGAACTCCGCTCATCAAAGGAGAAGAAGAAAGGACTCGTGAGGTCTTCGGGGATTATGTCAGCATATATAACTTCAAGCAATCAATAGACGATGGTGCCACGGTCCCTCTCTATTATGAGAACCGGCTTCCTGAAGTCCAACTCACAGCCTATGGAGAAGAAGCCTTAGATGATGAGATGAACCGCATCATTGATGAAGCCTTGCTGGACGGAGAACAGGAAAAGAGATTGGAACGAGAATTTGGGCGGATGTATCACATTATCACCCGGGATGACCGTTTAGAGAAGATCGCTGAAGATATCGTGAAACATTTCATGGACCGTGGACACCGTGGGAAAGCTATGTATGTGGCTATCGATAAGGCCACAGCTATCATGATGTTTGACAAGGTGAAAGACCACTGGAATAAAGTAGTTGAGGATTATAAACGGAAAATCCAGGATGCCAAGGGGAATGAACTCGTTGTTATAAGGGATAAAATTAAGTTTATGGAAGAGACGGATATGGCGGTGGTTGTGTCTCCTGGCTTGAATGAAGTGGATGATATGAGAAAAAAGGGCATAGATATCCGTCCACACCGAAAAAGGATAGCAAGAGAAGATTTAGACATCAAATTCAAAGATCCTGATAATCCCTTCAGAGTGGTGTTCGTCTGCGCGATGTGGATGACAGGATTTGATGTGCCATCCTGTTCTACTATTTACCTGGATAAACCGATGCGGAATCATACGCTTATGCAAACCATTGCAAGGGCAAACCGTGTATTCCAGGACAAGACCAACGGCATCATCGTGGACTATGTGGGCGTGTTTAGAAATCTGGAAAAGGCACTGGCAGTGTATGGAGCTGGCACAGGCGGTGAGGATCCGATTATTAAGAATAAAGATGAGCTAAAGTCACAGTTAATCCAAGCTATTGATGATACTAAAGGCTTTCTAAGGCCCCTTGGTGTGGATCTGGAGATTATACGTCAGGAGAAAGATGTATTCCAGCGTGTGGCTATGAAAGATGATGCGGTGGATCGTATTCTGGTCAATGATGAAACGAAAAGTGAGTTTCTCCGAAAGGCAGATTTTGTGACAAAAATTTACAGGGCTTATTTACCAGATCCTCTTGATCCAGAGATAGGAGAAACTGCCTATCTGATAAGAAAGATTGCCAAACATATTCGTTCACTTGATCCTGAAGTAGAAATAACAGATATGATGGCCAAAGTAGCTGCCTTGTTAGATAATTCAGTAGAAGGTTTCAAGATCACAGAACCTGAAGGTGGATGGAAGCAATATGATCTTTCAAAGATTGATTTTGATGAATTGAGAAAAAAGTATGAAAAGGGTAGAAGACGAATCATTATTGAACAACTGAAGAATACCATTGAAGCCAAGCTGGAAGAAATGATCCAGGTTAATCATACCCGGATGGACTATAGGGAAAAGCTTCAAGAAATCATAGATGAATACAATCATCCCTCTGTCAATTTGGATGAAATATTCCAGAAGCTGGTAAAGATAAGCCAGGAATTGAATGAAGAGGAAAAACGGTATATGCGTGAGGGCCTACAGAGCGAGGAGGAGCTTGCGGTATTTGACATTCTCACAAAACCGGATATGAAGCTGTCCAAAAAAGAGATTAAGCAAGTAAAGAGTATCGCCCGTTCGCTCCTAGAAAATCTCAGAACTCAAAAGTTAGTGCTGGACTGGAAGAAAAAACAGCAGACTAGGGCAGGAGTGAAATTGGCAATATCGAAGTTTCTGGATCAGCTACCTCAAGTCTATTCAAAAGATGTATATGAGCAAAAGTGTGATGCTGTCTATCAGTTTGTATATGATCTGGAATTAGGAGCATCAAGGGCAGCTCGAGTATATTCTTATCACTGAGGAAAAAGAGGCGATTGGAAGCCAAAGACCCTAAAGCCCTGGCTTCTTAAAATTTAAAATAAATTGGGGGAGTATGATGACACAGGCTGAAGAAATTTTACAAGCGGTTTCTGTTTTAATTAAGGAAAAAGGGAAGAAAACATTCACAAGATTAGACATTAGAAGACAAATTAATCCAGATAAAAAACGATGGAAAAATAATTATAGTCCTACTTTTCAAGGCATGAGGATTGATGGTCCGGGAGGAGCGCATACTGTAGGCAAAGAATTTCAAGGAATATTCCAGCAAGTGAAGCATGGTGTTCATACTCTTACAGAATATGGCAAAGAGGTGATTAAAAGATATTGAGGCGAGTGGAAGCCGCGAAGCCCTGGCTTCCCTGGATTGAAAAAGGACGCTGAGCGAATTAGCTGCTCATAAGGAAGACGAGTGAGGGAGAGGGAATATTTTCAGAGAAGGCATGAGAAAGAGATGAAGGGAGAATCGAGAGAGAACCTCAAAGACTTTTTCTGGCTTTTGAAATGGGGAATTTTCTGGATTCTCATACTTCTTATTTTTGGTTTCCCGTTTTTTTAAAAGGAGGGCAATATGAAAAAATCAACAAGGATATTACCTCTTATTCTTGAAGACGAATGCTCTTGCAGTGAATTTCGATATACTCCAGATGAGGATTTAGAAATTCACAAGGAGAATGCGATTCATCATCTTTGTCAAGGAATTCATTCTCATGAACATGGAATTCCAGAATGGGTGAAAAACTCAGCTGATGCATACGCTAGAATTGATGCACCAGAATCGAAGAGAATAATTGTTCTTATTTTTGACTATGGGAGGAAGAATGAGAGTTCTTCTATTTCTTGTTTGGATTTTGCAGGTATGAGAAGTAGTGATGTCGAAAAATATTTTAGACATTGGGCTGATCCTGAAGCCGCAAGAGGAGGAAAAGAGAAAAGACCTTCTATCCAAGGTGGACATGGAAACGGCGGAAAGTGTTATATGGTACAGATGTTTAATGAATTTGCATATCTTCATACAGTCAAAATCAATAAAAGGAATCTTTATGGAGTTAGAGGTGGTTCTGTCCGATTCGGCTATATTCCTGATCAAGAGAAAGGTAAAGATTTTAGTATCGATAGTCTTAAAGAAGAACTCAATATTGCTTTGGGTAGTTTTAGATGTTCAGTTGATACTTTGCCGAAAGCTGCAATTGAGACAGTAAATTCAGTGAATGGATTTTCTATTTTTACTGGATACGGACCTAAAGGGTATGATAATAAGATTCCAACTAAACAACTTGTAAGGAGCCTATTAGACCATCCTCAGATGATAAGGTCACTACAAACGTGCAAGATTTACGTAATAATCAATGGTAAGCTTGAATACGTCCGAAGGCCACTAACTCTTCCTGAGATTACACAAATAAAAGGAGCGGAAAAACCGAGAGAGATTGAAATTCCTTCAAAACTTAAAGATCCAGCATATGACAGAACTGTATCTACGACTGAAGAGGGAAAACTCCATCGGGGAAAACTGATTCTATTTGCATCTGAAAAAAATATGAGCTATGGATTAAAAGCAAGGCATACAATAAGATATGTAAGCGATAAATTTGGTGATTTTGGTTATGTAGCAGTTTCTTCACTTGATATACAATCACCTTATAAGACCAGAATTTATGGGGTATGTCATCTCGAAGCTCTGGAGCAGTACAAACAAAATGTAAGAGCTGAACTTGCAGATAGTCCGGTCACAAGAGCTGTTCAAGAGTTTATTGCTGAAGAAATTCAGAAATATGCTCAAGAATTCGAAAAGCGCGATAGAAGAAAGTACGACCAAAAAGAAAAGAGTGCTATAAGTAAAATGAATGAATTCTTAGATAAATGGAAAAACCGCTTTCTCAAAGAGAAGCTAGGAAGTCTATGGGGACTTGGTGAGGAAACCACTGAAAAAGAACGCACTTACCTTCCAATTGGAAAGGTAGCTAGGATAGAATTAACACTAAGTCATCAAAAAGCAGGTAAAGGTATATATTTACGACCAGTTTTGCGTTTTTTTAACGAGAGTGGAGAGAAAATTCGTTCTGTGCCGTATGAGTGGATAAGCGAAGATAATAATGTTGCTATGGTTGATGATAATTTAATGATAATCCAAACTTTCTCGTATGGAAAAACAAAAATATATGCAAAAACACTTGAAGGAAATATTCGTTCTAATTCGGTTCCGCTCGAGGTTGTTCATATAAAAAAAATTCGAATCCTTCCAGAAATTGTAGAACTGCCTGAAGGTGGAAGACAAAGGCTTCAAGCTATCTGTAAATTAAATGATGGAAGTGAAACTGACCACGTACACCTGGCTTGGGATGAGGATAATCCATCAATTGCACAAGTAAGTTCTGCCGGCTTTGTTTTTGGTTTCAAGCAAGGAGAGACAAAGGTGGTTGCGTGGGATGATAATTGCATGCCGAGTAATCCTGCTTTAGTTAAAGTAATATCGGGAAAAGGGATGGGTCCTGGCAAGAAGCGAGGAAAAGGATATCCCCTTGTTTTAGTTTCAGGAGATTTTGATCCTGATCCTGAAACTGGAGAATTCGTCCCTCTCAGCCTAGATGATCCTCCAGTACATCAAAGAGCACAGGATTGGGATAGAAATATTTGGTGGATAAATAGTTCGGCTCCTTTAGCAGCATTATACCTAGATAAAGAAAAGGGATATGGTTCTGAGAGCAGTGAATGGCGTATGTATCATTTGGAGCGTCATATTGACATAATGGTGCAAATTTTGTTAATTCATTCTCAAACTGATAAAGAGCCTTTATCTGTGAAAGAATGGATAGACAAATGGATGTACCAAGTTTCTGAAATTCAACCCATAGCTTGTTCGGAATTGCATAAGTTTCTTATTAGTGGAGATTTATCTTCGGAGTAAAATTGGAACATTTAAACACACTTAATATAGTAGAAAAGCTTCTTATAGCAGCATTAAAACTGGAAGAGAAAGGGACATCTCGATTTTCAGCTGAAGATTTAGTTGTCTCAGCTTGGAGAAATTTTCCTGATACTTTTGGTTTGAAAGGATATCTGGGTAAAAATGGAAAATTAAAGTTTCCAGATTCAAATAGAGTGTTTGCTGAGATTATGGGCTCAAAGCCAATTCGTAAAAGGGGACTTCTGGTCAAAATAGGAACGAAGAGATATCAGTTAACTGAGTCGGGAAGGGAATTTGCCAAGTTACTTATAAATCGTGTAGATAAATCTGTAATCGAAAAGGCTGGAATATCTAGGGAAATTGAGCTTCAATTAAAAACTCTATTAAATTCTCGAGCTGTAAAAAAAGCTAAGGAAAATCGGATAAATGAAGTGACTTTTTTTGATGCCTGTAATTTTTGGAATATCTCTCCTAGAAGTTCAAATATTGAAATGAAGGGAAGATTTTCTAATTTCGAATCAATCATAAATTCTGTAAGAAGTGTTATTGGAGACAAAGAAGTCACATTCGAGCATAGAGGTGAGATTTTTAGTTCTAAAGACCTGGGTTTCTTGGGAAATCTACATCAAGAGCTCTTGGAGAGATTCAAGGATCAGCTTGAAATCATTAAACAACGTAAAGATGAGCGGAGATGAAGAAAGCTCTCTATAAAACAAATTTTGGAAAAGCTTATTATGGAAACTCATTAGAAGTGCTTAAACAAATAAAAGCTGAATCCATTGACCTTGTAATCATGTCCCCACCTTTTGCTTTACAGAGGAAAAAATCCTATGGAAATGTGCCTCCTGAAGAATATTGTGAATGGTTTTGGCCTTTTGCTGAATTAGTTTCTAAAGTTCTTAAACCAAAGGGAAGTTTTGTATTTGAAATTGGAGGGTCGTGGAAGAAGGGAGAACCCATTCGTACTTTATATCATTTTGAATTACTATTAAAACTATGTGGACCGAATGGGCTTTTTAAACTAGCTCAAGAATTTTACTGGTATAATCCTGCTAAAATGCCTGCACCAGCACAATGGGTAACAATTGAGAGGATCAGAGTGAAAGATTCAGTTCATCCGATTTGGTGGCTTTCTAAAGTATCTAGGCCAAATGCTGATAACAGGCGTGTGCTCCAGCCTTATAAGAAAAGCATGGAGAGATTGTTTAAAAAAGGCTATAATGCTGGCTCGCGTCCATCAGGACACGTGGTTTCAAAAAAGTGGGGTAAAAACAATAAGGGCGCAATTCCTCCAAATCTAATTGAGGCCGCAAATACTAAAAGCTACGATAAATATCTTAATGGCTGCAGAAAGTACGGACTTCAACCAAATCCAGCTCGTTTTGTAAATTTTATTCCTGAGTTCTTCATAAAGTTCTTAACTCAACCAGGGGATATTGTGTTAGATCCTTTTGCAGGAAGTAATGTCGTTGGCGAAGTGGCTGAACGACTGAAGCGAAGGTGGATTAGTATTGAGATTGATAAGGAGTTTGCTTTTGGATCGGCATTCCGGTTTGATGGTGTAGGTGAAAAAATTATTAATAAATACTTATCTGAAAATTCTGATTGAACAATTTAATCAGATGATCTACTTTAGACAAAGTAAAGATTTGAGGCCACTGGAAGCCAAATCCCCTAAAGCCCTGGCTTCCCGATATTGAAAAAGACAGCTGAGCTAAATAACGCCTCACGAGAGAGATGGTCGATGGGAGGAGGAAGTCTCAATTTTCTTCTCTTTGACATCGAATTTTTCCTTTATTATAAGCAAAAGAGAAGGTCAGCAAATAAAAAAATGGAGAAAGGCGTTGTGCACTAAAAAACACTAAAGAAGTATATTGCTATAAAACAAGAATTGCTATATAATATAAAAAAGGTAATATCACTTAAATAGGTGGGAGCATGATCAAAAAGAAAATAATTTTGCTTTCTATGGTCATTCTTCTGATCTCAGGATGTGGGAAAGAACAGGATGAAATTGGCCCTCCAGAAGGACAGTTTGAAGTAAAAGTTTTATCCTCATTCGGGCAAACAGTGGAAGGTGCGACAATTGAAGGAGGCATAGACTGGGAGAGTTTTCAGGTGCAAACAGACAGCATGGGTATTGCCATTCTTCCAGGCTTTGCTCTCGGGCAGGGAGCGTTAATTTACAGAAACAATTTCTTTCCCCAACATGTCCAGTCACTATCGCCCACAATTTATTTTATTACTCATACGCCGAAACAATTTAGATTTATTGGAGATATTGCTGGCTGGGCCATTCGATTCGATGTAGGAACTCTCATTACCGTGGATTATCATGGCGGCTATCATGTCTATTCATACAACGACCAAGCAATCATAGAAATAGCTTCTGCAGAGATTCCCAAATGCATCAGGGAAACTCAGCTCCACGGGGACACACTCTGGTTTAGCACGCACGATGACGGGATTTATGTTTATTCTTTAGAAAATCCGCTTAATCCACAGCAACTCTTCCATCTGGATATTCCTGGATATCTTGGATCATTTGCACTAAAAAATGAAATTATTGTTGTTGGCAATCCGTGGGATCGTGATTTATTAAGGGTCTACTCTTATAATACCAGTGGTGAATGTCAGGAAATTGCCAACTTCGGAAATTGCCTTGCCTTAAAAATGGCCTTTATTTCTAACTACCTTATCGTGGTAAATTACTACGACAATTTACCAGCGGTCTTTGATTTACAAAATCCAGCAGAACCTTATCCTGTTTATAATGGTGTAGAACCTGATTTCTGGTCTGGATTTCTATTTAGAAATTACTTAATTTTAGTTCCTACATTATCGGAGCTTATAGTAGAAACAGCGTACTGTAAGCTGATAGATTTATCTGACCCAACTAATCCATTAACTACTGGACTCTTTTCAACAGATTCACGACTTCTTGAAATCATTAATGACACTACAGCGATAGGGAGGTATTATTCATACTCTGGAGCAATCTCTGTTCTCAGTGGTGGCATAATTTGGGGCTTCAAGACTGTTGCAATAATTACCGACGATACCTTCCTACAATCGTTCCTGCATGAATTTGAAGGATGCGCTCCTCCATATTTCATTATTGGAAAGCGACTGTGGAAATTGGAAGATTGGTAGTTCAAAGAATAAAAAGCATATCCACGTTTAATATGGTCTTTGTGGCTCAATCCGTTCACTCAATTACTTTGCATTTAGCAAATAAGTAAGAAGTTTCTTTAGAGTGATGGATTTTTAAAGTAAGTAGAAGCCAAATCCCCCAAAGCCCTGGCTTCCCTAACTTGAAAAAGACGCAAATGTGAGATTAACACCTCATGAAGGAAGACGAATGAGGGAGAAGAAATTCTCAAAAATGAGGAGTAATAACTTTAAGAGGAGGGGAAAGTGTTAAACATCAAACTAACATGGGAAAAAGTTATAAAAGCTGAAGATTTCGATTCAAATATAGATTTCTTAATGAATAATGGAGGCCTATATTTGTGGATTTGGCCGGGAAAAAATCCAAGAGTTGGTTATGTGGGAGAGACGATGAACTTTTATTATCGCATGCTCGAACATTTCTATAATATAATCGGTGGCAGATATCTTTTATTTAATCCTTCCCTCGAATTGGACTTTTTGAATTTTTTAAAAGAACATTACATTGGGAAAACCATAGAAGAGCTAAATGAAGATGACAAGGTATTCTCACCTATAAAAAATGCAAAGAGAGACCTTAGTTTTACAAGAGTATTTCTCGATGAAAGCGAATTGAAATTGAGGAGAGAAAACCTAAGAAAAAGGGAATTTGCTTTTGCGACGCTAGAGTTCTCAATAAAAACTGATAATGAAGCACTATTGCGGAAACAGATAGAAGGAGCATTAATCAATGAGTTATTCAATAAATACAAAGCTCTCACTCGTTCTTCACTCAAATTGAAGGGAGCTGGCAAATTCAGTCAATGTGTAATTGGAGACATCAGTAAATGGCCTGAAACCGACCTTGAGATTGTTCATGAAGGACTAAAGGACAGAATACCGCAAGAAGTGATTGAAATTACGGAATTCAAACTCTAATTTTATGCATTTACTCAGGTCGCAGGTTCGAATCCTGCCGGGCGCACCAGATAACCTCTCTTATTTTCAGGCTGTTCCTTCATTTTGTCTCTTAACTTATGTCCCCGTAGTTTCAGCAGAATTAAGCAAAACTTGTTACATATTTGGCATATGGGGATGAAGTTTATATTTAATTTGACACTTCTCTCATTAATTATTATCCTATTGCCAAGTAAGCTGAGGGAGAGCAATGGGAGTAGAGTGTCCTAAATGCAAAACTGAAAACACCTCTGACTCCGAATTCTGTAAAAAATGCGCCACACTTCTTCCTTCCTCAAAGGAAATTCCTGTCACCGAAACCCTTGAAACACCCACGGAAGAATTAACCAGAGGAACCACTTTTGCTGGAAGATCCCAGATTATTGAGGAACTGGGTAAAGGTGGTATGGGTAAGGTCTATAGGCTATTAGATAAGAAACTAAATGAAGAAGTAGCACTGAAGCTCATAAAGCCTGAAATAGCATCGGATAAGAAAAAATTATGAATACCGCTAAGCTCGATTACCAGGTTCATACATTAGACAACAGATTGCTTCTTCCAGCTGGCAAGCTCCTTACGTCAGAGGCCCTGGATGAATTGATCGCAACCAATAAGGGCACCTCATATCAGGCGCTTCCCTTTTTGGAGTATGGCACCGTCTATCAAGATATCGTTCTCTTACTCCAAAAGCCCCCATACTGTGTAATCTTCGATGAGGTAAAAAGAACAAATGTCTTGAACCTAATGAAGAAGATCAATTTCATTCCACCCGTTCTGGAATCCCCC
>Ga0209979_1003547_pt1 | contig 13685 bp, 12 predicted proteins | sample AnhtaG_FD_183114 | JGI IMG/M metagenome (GOLD analysis project Ga0209979, IMG submission 183114) | Deep subsurface microbial communities from Anholt, Denmark to uncover new lineages of life (NeLLi) - Anholt_01485 metaG (SPAdes) (version 2) | ecosystem: Environmental > Aquatic > Marine > Oceanic...
TTTAAATGAAAGTGGAAAAATAACTAAATCTAAATGTCTTCCAGTAAGTAAAGTAGATAATTCTCTACTTAACAATTTGGCATTGGAACCGGATATAATAATTTTTGCTTTATCTAACTCATGTATGGTTCTTACCCATCTTTCCCACTCCTTTACTTCTTGAATTTCATCAAGAAAAAGATAGGGTTTTTCTTGAGGATTTAGAAATTCCAAATAGACATCATATGCTTGTTGTAGAGTTTTCGTATTTAATTCTACAAAGCGAGGATCTTCAAAATTAACAATCAATATGTGGTTTTTTCTAATACCTCCTTTTATTAAGGCTTTAGCTGTTTGCCGCATGATAAAAGATTTTCCACTTCTCCTTGCCCCGGTAATGACAATAATATGAGAGCTTTCATGCAATTTTTTAATTCTATTAAGATAATAAGGGCGTTTGATTCCCGTATTTAGATCCTTATCCCAGAAATTCCAATCTCCAAATATTTTAATTATTTCATTTTTATCCATTGCATTACCTTTTATTTGGTATAATTAATTATTTTTACCGATTAATAACAAAACTATTCTATAATAATCTCTTTTTTATGTCAACTTTAACAATTTTTCCGCGTATTTTATTTTGCAAAGATAGCTCTGGCCGTTAATAAATAAGTTCATATCCTATTTTTCTATGGTTTAGCTTTCCATTTTACGAGGTCTTTCTTTAGGACGTCTATCTATAATAATACCTAAAGCCCCAACCAGCCGATTAGGAATTCCTCAGACCCTATAGGTTTTCCGCAAAAGTTATCGAATTATTTATCTGGCACACCTTCCCATTTATTTTATTTCAATAACTCAATATTCAATCCGTTTTCCAAATCCTGCTGAATACTTAGATGTCTTTTTTATTATCCTATCGCTTCCATAGCTTTGTTAATTCTTCTAAGAGCTGTACTCAAATCAAAATTCTTACGCTCTTCAGGTGCCAAAACGTCAAATAACTCTGTTTTAATACGTGAATTCATATCCTTTATTTCTTCATCTGACCTGCCGAGGTTCTTCTTATATTTACCTAAATCTGTATCAGCGTCATCCTCTTGAAGTTTCTTTTTAAACAACGTTATTACTTCTTTATTTGTTAAATCAAACTTATTACGCAGAACAAAGTCAATATCATAGAAATCCCGGGGAGCTATAATTTTTCTTATCACACCTGCACGTAACTTTTCCGCTATAAGTTCATTTAAAGACAAGCAGTTAATTTGACCACCATCAAAAAGTGGATCACCTGTAAATGGATGCAGAAAAACGTGCTGTACTGGACGTTTTTTTATCGAGTCAAGCGGACTAAATCTAAGCCCAACCTCTAGTTTTATTTTTGTTTCTACCTTACGTAGTGCTGATTGGTATACAAAGCAAAATACATACTGCTTGGACTCATTACGTCCGGGATTACCAGCATCGTCTAATCTCATACCAAACTGTTCAATGAATTTTTCAATTTTATCTTTAATCGTAATCGGTTGGATACATTTACGTCTTTGACCGCGCGTAGCTTCATACTGTGGTAATATCATGCTAAAATCAAGATCCTCACTTAAACGATAATACACATAGTAAACCTTATTAAGACAAGTTCCTCCTTTAAAAACAAGATTTTCGGAAAGCTCATATATTCGTGAGAGAATCAAGGTTAAATAATAATCTTTTTCAATTAGAGGTAACAGAAAACCCCTTTTCTTTGATGCTCTTCCTAACGCTTTTATAAACTCATCTTTATTTTCGTGAATCATTGACTATAACTCTCCATTTTTTATTAAGGGTGCCTTTACGCGAACCGTTAAGAGAACCGATAGATGTCTTTTCTATGCTTTTTATAAGAGGCTTCAAAATATTTTCAGGAACTCCGGCATCATCAAGTATCAACCCAATATGCTTCCTGGTCTTAATATTGGGAAAGCAAACTGCATATTCAACTAGCTTTTTTATATTACATTTATCGCTGTTTACAATTTCTGTAAGTATCTTGGAAGCGCTTATAATACCTCCAACAGGTTTATTAAAATAAATGAGATCTATTAGCGTCCTCTCTTTTGAGCTGATGTTTACCTCTTTATCTTTTACTTTTATTTTTTCTATCCCATATATACGATTTTCCATTATCTTTATAAATTTATAAGATAAACCGCAAATTATCTTATCCATACGCTTCGTGGTATTCAGAACATACACAGTTTGGAAAAGCTGTTCGGTAAATCCGTAATAGTTAAACATGGTCGAGTATCCGACATAGTAATTTTTCTTCGGAAAGAAAAGCGGCGGGATAAGCAACTCATCTACGCCCATTCCTTCGGGGCCTGCTTCAAGAGGCGAAAAAACATATACACCTGGTTTTATTGGTGAGAGTATTTTTTTCCTTTTGAGCCTAAAAACAATTTGTTTTCTATCCTCCGGCGAAAGATTAAATAATTGATCCATATCTTTCGCTGAAACAATAGACTTTTTTTCATAGGTCAAACGAGCCACAATATTCGTCTCTATCGGCCCTAAAATCTTGTATGTATTTTTAGGTTTCATAGGTTGTCTCCCAAATAACTTACGGTACTCTTTTTTACATTGATATTTTATCACACTAATTAGCAATGTCAAAATAAAGAATAAGAATAATTAAAATGGGAAAAACACATCCTATTTTTTTCTATGGTTTAGCTTTCCATTTTACTAAGCCTTCCTTTAGGACGGCTCTCTATGGTAATACCTAAAACCTCAACCATCTGCGCAAGAAATTCCTCAGATCCTATAGATTTTCTGCTAGAAATTACCGGATCATTGACTTAGTACACCTTCTTTATTTGTTCCCAATTAGATTTTTTTATATTTTGTGAACTTGTGAAGCCTGACCCCGACTTGTGAAGCCTGACCCCGCATCCCACATTTATTATCAAACTGGATTCATGATAGATATTACTTTTTTCTTTTTGCCAGTAACTTCCGGGACAAATTGCTATCTTATACTTTCGAGATAACTCTTTTACTTGTTCGATATATTCCCTGGAATCTGCTTCGTTTATTAAGCTCATTATACTCCTATCCGGGCAACTCAGTTGTTGAAAAAAACATCCCGTAAATCCGGGGAACACTATTATATCAACCTGTTCTTTTATCGCTTTTTCCAGACATTCTTTTATTTTATGCACTAAAGTCTTTGGTTTGTTTATCCTTTTCCATTCACTTTTTGGCCATTCTACCGAGGCTACCTTCATTCCCTCCCCTCCTTAATCAAGACATAATGGAGAGAATAAGCCAGATACCCACAGCCCGAAGCAAACCCGACTCCGGTCTTAGCTTCTCCTGAATCTTTATCAAAGCTCTCTGCTAGAAGACCGTAGTCCATATTCGCTTTTTTTAACCATTTCAGTGCCACATTTGATAATAACGGATTTAAGATGCTCCCGCATAATCCCAGCCCTGAAGGGGTATGAGGATGGTGATCACAAGCCAGTTCATTTATCCTGGCATTTTCAAAGTAATAAGGGTATTGAGAAGAATAATAATAATCTATAGTATTTTTAAATATCGGGTCATCTTTATTTACAAATCCATAGAAGCAAAGAGTTCCTAAACTCCCGGGAGGGTCATTATATAATCTGAAATTTCCTTTTCCGTCAGTTGACCATAAAAATATTTTCTTTCCTTCTATTTCCTTAACTAAATATTTATGGATCCCTTTATGAATGTTTTCTATTTTTTGATTTATAAGCTGTACCTTTTTTATCTTTCCTTTTCTCAATAAAATATCTCTCCAATTCTGCAATCCTCGCCAGAGAATAACATTATCAATAGTAACGAGAGGGTATTCTGCAGGATCATCAGAAGGAAGCAAGAAAGTTTTATATAACCCGGTTCGGGGATCATACTCTCTTTCTATCCGCTCAAATACTTCTTCCAGAGCCCTTATTAACGCCTCATCAAAAAAGTGGTCTTCCAGGTTATCTAAAAGAATAAAATAGCTGGCTGCTTCATCCAGCTCAAAACCGGGATATAAAACGGTACCGTCAATATAATGGGCATGATCTCCCGGATTTTTACTGTGCATCAGGATCATTTCTCTGGCCAAGTGTTGATGTAATTGAGGACAAACCAATTTGATAGCGGGAAGAGACCATAAAAAACAATCTCTTTCCCAAAATGCTCCCGATACATAATAGCGGGGGCTTCTCGAAGTTAATGCCAGATATTTATCACTCTCCATATCTTTGGCTATAGAGTAAAAATAATTAAAAAATAGATTTTCATTTAATTTGGTTTCTAATGCAGGGTCTTTAGGATAGGGAATGGTTTTTTCCTTTAACCAATCCAGAAATTCATTGTAGATTCCGCTATACCCTTTTCTTTTCAAGTGAATAAGAGTAGCGGAAGCACCATCCGGGTCATAATTTACAGCTATATAAAAACAATTTTTGTTTTGGCAAGATATCTTTAAATTTAAGGTTTCCTTTCCTTTAAAATCATCAACTTCAAAATCTTTATCTCCGCCAAAAGCTAAGGCCAACGAAATTTTTGAAGAAAAAATATTAATTAGCGGATTGCCCAGCCATTTATCTCTTTTTATTATCTTTTTAGTATCTATCTTATGGGAATCAAATCTTAATAAACACACATGTTTTAAATTAAAAAATAAAGAGATTTCAATTTCTTCTGAACTTTCAAAACTATAAATTAACCCCTTTTCCTTAAGATCGGTAAATATTCTTCCGGTTACTCTTATCCCGCCTTTTAAAAAGAAGTCTAAACGGGGCAAATAATACTGTTCTTTAGAGACATTTATCTTTTCTATTTTAATTTCTTTTCCTTCTTGGTAAAAATGTGGTTTAAATAAATTTTGTTTTCCTTTTAATTCTACCAAAGCTTTATTAGAAAGAGATACCACATTTATATTTTTAATAGCACCATTCTGACAATCAATAATAGGTACGCTCAGGTAATGATTCCCAGCATACAAAACTTGCTCATTTTTTACTATTTCTTCAGGCCTGGTTAAAATGGGGACGGTTCTATTTATTTTTTTTCTCCACATCTTTTGGTCTACCTCTCCTATGTCGGAGATTGCATACTTCAAACTTCATTTCCATTTCTGTAATAAATTTTTTATTCCCAAGAAAAAAATTATTTAATACATGTTTATTAATTCGATTATCTTCCTGTAATATTAACCTCTGGTATTCTTTTTGTCTTTCACTGTTATTTTTACCTAAATTATCATAAAAAGGATCTCTATCTATTAATCCATTTGAATCACCATAAGCATAGTATTTAAAACTTGAAGCGGTAGTCCTAACTAGATTCACGCTGTTAGACGCTGTTTGGGTCATTCTTCATCTATATCTTCAGGAAATGCCTCTTTGAATACTTTCTTTGCTTCCTCTGGGTGTTCATGTTGGAATTCGAGCCCCCTCATAAGCCAGCACAAGTTAGTGGAAGCACCTTCGAAATCGGGATCTTCTTTCTTCTGCGCTTTCTTCTAAGTCTTTGAGTTCTTCTTTTTGTAAATTAAGAGGAACGTATTATTTTGATTGCTTTCTACAAAGGGTTCCATAATCTCTGAATACTCTAAAGCGTACTTTACGACTTCCTTGGGCAATTCTTTATATACTATGAAAAGAGCTAATGCCCTAATGGACTTGGGAGGGTCAAGGATCGAAAAATTGAAGGTGTCCTGGTAAGCGATAAGATTCATTGTCCCAGGTCCTTTTTTCTTAGCTTCTTGAGTTGATTTATATCGTTGTAGCCATGTATTAGCCAGTACCAATGTTCATCCATGCCAGGATTTGTTTCTTTGAGCTTTAAATAGTGGTCTTCAATCGATTTGATGACTTCCTCAGCTTTTAACGACATTCTATATTTCCTACTCATAGACTCGTATGCTTCATCTATTTTAGTAAGTATTTTTTGTGTAAACTCGAAAGTGGGCGGTTCCCCTTGCTCATAGCTCATAACAAAATATCGTAAAAACGAGTGATTTCACCCTTTCTTCCTCTGAATCAAGGTTTTCTTTACTACCAAATAGATTTTCAACTTCCATCCTCTTTTGCTCTGATATTGGGTATCTTGAACGAATGACCCACGCTAAAGCCTCATCTTCGGTTAAACCTCGAAACCGTGCAGTAAAATAAGCACGAAGATTTGATTTTATTAGACCAATTGTTCCAGCCCTATAATTAAATAACCACCAAGCTATGCAGAAAATAATGGACAAGAGTAATGCAATCCAAGTCCCAATAAAAGCCCTTAGTATAAAGAAAACGATTATTGTAACAATCAGCATTATAATCATAATTACCTCTCTCTTCTTAACCACCAAAATGGCATATAAGGCATTTGGGTGAGTTCGTCCTGAGAGGCGGACTCACTGCAAACACGATGTTGCGTTACTCTACTATTTTAAAATCCAAAATTCTAAATTCAACCTTAGATGTTAATTTTATTACACTTCCATCAACCTTACTCTCTACTCTCTTAGCAGGCCCCGCTGGGAGGACATCGCTATAATATACGACATCAAAATCTATAGGATTACCAGAATGGTCATAGAATACGACGAAACAGTAGATATCTTTCACTGGTTCACGAAGCTGATTTCTAAAAGAAAAAGCATAGTGCCCACCATATGGTCCATGTGTTTTCCACGTCAGGTTTTCTCCGATTACACCTTCAAAATGTCAGGGGGACAAAAAATGTCAGGGGGACGGTTCTTTTGACACTTTTCTTACTGTTTCCCGATTTATCCTAATTAAAATAACTATCTCCCTTTTTGATAAATTCGACTTTTTTTTAGTTGTTAGATCAAATTTTCTTTTTGTTTAATATGTTCTCTTTTTTCAAGCTTCTTGATTTCAGATACCGGTCTATATATTCGCTAACATTTTCTTCATTTATTTCAGATTTTATAATTTCTTTCATCTCAAGAAAGTGCTTTTTTTCATACAGATTATTAAAATTAATAAATTCTTAAGTGCGTCTTCCAACCCCCTTAGTATTATGTTATATATTCCTATTTTTACTGGGTTGTCTGGGCATTTTACCACCTCTTTATGCTATCTTATCCCTTTGGTATTTATTGTCAATAGAACCGTCCCCTTGACAATACGGAATTTCCGGATAGTTGAACTCTTAATTAATTCTTTTTCTTTATAGATATTACCAATATGTTCATTAACGGTGCGAACATCTTTTTCAAATAATTCTGCCATCTGCTTTTGAGAAAGCCAAACGGTATCTTTTTTTAAATTAACTTCAAAAGTTTCTTTTCCTTCCGGAGTGGTATAGATTACTATTTCATTTTTTTCTGCCATTAGTGTTTCCTTTCTAAGGAATGTTTTTATAATTATATCATAGGGCTGTGACTACTGTATGGCAACTATTAGGAAAATAATTTAAAAAAAATTGAAAAAAGTTCGATTTTTTTAATTTATTTAAGAAAATTGTGATTTCGTATAAAACAAACTGTTATTTATATACTGCATTAATTGTCAAAAGTCCTTCTTTTTTGGAAGAAAAGTTTTCGGTTGACGGTGAGGGAAATAGAGATTGCCGCGTCGCTTCGCTCCTCGCAATGACAGAGGGGGTAAAATTGTCAAGGGGACGATTCTTCTGACAATCCCCTCACTCAAACCCTTATAAAATAAGGCTTTCAGCCCACATCCAAAATAAGCCATTTTAAGCTATGTTATGAGCATATTTTAAAAACATGATAAATCCACCTTAGGCACCCTCAAGAAACGCAGTTACGGCGATATTTCGTTTAAACCCTTATTTTGCAAGGCTTTCAAGCTCCTAAAATATGGTTTTTAGCCCTTTTTTGCCTTATTTTCTCCCTATTTTAGAAGAACTAACACTATTCCATATAACAAAAAAACGCTAAAACCCTTATGTTTCCTACGTTTTAGAGACTTACTATTTTTTCCTATAAAAACTGATAATGCTCTAATTCTATCTATATTTATCTCTCTTGTTTATGCTAAAAATCAGTTTTCCTGTTCTTCTCTTTTTCTCCCTTACTGTAAAAAAAGGCCTTCCTGAAACCCTTATAAAATAGGGTTCCAGGAAAAAACCACCGTACACGCCTTTAGACACATGATTTTAAAAAATAGGTACTTTTACCCCTCAAAAATCGCATTTTTTTGACTAAAATTTCACTCTTTTAAAAACTGAAAGTGGCTATTTATAGGGATTTTAAGATTTTACGAAGGTAGAAATAGACAAAAATGGGGGTCGTAATTGCCAATTTTTCGAAAATTGAGGCGCGTTTAAAGGCACTCTACGTGCGTTTTTGCATTCCGGATCGGGGTGTCTTCCCGGTCGGTAAAAAGTCTCCTGCAAAAGGAGACTTTTTACTTTATGGGAATAATTTCAAACCCCAACCTCTCCTTATTAAATAAACTAAACGGCATTTTTAACTTCCTTTTTTGGGGAAATAGGATGTGTCTCTGTTTATTTCAAAATCTCTTTTAGTTTCTTACTGTATCTTCTATTTATACTTTTTCTCTTATTTTTCAATAACTTTCCAATAACCGCCTTTGGCGGGTCCGATTCTCTTAATAATTCCTTTCTCTTTTAAAACTGAGATATACCGTAAAATTGTTCTTCGGTTTTTGCCAATAATTTTAGCTAATTCATCATAAGTAATCTTGTTATTCTTTTTCATCTCTACAATAATTATCCTTTGAATTTCAGGGACATTTTCAGGGACATTTTCAGGGACATTTTCAGGGACATTTTCTATTTTTTGGGGTGTTATCTTTGGTCTTTTAAAAGTAGCCGTAAAGAAATTATCAAATTCAAATTTAATCGGTGGCAGCCCGGCTTCAGAGATAAGATTCTTCATCTTATTGATACCGGTTCCCATCTTCTCGATATACCCTGCTCGATGTAATAAATTAGCAATATTAGGATTCCTTAAGACACTCTTTTTACCAAAGTCTTCAGGTTTTAATCCTTTTACCAGTCCACCAAAATTGGTTATTTCAATCCTGTCGTCAAACATCTCTACCATTATATTAGTACCCTTTTTAAAATAATCCCGATGGGCGGTGGCATTTATAATCGCCTCTCGCAGGGCTTCATAGGGAATCTCGGGTATTTCTTTTCTTCTCGGTTCGCCGGTCATTTCATATTTCAGGGGAATATATTGTTTAAGAAAAATCATTGCTCTATCTATATTGGAGATTAAATCTTCATTAAAATCACGCCTATCTAATACATCTATTTTTTCTGTCCCTTTGTAAAGGGCACAGGTTATGGCAGTATGAAAATAGATATCCTGCAGGTTCTTGGAAAAGAAGAGAATGCCAGTGTTATTAAAGATAACTTTACCTTCCTGTCTTTCAGCCACTCCTAAGTTAGTTAATATGGCAGGGGCATCCAGGACTTTTGAGATACCGGCGAGTCTTAAGAAGTGTTCAAGTTTTTTAGGGTCAAAGTGGGTATTATAATCAAATCTTGAATTTATAAGCTCATCAAATCGAATTTTGCCTTCTGCTTTAAAGAATTCAACGATTTCATTTCGGTTGAGTTTCTGGGAATTAGAACCTACTCTGGTATAAAAACCAGAAGAACATCTGTAGGGTTTGTCTTCACCCTCTCTTACATTAATACTCAGAATATTTTCCAATTCTTCTAATATAATTTTAATGGGAGGCTGGCAGTTGTTGGCTATATCCTGAACTTGAGATTTAAGTTTGTTGTTTATTTTTACGCCTTTTATCTTCTTATCATCAGTTATACCAAGAAATATCTTGCCTCCTGAGGAATTTGCAAAGGCAACAAGTTCCTTATCTATGCTGGTCATAGATTCTTTGAATTCGATTCTATAACCCTCGCCTTCTTCAAGTATTAGCTGCAGTTCATCTTTATTCATATTTATTATCACCTAATTAAAAAATAGATTCCCTCTCACCCTGCCTTCTCCCTCCAGGGGAGAGGGAATCTAAGGGAGTGTTTTTATAATTATATCACACTGCTGTGACTACTGTATGGCAATAATTATTAAAATAATTTGAAAAAACATGAAAAAAGTTTGATTTTTTTTAATTTATTTAAGAAAAATTGTGATTTTGCATAAAACAAACTGTTATTTATATACTGCATTAGTTGTCAAAAGTCCTTCTTTTTTGGAAGAAAAGTTTTCGGTTGTCAGAAAAAGAAAGACGGGTCTGATGAATCAGACCCCTACCTTAGAGATTGCCACGCCCTGGCAAACCAGGTCTCGCAATGACAAAAAAATGTGAGAAGACAAAAGAAGTCAGTCACTCTTTTGTATTCGAAATGCTTTAACTTGCATTATCTTTCAATAAATTAGCCACTTCCAAAGAGGGATAAATTTGAATTAAAAATCAAGCAATATTTTATAAAATTATTTTGATAGTAAATCTCTAATCTGTTTTTCCGGATACTGGGTCATAATTATAAGCCCTAAAATGGCTACTATACTTCCTAATACGAGAGCTAATCTTACTCCCAGGGGATTGCTGATGTCTTTCCCGAAGATAGAATATAAAAGAGCAAGGCTTGCGGTCGAAAGTCCTAAATTGAGTTTCATAAAGAAACCCTGGACACCAAAATACATAGCTTCCCTTCTCTCTCCGGTTTTTTTATAATCAACATCGCAAAGTTCAGAAAGTATTACATTGGGGATAATTATTAGAGCTGCTGTGGGAATGCCCATAAGTCCTACAAAAATAAGTCCCCATGTCTTGGGATTAACCGGGGTGAGACCGGTGAGGGATAGAAAGATAGAAAATATTGAGAATAAACCAAGGCTTATAATCATAATCACCTTCTTTCCTCGAATCCTGGTTAAAAATCCCACGAGCGGAAAACAGATTGCCGCAATGATAAAGAGGATAGTAAACATATTACTGGCAAAAGCCTCATCAGCACCCATCAGAGTAATTACAAGAGGTATGGCAGATGAGCGGACAATATTAAAAAGAAACCATAGGGATATATTGGCAAAAAGATAGATAATAAAAGCCTTATTCTTCAATGTTTTTTTAAAGGAATCAATAAGGGGAACCTTGTTGGGCCTGGCATTGGAGAATCTTTTCTCATCTACAGCAAATACAGCTGTATATAATAATATGGCTCCAGGAATAGCCAGAAAAATAACCATTTTCTGGTAAGACCCTACATAATCAGTGTTCTGCCTAAATAAAGTCAAAAGAAGAGGTCCGCCAATCATCACCACGGCTGAACCAATTAGAGAGAAGTATCCTTGAGCTGTAGTTATGCCAATCCGAGCTTTTTCATTATGACCGAGTTCAGGAATTAGGGCAAGATAGGGAACGACATATACAGTAAAGAAAAAAAAGTAGAAACCAAAAACAATAGCCAGATAGATACCATTAATGAAGGAAGTATAAGGTATGGGCGGGAAAAATATAAAAACTGTAGATATTGCCAGGGGAAGTCCGCCTATAATAAGGAAAAATCTCCTTCTTCCAAATCTTGAGGTGGAACGGTCAGTCCAGGAGGCTACCAGGGGATCTGCAACAGCATCTATTATTCTTCCAAAGAGCATCACTGCTCCTAACACAGTAATAATTCCCCAAAACCTCTCATTCGAAATAAAAGGAATCATACCTTCTGCTACCCTCTCTTTGGGAGGAAGTAGAAAGGCTATAGCAAAAGTCAACCAGATCGAATCTAACAATACCCATCCTGCCGTGGATAGGTTGTAGAGAAAAAGTCTCTTACCTTTAAATTCTTCCATCTCTTTCTCCTTTCCTGAAAATTTTATTATTAATTTATACTATAGGTTCTTTCAATGTATTTTTCTTCATACTCGACATTCTTATCTTCCTGATACTCCGCTTTTTCTCTTGCTTCATATAATTTCTTTATATTTATATTGGCTGTTACCAGGTGATTTCCCTCATAAGAGGGGGATAAAGATAAAACTCCATCTTTTTTTTCAGTCATTAACAGGGGAGCAAATATTCCGGCCTTTCCGGTAAAATGCATCCCAGCAATCCATCCATTTAAGGAGGACTTTAAACCGTATAGATATGATTCCTGCATTCTGGGCCAAATTCCTCTCAGGGCTTTCCATAAATCATATTCTTCTAAATTAGCAATAGGTAAAATAACTATATCCGCTCCTATCTCTCTGGCAATACGGAAAGTCTCAAAGTAAGTGGCATCCATACAAATAGGGCATACCACCTTACCGAAAGGTAAAGAATAAACCTCCATTTTACTTGCTCTTTTTATTCCTAATTTAACCTCGAAATCAGTAAGGTGCATTTTCTTTTGAGTTCCTATTAGATTTCCCTCAGGGCCAAAGAGAGAACCGGCATTAAAAATTTCTTCTTTCTCCTTTAAAATATAACTTCCGCTATAAATATATATTCCATATTCCTTTGCTAACAGAGAAACAATTCTTTTGATCCCTGCCTCTATTGGTTTGGCAACTCCTTTAAAAACAGTGGTCAGAAAATGATTGTTCCCTTTTAAATTAGACTCTTTCTTTTCATCTTTATTTTTGTCTTGGACTTTAACTTTTACTGCTTTTTTATTTAGAATTTGATTTAAGAAGTTAAATCCCGGAATTAAACCGAACAAATCAAAAAAGTTATATTCGGGGAAGATAATCAGGTGACCACCCTCTTTTGCAGCTTGGTCTACAAAACCACAAAGCATATCTATATATCTCTCGATGCTGTTTACCGGGTGAATCTGCCTTTGGACACAGGAAACTCGAATATTTTCCGGATTAACATTCTCTGAAAGTTTTCTTTTTTTTATCCTTAATTGCTGGCAATATTTTTCTATTCTTTCTAAGGATATTTTTTTATTAAACCATTTTTCTATCAAGACTTCTATATTCACGGCATTCATCTTCCTCTAAACATTTTCATCTGCTGATAAAATTCTCGATTCAATTGGGACAGCACATCAAATTTGGAAATTGCTTTTCTTCTTTTCTTATTATCCAACTCAGCAATTATTAAACTTTGCTGTCCTTTGCTTCTTGTTAAGAATCCATTTTCCTTCTCGGTCATTTCCAGAGGGGCATAAATGATCGATTCTCCCCAAAAACTCTGCTCTCCTAAGAATCCATTAAATCCACTCTCTACCGCAAAAAATTGATTCTGCTGGACTTCTTGCCACATACCACTTAGTTGTAAAGCCCGGTTGTTTTCCCCTATAAAACCTATCGGAGATAGAACAATATCTGCGCCCTTTAAAGCCGCCATCCTGGAAACCTGAGGATAAAAAACATCGGTGGAAATTATTAACGCAATGTTCCAATCCTTTATCTCTTTTAACTCAATCTTTGCTCCCCGGGAAAGTCCCAATTCTCTTTCCCAGCGTGCTAAATAAATTTGCCGTTGTTTGAGCTGGACTTCTCCATTTATTATCAAACTGGATTCATGATAGATATTACTTTTTTCTTTTTGCCAATAGCTTCCGGGACAAATTGCTATCTTATACTTTCGAGATAACTCTTTTACTTGTTCGATATATTCCCTGGAATCTGCTTCGTTTATTAAGCTCATTATACTCCTATCCAGGCAACTCAGTTGTTGAAAAAAACATCCCGTAAATCCGGGGAACACTATTATATCAACCTGTTCTTTTATCGCTTTTTCCAGACATTCTTTTATTTTATGCACTAAAGTCTTTGGTTTGTTTATCCT
>Ga0209979_1003548_pt1 | contig 13683 bp, 17 predicted proteins | sample AnhtaG_FD_183114 | JGI IMG/M metagenome (GOLD analysis project Ga0209979, IMG submission 183114) | Deep subsurface microbial communities from Anholt, Denmark to uncover new lineages of life (NeLLi) - Anholt_01485 metaG (SPAdes) (version 2) | ecosystem: Environmental > Aquatic > Marine > Oceanic...
GAAAGTAGAGTAGGATTCATATTCAATTGAAAAAGAACTGGTTTTCCATGTGGATCTTCATCTTTATTAAATTCTCTTGTAATTCCTCCTGATTTTAATCTAATACCTAATATTAAAGAAGATAAAGCTGCAATTTCATCTTGTAATGTTCCACCATGGTAATGGATATCATCTGTTATGCCCATTTCCTCAGTAGAAGGAATATGTAATTCAAGATGATTTTCGACCCTTAAAAAAACACCAGGTATAATAGTATCAGATGATGTTGGAATAGCAATTGGATTTAAGAATTTGTAAGGACCAAATCCATCCAGAATATTTCCAGTAATATGAGCATCTGTAAACAAAGGTACTTCAAAACCATCAATTACATCCGTTTCCAATAACGCAGATTTCCAATTTTCATATGAGTGTGGACCTAAAATTCTATTCATAAGAAACCTCTTTTCCATAGATTGTCCTATCCTCAACTTCAATTACGCATGTCCTTATTTACTTTATTATGTTTTGGTCATGCCAATTTGTGCGCCTTTTTTCAAAATGAATATATGTTGTTTGAAAATATTTCGCTTAGGGAGCATAAACTTCCCATCCTGCAGTCACCGGTATACCCCGGACAAATGTCCAAGGCCTGTATATAGCGTTTTTTCAGGATTATCTCCTGTTATGCTCGTATGTATTATGTGCTGAGATATATTTCTCAACCACATCCCAACCATTGCCCACAGAGCCATGATAGCAACTTGGAGCCCAAAGATGGTCACCACACCATTCCTTCAAATGGGGAAACTCTTTCCTGAGCACCCTGCTACTTCTACCTTTGATCATCTTAGATATATAACTTACAGAATATTTTGGAGGATATTTGATAAATATATGTACATGGTCAGGATTTACTGCCATATCATTGACCTCAATATCAAGTTCCTTACACGTCTTTCTCATAATCGCTTCAGCCACCATGCCCATATCGCCCACCAATACCTTACCCCTATATTTGGGAGAAAACACCAGATGGTCTGTAAGCAGCGATACCGTATGCCTGTCGTGTCTTAATTTCTTTGACATAATAGATTAATGGTTCTCTTTAACATTGAGTGGGTATCATAACCAAATGATTAGATTCTTTGCGCCCTTTGCGAACTTTGCGGTGGTAAATAATAAACGTAGTCGGATTCAGTGATGCTTATGCTATTTCACCGCAAAGGGCGCGAAGAACGCAAAGATAAATTTAACCTCACCAACTAAAATAGTGAAAATTTACCCACTCAATGTTGGGGAGATCCAGATTTATGATGAAACTGTAAAATAAAAATGAATGGCAAAAGTGCGGTGAAAGTATCCTCTTCTCACACCTTATTCCTTCCCCATATCCCTGATAACCTTCGGCACATGATCCCAGGCGTCCTCTTTGTAAAATGTAATTCATAACGCACCTATGTATCATACATGACTGTTAAATGGAATAAAGTTTTTCAATAATCCATTAATATCATGTGCATTTGTCACAATACATACCAATTTTTCTATCTCTCTTTCCATGTGCAGGTGACCTGTACAACTGCAATCGGAACACCCGAACCGGTGTATCGTTTTAGTCTGTGACCCGATCGTTCCAGATATTTGACATTCCAGATCATGATCTGTATATGTCAGCACCACGCCCCTTGGAATGGTATGAGGCAACAGGTAGTCTATATGCCAGCGCCTGGTTGGGTTACGTCCGGCTGCCACGTCCAGGTGCCGCCTGATCCTGCCAAAACCGCCACCACCTCTTGCCGAGCCAGTATATGAATAATAACCGGCAGGGAACTTGATCTCTCCCAGTGCCCTTACTGTTATGCATATATCTTTTTCCAGTTCCAGTAAAAGCGAATAGATACCACTGCCTTTGGGTATGGTAATATCCGGATAGTTCATCAACTATTATTCTATGGTGAGGTTTAAACCATTATTGTTAGTTCATTGCTCTGCATGGGAACTATCAGGTTATTGATCTTGAGCATAAGATTGTACTGGACTGAACTGTTAAAAAGCAATCCCGTTGTGAACTGGTTCTGTGTTTTATGTGTATCTTGTTCCCCCCGATCATATACGGGAGTATTCACAACCGACACTCCGAAAGGAGCGGAGGCTTAGAAAATCCGCAGGATTTTCGCAATACCGCACTTCCCGTTCTTTTCATCCGGGAGCAGACCCGGACTGCAAGTCCGAGGCATCCACTGGTTGAGGTCGGGCAATGGGATGAGCCGTGGACAGCCATAGCGTCAAGTTAGTCTTATGACTTTTTAAATATATAACTTATCGATTTATTTAATAAGTTTCGCCCAATCCTTAAATTTTCCTAAAAATCAAAAATAAAAGTCATATATTTTGTAGTGTATATACACTACAATGACAGAATACAAACCCTTCATTCATAGAATCAAGCAACGAAACGGAATTAATTTGTTGAAAAAATGTGTAATCTCCTACATTTCATAATGTGATGTCTTTACCTCTGGGAATCAGCGACGAGTTTTTTTAAAATTATAATACTTTCACTCCACCTCCTCTCTTAAAGTATAAACAGGGGCAAATGATTTAGGAACACGGATTGCACGGATCACACGGATGCACACGGATACGATCGATCCGTTTTTCGTGTTCAATCAAAAAGGAGAAAACAAAATGCTTCACGCCGAATCAACAGATAAAATCATCAATTCATTTTTCAAAGTCTATAACACACTTGGTTACGGGTTTTTGGAAAAGGTTTACGAAAATGCTCTTGTAATTGAATTAAAACGAGCAGAGTTTAATGTTTTACAACAACAAAATATCAAAGTTTTTTATGAAAATCATGTGGTAGGAGACTATTTTACAGATATTATTGCTGACCAGGTGATCTTAGAGATCAAGGCATCTGAATGTCTAAGAGACGAAAATGAAGCTCAGTTGATCAATTACCTTAAAGCAACAGATAAAGAAGTCGGGCTATTATTGAATTTTGGTAAAACCCCAGAATTCAAAAGAGTGATATTTACGAATGACAGGAAGGAAAGATTTGAATTAGAATCTACAAATCCGTGCGTATCCGTCGAATCCGTGTCATCCGTGTTCCCTTCGGTTTGATGAATACTATTTCATCAAACCAAACAACCACGCTCAAAACCCACCCTCTTCTATATCCTGCAGTTGCATCAGCACCTGCATTTATGAAATCATCCCTCAACGAATTTAATTAATACAGAAGTCACGACTTGTATGACACTATAAAAAAATTAATAAGTATCAGGATTCATCAAATGAATTGATACCTGCTCTTCAATCCATTTTAGGGGTAGAAGCGAGTAAAGAAGCCATTTATTGTTACTTATTTATGTAATCCAAGCGAATCATGACGCTATGGGTGGACAGATGAAGGGCGAGAGCGTATATGCCGTGTAATACGAAGTATGATTATATTTATTTTCTCTATGCTTCGTCTAAGAAATCCTCGTCCGAGCATTCACTCCCGTCAGATAAGGGCCCTTTCCTAAAAGTCGCGATTGCTTCCAGTGCTGCCAAACGAATTCGCTCTCTTTTGTTGTGGGAGTAATTCTCCAACATCTGCCGGTTGTCTCGCGAGAGATTTTGATATTGATACACGTGGTAAATGCGATTGAGAGCGATCTCTTCTGACTGTTGTTCCTTTGGTTTCTTGGCACATTTCTTGCAGATATGGGCTGCGTGTCCTTTGCCTGAGAATTTCTCGTTTGGCAGGATCCGCCCGCATACCTTGCAGAAATGTCCACGATATCGTTTCTTCTTCGCCATCTTTACACTTCTTTGTAAGAGATTCTGGAGCCTGATTTTGGCATTTAGAGCCCTATCAGCGACCGCAATATTTCCTGTACTCTGCTATCTTGATTTTTTTTTGATTTGGAATTAGATCCAGATTTATCATCCTCTTTTACTTTGCATAATGTTGCAGCTTATAAACCTATGAATTTCTGCATCACCATCCCACAAAACTCCAGGCTTACGCTGCCAACTCGATCTATGAGTCACGAACCTCGGACCAGATGTCCGGAAGCATCAGAAGGATGCTCAGTAGTTTTATTGCCAGCGGCTTGCTCGATTTCCATTTTCAATTCAGGCGCAAAAATGTGATTTAACATTCTGTGCGTATGTAGTCTCCCTAATAAACCATTAGTATAAAAAACTGTAGTCGGACACTGGATTTTAGGTGAAGTACTGTGAGTGCATCACTATCGATTTGCAAACCAAGTTCTATAATCATTTAAAGGTTGATAGTTTGGTGAATCTCTGTTAATAACTTCTAAATCACTGAGAGGATGAGCAAATTTTTTACGCCCATGCTTTAATTCAATAATGATTCCATAAAGGTCGTCTATCATAGAAATTTTCTTTGCGCTAACTTTATTCCCTGATTGTAGAGGTCCTTTATCCTGATATCCTGAAACCTTAGCATCAAAAGGAAAAGTCAGATTTTTTTCTAAATAATTCTTCCATGCTCTAAAAAATTCCATCTCACCTTCTTCATCAACACCAGCAAGTACTTTCTGAATTCTCAATCCCTCTTCACCTAACCAGCTCCAAGAATAGATTTTGTGAATTTTTTCAACAGTCTTTGCTACTTCTTCTTCTGTATCTCTAGATTTCGTCAATTCAATGTCCTTAGCTTCAAGGTACATTGTTAAATGATCAAATCCTTCTCTTCCGCATTGTTCAATGAAATAACCGGGCATATTTTTTAATGTTATACTATCCCATTCAATACAAATGAGGATATTGCTGTCTTCATCTTCTGTTACTTCAGAAACTCTCCCTTGCCATCCTCCGATATTCAAATCCTCTACATCAGGACACAGAGTTCCATTATTAACCCTTACCGAGTTACCAATTTTAAAACTTATATTATTCTTTGTGATCTTTGACATAAAATATCTTATTTATTGGAAGGTATTAAGTTTTGTTGAATTTATGTGACCGTTTCAATTCGTGTTGGTGAATATAATTTGAAGTATTTGTGGCATGAGATCGCCATAGTATAGTTTTCCGCCAAACATATAAAAAAAAACAACGAACGGGTACGAACTCGAAACGAACTCTGGGTAATATGAGTTCGTCCCAGTTCGTTTTAGTTCGTTGTTTAAAAATTACTAAGACTATGCTATAATTGAAGCCCAATTCACAACATTATCAAGCTCTGCTTTGCGGTCTTTGCGCCCTTTGCGGTTAGTAATCTATACTATAAACCGCCAAGAACAGGCAAAGTACGCAAAGAAGTAAAAATTATGCCAACATGTAATGTAACGGTCACATATTATAAGAGTCATTATAATGCACTATGATTAAGGGCTTATGGGGCAATTGAAGAATTAGTCAAAATATGAGGATGCTGAAATATATGGTATTCAGTGATAATCGCTATCAGGGAGTTGATAATATTTAACAACGAACTGAACGAACTTGTACGAACTCCGGAAGTTAGTTTTGAGTTAGTTTTGAGTTCGTTGTTTATTTACTATATCCCGTAGCTTCTAATTAAATAAATTTTTCTTATATAATACTCAATTTTGATTTCCAACTGTATTACTTATATACATAGTAACCATATACTAACATACATTAAACATCTACATTTTCACTAAAATACAATAAACTACACCATAAAACATACACAAAACATATATTTCACTAACACGATAACACTACTAAATGGCTAACCTCACACTCATCTCCACGATCTACACCCTCGAACCAGTCATAGTCTGCGTCACCCGCCTCTCTCCATCAAAACTCATCCTCCTCACAGAAGAAGGCGCAGTAGAAAAGAAGCTCCAGGCAGAACAGAACATAGAAGCCACCTTCGGCAGGATAATAGAAATCCGGAAAAAGAACACTTCCCTCTATGACCCCGTCCAGGTTGCTCAGGACGTGGCAAATCTCATAGAAGAAGAACATGCTCAGGGCTATTACGTCATGATAAATGTCTCAGGCGGCAGAAAACCTCAGGCATTCGGGGCACTCTTTGGCGCATACACCAGAAGCGACATGGTAAAACGCATCGTCTATGTGACCGAAGAAGACAACTTCATCATCGACTTCCCTATACTCAGTTTCAACATCTCTGACACAAAAAAGATAATCCTCGAACACATCAAGTCAGGAGTAAGCTCAGTCCAGGATATAGCAATAAGAGTCGGCATCTCAAAAGGCATGGCATACAACCACCTGCGGGAACTCAAAGCAATGGGATACATCAAAGGCGAGGACGGATATATCATCACAGATGCTGGTAAGATTGCAGTGATATAAATCTCTCATTACCAACAAATTACTTTTTCAGAATTAAATATCAGATCCACGATCTCATCATAATCGAGCAATTGTATCCAGGTCTTGATCCCCCTTGCCACCACGTCTGCTTTTGAAGCATATATGGTTATATCCAGATCCAACTTATCGCAATCAAGCACCCCGTCCTGCATCAGAAGTACCGATATACTCCCGAATTTAAGCTGCTCTCGAATTATATCAAGTGCAATATCATCACCATGATGTTTGATGATGTGTAGAATTCCTACCATGATATCACCACATCACTTTCGGCCAGTATCCTTGCGATCCCATTCTTATCAATGGTCTCAATGCCATCCCGAAGATCTGAATTGTATTTCTTAACTGCTCCCAGCTCTGCCAGGCACCTGATCTTCATCATATTGAAAGCTTCAAATTCAGGTTCAAGGTCAGGTGCGCCAATCATATCTGCCTGGATCGTCCCGGCACTAACCACACCCGGTCCTAAGAATATAACAGTAACCTCATTGTCCTTCAGGGTGGCACCCACGCACATCCTGAGGCTTTCTTTGTTCCTGATCGTCCTGAATGGCGCGTGCCTTATGATAACTGCAATATTATTTTTCATTTCAATCACCTAAAACGTCAGGAACCTGTCACTATCATTAGCAAGTACAGCCAGATCATACTGGCTGCCCCACAGCACAGCTTCAACCCTGTCAAGCCCCCGCTGGGAGGCGTTATGAGCACACAATGAAAGGGAAATGCCATCTTTTTCCAGATCCAGCAGTGGCTGGTGCAAAATATTATACACCCCATCTGCCATCATGAAAATACCCACTTCATGACCTTTCTGCCTGGATGCCTTGCTTATCTCAATAACGCTGTGCGTATTCTGATGAGATGGAGGTGTGGTCAACAGTATTCCTAATTTCATAGTCATCATACTGCCTTGTTATATTAAAAGAGTTATGTCTTTTCAACGAAGATAATGTATTCTCCGTCATGTTGTTCAACTGCAAGCAGTTTATTACCGCTCTTCTTTGACCACTGGTCAATATTCTGGGGTGCCACCGGATCATCAGCGACCACCTTAAGTATTTCACCGGGTTGCAGGCTATCTACCTGTTTTTTTGTCCTGACAAGTGGATAGGGGCAGCATTCGCCCCTTACATCCAGCTCGAAATCGGCTACAATATCTGTCAAAATCCTCACCTGTTACAGTACCAGTGTAACATCACTTTCCAGGATCCTGTCAGTCAATTCACTTATAGTAGTCTTTTTGATACCTTCAATGATCTCCCTATCAGTGATACCTCTGACATCAAGGTCCCTATCCAGGACATAAAAGTCAAAAAGTTCCAGGTTATTCTTTATCTCATTTTCCAGAGACGGGACGTGCTTGCCCCATGTTGCCTCGTCGCCGTAACCTGTCTGCTGGCCTTTGACCACTGCGTGAACTGCACCGCTGACAAGCGTAATGCTGGCTTCATTGTCTGCTGCGGATTGAGTGGCTGCCAGGGGGATGGCCCCGAAGACTTCTTCTTTACCGTATGGGGGCTGTGTTACAATAATATTTATTTTCTTGCTCATCTATATCACCCTAACAGAATTGTCTTATCAGACTCAGCTATCCATTCGGCCAGATCATAGAGCCCACCTATGACCACACCTTCAGTCTGGGTAGCGGTTACACCGCGACTGTCAGTGCACTTGATGCAAGCGATGGCATCTGCTTTGGGATTTTTCAGTCCTTTCTTTAATACATCAGCAAATAATTTTTCCACTGCAGGATACTCTTTTGGTACCTGACCTTTATTCCCTATAACAGTGGAATCCAGGTAGTTAAAGAAGTTCAATGTTATGCCTTTTTCTTTTGCCGCATGGGCAAGTCTTAGCAGTGTGAATGGTGCCTCGTCGCCATATGGGCCCCGTACAGATACTATGGTAAGTTGTTTTCCTTGTGTCATTTTCTTCACCTCTAGAACCAGGCTGTCCTGTCGTAATCGTCTACAATGAAATCCAGCAGGGTCCCGATCTCCTTGACCTCAACGCCGTTTATGAGCTTGTCAGAGAGCCCTCTGGACAGTACGCTCTTATCGTCTGCGAACACCTTAACGCCACGATGCTGGATGGCGGCCAGTTTCTGACCGTACTCGTGATTCCTGGCAGCTGTGACCCCGTCCTCTATCAGGTACAGGGATACGTCAGCTCCTTTGGTCTTTGCCTCATTTGCAATATCGATCACCAGGTCCGGTGTTTCGGTGGTGAACGGGTCCTTGCTCAATACTAATAGCAATTTCGTCATGTTTTTACCTCGTTTGGATTGTTTTGTTATTTCTATTATTATTTTGAAACCGTTACAATTCGTTTTGGTGGATAAGATAAAACCGCAGATAAACGCAAATGAACGCAGATTTTTTATGGTGTATCTGCGTTTATCCGCGTTCATCTGCGGTTAATTTCACCGTACCAATATGTAATGTAACAGTCTAGTTATTTTCAGATCAATATGAATGACCAATGATGAACAGTGCGTCATTCCAGCAGGGAATCAAGATCTTTTTTACTGTCCCTGAACTCTCTGCAGAGTTTCTGGTTCTCATGCAGGTATAATGTGGCGTCACGCTCTACCTGCCACATGAAATCCTCATCAAGATTTGGACCCCGGCCATATCCGGGACATTCATCAATGGGTTTTAAATGCAGGATAGGCTCATCTGACTGCACCACGCCTGATATCTCAAAAGGCAGCAGCCTGCACACCAGGGGTTTGTACTTGTATATGGTACACTTGCAGTCATCATCCAGGAAGATGCAGCCGTGATCTCCGGTCTTCAGAAATAGCCTGACCTTGTCTTCATCAAAATCGGCAAATTCCTTCCAATTGAGCCTTTTTCGCTCAGCGATCTTTTTCACATCAAAGATGGTCAATGGATTGCTGCGGCGGCAGCATATGGCACGGCAATCTTTATAGTCACATTCCCACTGTTCCACGTTTTCTGATATCTTGATCATACTTAAGCTCTTTATCCTCCGCTAACTGCGGGCAGTATGGATATCTCGTCGCTGTCTGTGACAGCAGTTTCCAGACCGGACTCGTGCCTGATATCCTCGCCGTTCACGTAGACGTTCACGAACCTGCGTACTTCACCGTTCTCAAATATCCTTTTCTCGAACTCGGCACCGAACTTACTATTAAGTTCATCGAATACGCCTTTGACTGTGGTATCTCCCAGTTCAAGTGTGGTTTCCCGGGTACCTGTGACGCTGTTCAATGCCGATGAGAATCGTACTTTTACCATTTTATCTTACACCTCAATTTTTCATTACTATAATCATTTACGTTACTACTAATTGTGCATATTGTTTCTCGAACTCACCAAAGGTAGGTTTGATGGCTTGTGGTATTCTGGTGTGTTTGATCAGGGTATCCTGGGCTTTTAAGCCGTTACCTGTAACATAGACCACTGTGCGCTCATCTGGATCGATGCGCCCTTCTTCTACCAGTATCTTAAGACCTGCTATGGTCGTGCCGCCGGCTGGCTCTGTGAATATGCCTTCGGTGCGGGCCAGCAGGAATATGGCATCAATGATCTGGTCATCTGTGGGTGAAGCTGCATACCCGCCGCTGTCCAGGATAACCTTCTTGGCATAGTAACCGTCAGCAGGGTTGCCAATGGCCAGACTGTGGGCAATTGTATCCATTTTTTTGATCGGAATTACCTCTTTGTCCTCCCGGACCGCGCAGGATATGGGAGAGCAGCCCAGAGGCTGGGCACCAGATACTTTGATATTTGAGCTCTCGATCAGGCCCAACTGTGCCAGTTCATCGTAGCCACGCTTGATAGCGCATAACAATGCACCGCTTGCCAGGGGTGCCACGAAATGGTCTGGAGCCTGCCAGCCAAGTTGCTCGGCGGTCTCATAGGCTAAGGTCTTGCTGCCTTCCGTATAATAAGGACGTACTGTGATGTTCACAAAAGCCCAGTCAGGATGCATGTCTGCTACCTCACTGGCCAGGCGGTTAGCGTCATCGTAGGTGCCGTCCACTGCAATGATATTGGGGCCGTAAGCACTCATCTGTGTGATCTTGCCCAGTTCGATACTGGCAGGGATGAATATGTATGCGGGAAGTCTTGCCTTGGCTGCATGGGCTGCCACTGCTGATGCCAGGTTACCTGTGGATGCGCACCCGACTGCTGTGGCTCCGAACTCTATTGCCTTTGTTACAGCTACCGAGGTCACCCGGTCTTTGAAACTGTTGGTAGGATTGACAGACTCGTCCAGGATGTATAGTTCGTTCAGGCCCAGTACCTTTCCAAGGTTCCTGGCATGGTGGAGCTTGTTAAAACCTGCACCTAAATCGATATAGTCTGTGCCTTCAATGGGCAAGAGGTCTGCATATCTCCAGATGGAGCTGGGACCTTCCTCGATCTTTTCTTTACTGATGTTTTCTTTAATAAATTCCCAGTCGTAGTTGACTTCCAGGGGGCCGAAGCATTCAAAGCAGGTGTTCTGAATGGCGGCTGGATATTCCGTACCGCATTCCCTGCATTTCAGACCTATTACATGAGACATATGATTATCACCTTGGTTCATAGATAGTATTGCGAATATATAATAATATCGTGATGAAATATAACTGGTGGTAATTAAGGCAATATTTGCCTGAAAAATGATTTGCTATAGTTTTCCATATACAATATTAATATTAAAATATATATAAATAACTCAAAATAAAATTAGAGGATAATAGCCCTCTTGAAAGGCAGTACTTCAGGTGCACTAAAGTGGGGCATGGAGTAATCGGATTTTACAAAGGTATATTATTTGTTCATTTTTGAAAACTTCTTGATCTATTAAAATATCTGCTTCAGGTTTTACTGAAAATCCCTTCTTTAAGGCTGTAGGAACATTGACTGTGGAATTCATCTATTATGAATCAAATATTAAAAAATAAAATGCCCAGGACGGGATCCGAACCCGTGACCTCCAGATTTCTCAGGAGACCATAAGACGCGCTTCTGCAATTCCCTATGAGTCTGGCGCCCTAACCGACTAGGCCACCTGGGCAAGAAGGTATTCTCTACAATCACTGATATAATAAAAATATATCGCAAACATTGGGTATTCTAACACAGTTTTGTTTTTTAGTGATAGAATCTCAGGGGTGAGAATCCGATGTCTTTATCATACACTCTCTCTGCTGTGATACCAGTAATCTCGAAGATCACAATTTCCATTACCATGAAAACCTCTGTGTGGTTCCTTAAACATCCCATGACAATATCGTTTTTATTTCCAGCAGCGGCATGGACATGTACCTTTGGTTTGCCGTCTTCAAAAAAGATATTTCCTGCACCCAGCAATTCCCTTGCATCATCAAATGAGGTCATATTAACTTCAGGTGGGAGACATTTTTCCTTCGGCCCGGTAACTACATCGGCACTACCTGCGGCACCCAGCATATAGAAGAAAGCAGATTTTATGTTCTCATTTTTGGCCAGATCTTGAAGTTCGATTAAAATATCTTCATCGTGATCAACGCGTACTATGAATACACGACCCATTTTGCCTTCTGTATAATCCATGTATAGAAATTAATGCATACTGTATTAATAGTTACGATTCGTTCGACCCTAAAATAAAAAAAAAAATATATTGAAAAAGAAAAAAAATGTTTTTTGGTTTACCTTTTTCGCATGTACACAAGGACCAGTAGCACAGATACACATGTGATTATCCCAAAACCTGGTACATCTGGTGCATTATCATCCGAAGTCTGGTTTGGTGTCTCTTCCCCGGTAACCGGTGTAGTTAATACGTAAGGTTTTCTTATTTCAACAGATTCATTTCTGGAATCATCATCAACATCAGTGCTTGTATTTATATTCTTGATGTTTGCACGATGGGTGCTATCGCCCTGTTCACTACTGGACAACACAAAGTCCAGGTTTACCCGGGTCATTGTTCCTGCACCAAATAGAGGACTGCTTTGCTGAGCAACCACGTTGTTTACAATGAAGTCCAGTTCCATTCCGATTTTACTTTCATCAGCTTTAATCCAAAATTTCACCGGACCATTTTCTTCACCATATAGTCCAGATTCGGTTGTTTGAATTGATCCCAGTTCTTCTTCCCCTATCATTCCAATTATTGTAGTACCTGCCGGGGCCGGTTCCCCGTCAATTGAAATCGTCCCGTAAAACCCAGGTGGTGGAATAAGGGGAAGAGCATCCTGGGCAGATGCTCCCCCTTGAAGTAACAGCATGACAAATATCATTAGCTGTACAATTTTCCATTTCATGATATACCCATCCAATTACCAGGATTTCCCTGCCCATGGCACACTATTTTGGTCTGTGTTGGGTATGTCCTTGATGAAAAGCAAGTAACCCTTACCCTGTTCCAGCGTCGTATAATCAGTTAGGTCTATGGCATCATTTGTACCCACTTCTAATGTAATTGGTTGTCCATTGTCGTACATCACAAGCTGGGAATAATGCCATTGTGTGAAATGTTCCCCGTACTTGAGACTGACTAAAATCCTGCCTGCTGCAAGTTCTATTGGATCATCTCTTTGAGCACTTATTCCGATCATATTCCAGCCTTCATAAAGTAGTCTGCTGGGTGGTAGAGATAAAACATTCTCATCTGCCATGAATCCTATTGCCTGGTTTTCTGCTGTAACATTGATCCAATATCCGTGTAGCGGTTCCAGATCGGTTGGGGTCAAGAATGTCTGGGAAACATGATCTAATCCTACAAGTCCATCATTCTCAACATTTTGCAGTGCCTGGTCAATACTGCTGGGATCTGCATTGTTTGGAATTGATATTAAATTCCAGCCCATTTCCAGTGGGAATACCTTATCTGCGAATGCAACTGTTGTGCTGCCTGATATGGTGTCATCTGTCACCTGGACCATCACAAATTGGGTAAGGTCCGATTCAACTGACATCGTCGCCTCTCCATTGGCAAAGGTAACGTTTTCAGGATAATCCACAGCACTAACATTGTCAGCAGTTATGTTTATATTGGCAATTCCACTGTAATTCATATCAGTGCCATTTTCGGTCATGGCTCTTATTGTTATACCCAAAATATCTCCAGCATACACTGCACTTGCATCCGGTTCCAGATCAAACCGTGTAGCATTAGGTTCAATAGGTATTGGTGTCTCTTCTGTTTGGTTATTGGTGAAGATAATATCTTCCACGTCGTTACCATCTATAGTTACGATCAGGAAATTTTGATTGGTATTTATCCATCCCGTTCTCATCTCCTCGGTTACATTATAAGTTCCATTTGAGAGGTTTGCGAACTGGAAGAATCCTTCATTATCTGTTATAGTTTGATCAATCATCTCCCCAGTTGATTCATTCTTCAACA
>Ga0209979_1003549_pt1 | contig 13683 bp, 15 predicted proteins | sample AnhtaG_FD_183114 | JGI IMG/M metagenome (GOLD analysis project Ga0209979, IMG submission 183114) | Deep subsurface microbial communities from Anholt, Denmark to uncover new lineages of life (NeLLi) - Anholt_01485 metaG (SPAdes) (version 2) | ecosystem: Environmental > Aquatic > Marine > Oceanic...
TTTTATGATATGGAACTTTCAGATTGGTTTGATAAAAATTACAAAAGTTTTCCTGATGAATTTGATTGGTGGGAGAAAGCTGTTGAAGAGGAAATGTAATTGATTTCATATTGATGTGCTATTATTGGGGTAATGAAAGGATATTTAACATGGCTATATAAATAACATTATTATACCTTCCATAAAAATAAGATAAAAATAGATGGTAACATGAGAGCAATACATCAAATGATGAAAACACCCCAAGAAATTTTACACCTATTTAATGAAAAAAAAATAGACAGTGATTGGTCTTTTGTAGAATATGGGCCCTCAGATACAGGTAAATGGACACACAGTTATCATCGGTATCCAGCAAAGTTCATACCACAGTTGGTTGAAAAATTAATTAACGAGTATATATCCAGCAAAGATGCTTGTATAAACGATCCATTTATGGGATGTGGGACCACTATAGTCACTGCAACATCAAGAGGTTTAAAAGCAAGTGGAACAGATGTTAATAAAATGGCTTATCTGATAACCAAAGTAAAATCAACACCAATAAATCCCAACTATCTAGATAGAAGAATGAAGCAATTTTTATCTAGAATAAAATATTTAAAAAGCGCTCAGATAACGTTATTTAATAAAAATATTGAGCCTTTAATCCCAGAAAGACATATTGACAGGATCAACTATTGGTTTACTGAAAAAAATAAAACTGAACTTGGCAAAATATTGAGACTCATCTATGAAGAAGAGGACGAGGCGACCAGGGAGTTTCTTAAAGTCGCTTTTAGTCACATTCTAAAAAGTTGTTCTATATGGCTTCAGGGAAGTACAAAGCCAACAAGGGATCTAAAAAAGAAGCCTGCAAAGCCTTTTGAAGCTCTAAAAAGGCATTTAAAGAAGATGCAAAAAGGAAACAATGATTTTTACAATGTTGTTCCTCCAAAAGTCAGGGATAATCTCAATGGATATTTGAACATTGAGATTGGAGATGCCAGAGAGCAGCCTGTACCAGATAATAGTACAGATTTAATTATAAGTTCAAGTCCTTATGTTACAAGTTATGAATATGCAGATTTGCACCAACTCTCTACCATTTGGCTCGATTTAGCTAGTGATCTGACAGAATACAGGAGGAGGTTTATTGGTACATCTTACAAAAAATATGAGAATAAAAAACTAAGAAGTAAACTTGCTATGGATATAGTTAATAGGATGTCTGAGAAAAACCAAAAAATGGCAAAAGAAATCGAAGTGTTTTTTATCGATATGGACGAAGTATTTGACGAAAGTTTTAGAATTTTAAAGCATGGAAGTAGATGCTGTTATGTTATCGGTGATACAAGGTTAAAAGGAGTAGATATACTAAATGCTGAGGTCTTTGCCGAAAGTTTACAGTATTCTGGCTTGAAACTCGATAGGATTATAAAGAGGGAAATACCTTTAAAAATACTTCCACAAAAGAGAGATGAAAAAACAGGTAGATTTGCTAATAATGATAATGCGAATTCAGAAGCATATCCTATTGAATATATTGTGATTGGTTTAAAGGAGTGATAATATGGATTTTGATGATCTAAAAAGACTATATCTCAAAAAGCGGAAGAAATTAGGGGCTAATGCATATAAACATATTTCAGGGTTGTTAAAAGAGGCAAAGGAACTACATAAGCAGGATTGGTTAGAACATCCAACTCCAAGTGGTGACCACGAGCAGAGTTGGCGTGCATTTAAAGGAAAAAATTTGGAAAAGTTGGTTCAATACATTATCACAGAAGAGGTCGAAAATCTTGGACTGAAAGTCGTTAACGGCAATAAATTAGAAAGATCAACAAGTTTGTCAATGGAACTGAGTCAGGTTAAAAGGAATTTAGCCGTTGATTATGGGGAGTTTGGCTTGCATTTACCAGATGTTGATATCGTTATTTATGACCCTCGAACTTACAAGGTGTTAGCTGCCATATCAAGCAAAGTTACTCTGAGGGAGCGAATTGCTCAAACAGGTTATTGGAAGCTTAAGCTTTTACAAGATGAAGTAACCAAACACATTAAGGTCTATTTTGTTACACCAGATGAGGATGGCACATTAACTCATAAGAAGCCAGCAAAGAAAGGAAGAGCTATTGTAGAGATAGACTTGGATGGAAGTTATGTATTGACAGAAGAAAAAATTGAAGAAAGTGAAAAGGTCAAATTATTTGAACATTTTATAGAAGATTTGAAGAGGTTGTTAAGTAATGAAAGATAGTAAACCATCGTTCGAGATAACAACTCTATGGGACTTTCCAAAGCAAAGTTATGGCAAAAATCCTAAGGGAAATTGGAGGTATAGAGGCGTAACTCCTGCAGGAGTTATTTGGAATCTTATTCAAAGATACACAAAACAAGGTGATTTGGTTGTCGACCCTATGTGCGGCAGTGGAACAACCATGGATGTATGTAAAGAAGAGTGCAGAAGAGTAATTGGTTATGATATTTCACCTGTAAGATCAGATGTCATCCAGAACGATGCAAGAAAAATACCATTAGATGATGATTCCGTAGATATGGTATTTATTGACTCACCATATGGAGACAATATAAATTATTCTGACCACCCAAATTGTATTGGAAAAATTTCTTGTGAAGATGAACGGTTTCTCGAAGAACTTGAAAAAGTAGTCCAAGAATCTTGTAGGATTCTAAAACCTGGCAAAGTTTTAGGATGGATCATTTCAGATATGTGGATGAAAAAAAGGTTTACCCCTATCGGTTTCAAATTATACCAAATACTCTGTAAATATTTTGAGACTGTAGATATCATTTGCCTAGCTAGACGTCATCAGACGTCTCACACTAAAGAATGGAAAGAGAGGGCTCAGAAGTATAACTTTTATCTAAGGGGGTTTAAGTATCTATTTATTATGAAAAAGTCTGTAGCATAAAAGAGATGAAAAAAGGTACATTGAATGTACATTAAATAAGTTTTTTGTTGCACTTCTCCTATTTAAAGGTATTTTTTGTCTTTACACGTTTACAATGTTAATGTTTAATGTTTATTATGCTCCGATTTGAATTGGATCGATGATTCGTCTGAGCGTAGCAATTGCAGACAAAGATGCCATATAACTTGAACTGGGGTTATTGGGATTCGGCATATTCTCAAGTTCAACACGTAATCTACCAAATTTTCCATGAGCAAGAATCTTATGACTTATCCTAGTTACAACAGGATCTGCAACTATCTCTACCTTAGTTTCATCAAATCCTTTTCCAGCAAGAGAAAGACTTGCAGCAACATTTATATTTGCAGGGAATTTTTTCACCGCATCTCGAGCATTTCCTTCAAAAAGAACAGTCCGTTCATCAAAACTTTTACATAGTGAGGATGGAGGCTTTGTTGTAACAAGAGTTACTTCATTTAACCCGCCCACGCTGGCAGAGAAAATGCCATCAATCCCACACACTGCACCTGATGGCACATAAATTTTACAACATTTTTCTCTTGCAATTTTTTCAAGTTTCTTTCGAAAACTGTCGTCAAATAAGCTTCCCACACTCATAAGAATCAAGTCTTTACCTGCTTTAAGAATTTGTTCAGCATATTCTATTACTGCTTGTTGCGAGGCTCCTTCAAAGACAACATCGATATCATCTAAAAAATCAGATACCTTCTTTATTTCCCCTTTTTTAAGAAATTTACAAAGAGACCTTGATGCTTCTTTATCAATGTCAAAAAGATATATTTTTTTAATTTCTTTCATGGCATCAGCTGCTTTTGCAACATCAGTTCCTATGGCTCCACAACCAATTATTCCAAGATTCATACGTATACCAAAACCTTAAAACAGTGTGTTAATATAAAAAATATTGTTATGAACGATATTGATCGCTTTCTTAAAGAAGATTTAGGAGAAAAAGGAGATATAACTTCGGATTCTCTGTTTACAAGTGAGCAGGCTTGTGCAGAAATCATCGCACAGGAAGATTGTATTGTCGCAGGTATTGAAGAACTGAAAATTATCTTTGATAAAACAGGAGCAACTGCAACGCTGCAGGCATCTGATGGAGATTTTGCAGCAAAAGGAGCGGTTGTTGCGACAATCAAAGGATCTGCTCGTTCCATCCTCAAAGGAGAACGATTAGCATTAAACATCATTGGTCGGATGAGTGGCATTGCAACAGAAACAAAAAAACTCGTAGACAAATGCAGAGCAATTAATCCAAATGTAACAATTGCAGCGACGAGAAAAACGACTCCAGGATTTCGCAAATATGAAAAAAAAGCAGTTGTTGTTGGTGGCGGGGAATCCCATAGATTTGGATTGTTTGATGCTATTATGATTAAAGATAATCATTTAAAACTTGTCGGTACTGTTGAAGAGGCGATAAACAAAATAAAAGAAAAGGTTCAAAATACAATTATTGAAGTTGAAGTAGAAAATGCACATGATGCAGAAACCGCTGCAGCATTAAACGTAGATATTATTATGCTTGATAACTTTGACCCGAAAGTTGGAGAGGCTGTAGCAAAAAAAATAAGGGAGATAAATCCACATATTCTTATCGAGATATCTGGGGGGGTTACTGAGGAAAATATAGAAAAATATGCTTCTTTTGCAGATCGGATCTCCATTGGCTATCTGACACATTCAATAAAAAATAAAGATTTTTCTTTGGAAATTAAGTAGATTTTTGAGGAAACGTTTAAGAATAAAAATGTTATTACAATATTGTAAAAAATATAATATTCATGATGATGGGAGTGTTATTGCGAGGATGGTGACCTATTAATGAAAAAGATTGTTGAGGATGTAATTGCAGCAGAAAATAATAAAAAGAAAAATAATGCAAAAAACTCTAAAAAAGATGTTAAGAAGGTAATTGAAAAATCTATTCCAATTGAAAATCAAAAAAACGTTAAAATTGCAGGCGTTAATAACGCAGAATTAGAGAGAGTTCTTGCCGGACTGACGACAACCATTAAAGTTGTTGGGTGTGGCGGTGCTGGTACCAATACTATTGCACGTTGTTTTGCAGAAAGCATTACCGGTGCAGATTTGATATCAATCAATACTGATGCTCAACATCTTTTGCTCTCGGAATCACCCCATAAAATCCTCATCGGCAGACATCTCACCCGTGGCCTTGGTGCTGGTTCTCTCCCGCAAATCGGAGAAGAGGCTGCAAGGGAAAGTGAACAAGACATTCGTGAATCTATGGTCCCTGCGGATATGGTTTTTGTGACCTGTGGTCTTGGCGGAGGGACAGGTACTGGTTCTGCCCCTATAATAGCTCAGATTGCAAAAGAAACAGGTGCCTTAACAATTGGTGTTGTAACACTCCCCTTCGGTGTTGAAGGCGTCATACGAATGGAAAATGCAGAAACAGGTTTGCAACGACTGCGGGACATCTGCGATACCGTGATAGTGATACCAAATGACAAACTGCTTGACATTGTTCCTAATCTTTCACTGAATGCTGCATTTAAGGTCGCCGATGAAGTACTTATGCGGTCAATCAAGGGAATAACTGAAATGATAACGATGCCGGGTCTTGTCAATTTAGATTTTGCGGATCTTAAAACAGTGATGAAACGAGGCGGTGTTGCTATGATTGGTCTTGGTGAAGCCGAAGGTGAAAACAAAGCAGTAAACGCTGTTTCTGAAGCATTAAACTCTCCACTGCTTGAAGTAGATATTTCAGAAGCAACAGGTGCTCTTGTCAATGTGACTGGTGGAGAGGATATGACTATTTCTGAGGCTGAAAAGGTTGTCGAAGAAATCTACTCAAGAATTGATCAAAACGCTCGTATTATCTGGGGGACCACTATTGAACCTTCATTAAAACGAAATATCCGTGCAATGCTTGTAATTACTGGAGTGAAATCCAAGCAGATACTTGGTCCAGCTCATCGACCACTTGAAAATAAAGAATTCGGAATCGATGTTGTTTCATAAGAAGAGAATCCGAAAATCAAAAAAACATCGTTATATCCATTTTTTTTCATACATCCATGATTCATAAGACTTTTGAGATAAAAAGTAATGCTGTCACGTAAAAACCCGGTAACAACTCTATCTAGGTAGATTGTGCAAGACCGTAGGTAGCTTTCAGGCAATCCATAGGTGTTGGCACTCTGAATCTACCTAAGGTCGTGCACCTACTTAGAGATGTTACCAAAAACCCAGGCAAATTCTTTATATATGACTTACTATTTGACCCTTATCCGTTATAGGTGTCCAGATTGAGAAAAGAAGGCGGCATAATTAATAGAGCATGGGAAATACAACATAGAATTGAAGCAAGACAGGAAAGAATAGGGAAAGGAAAATACGGTCGAGTCCTGAAAATGGCTCGGAAACCCACAAATGAAGAATATGAGAAAACAGCAAAGATTACTGGCCTTGGCATCCTTGCCGTTGGAGCGCTTGGTTTTACGATCTATATAATAATAGACCAAGTCATACCCTGGATACTATCAGCACTTGGTTATTGAATGGTTGGTGTATATCGTGCAGAATACTGATTTTGATGAAACTTCTGAGGAAAAGTCACAAATATTTACTTTGAAAACACAAGTTGGTAAAGAACAAAACGCTGCGGATCTTATCAACAGTAGGGCAAAGAAATCAAAAATTGACATTCCAGCAATTCTTGTAACGCCTGATCTTCGGGGATATATTTTTGTTGAAGGCTTTGATGAAGAGTTGTTAAAGAATGTGATTAAAACGATGTCGTATGCTCGAAACATGCTTGATGGCGATACTCCTATTGAACAAATTGAACATTTTCTTACGCCAGCCTCTGCAGTCGCAAAGATTACCGAAGGAGATATCGTTGAAATGGTTGCAGGACCCTTTAGAGGTGAAAAAGCAAAAATTACTCATATTGATTATTCAAAAGAGGAAATCACTGTTGAACTCTTAGATTCAATGGTTCCTATACCAATTACTGTTCGTGGAGAACAAGTTCGAGTTATTAAAAGAAAAGAGGAAGATGCTAAAGAAGAAACAAAGGAGTGAAACATATGGCAGAAACAATTAAAGCACTTGTTGAAGGAGGAAAAGCATCTGCGGGTCCACCACTTGGTCCAGCACTTGGTCCGATGGGTGTCAATATTATGCAGGTCATCAACACCATCAATGAAAAAACAAAACAGTTTAATGGGATGAAAGTTCCAGTAAAAGTCATTATTGATCCTACGACAAAGAATTTTGAAATAGAAGTAGGGACGCCTCCTGCTGCATCATTAATTCTCAACGAGATGGGTGGAGAGAAAGGAGCCAGTTCACCATCAAGACATAAGGCAGGAAATATCACAATTGATCAAGCAATAAAAGTTGCAAAGATGAAATTTGATAATCTTTTGGGAAGAGATTTAAAGCATAAAACAAAAGAAATTATCGGAACCTGCAGGTCAATGGGTGTTACTGTCGAGGGAAAGAATCCTAGTGAGATTCAAAAAGCAATTGATGACGGCGAATATGATGCTAAATTCGCTTGAATCCTCGTTGAAAGAATTGTTTGATTGATTTCATCATACGATTACGCCGGTATTCAAGAGGCATTGTCGTTCCCTCACCCCACGTTTTTTTCTTAGTTATTTCTGAAAGAATACTATCAACATTCATATCAGTTGTATCAACAATTGTATAGGCATGTCCAGCATACATAGGCTCATGTGCATCACTTCCTCCAATGCCACCAAGTCCAAATTCTTTTGCGATTTTTGCTGTTTTTAAGTTAGTCTGAGGAAGACTACAGCTATTAAATACTTCAATTGCCGATAGTTTTGTGCGAATGTTTTTAAGTTTTTCTCGTTTAATTCCTGACATGTTTCTAAAAAGATGAGGAGGAATTGGGATGCCGCCTGCGTCGATAATTTTTTCTACTGTTTCCTCAACAGAAAGATCTTTTGTAATGTTTTCAGTCACATTGAGTGCAAGCATATGTCCATGTCTTGTTGATATCTCTACACCAGGGATAACGATGAACTCTTTTGGTTTAGCCTGTAATGATTTAAGAGCTCCTTTGATGGTGTTATGATCGGTTATTGCCATTCCGTGTAGTCCTTTCTTCTTAAGTATTTTGATGATATCTTTAGGAGATCCAACTGCATCTTCTGAATATTGGGAATGAATATGTAAATCCAATTTTAACATAGTTGAAACGTCCAGTTGCAATTGGTAGTCAGCTGCTCTATTAGAAATTTACGGTTAATCAATCATAATTATTAGAGATTTCTCAAAAAAAGATTAGACTGTAAAAACAACAATCCATACAATAATATTAACAATTATCGCAAAAAGTCCCATTCGGTAGCTATTTGCCCAACTTAGCTTAAGTATATATTTTGAAACAAAAACAAAAGAGAGGAAAATAAAGAATAATGCAAAAATGAGTCCACCAATCCATGCACCAAAAATCAGCTCTGAAAGTAAACCAACCATGCTTATGACAACAACTGCAAGAAGAAGGGTTCTTTTTGAAAAGTCCAACACCTTTCTATTCTTTATGAGATTAGATTTGTCTAGTAGACAGATACCAGCGTATATGATGAGGATGTCGATAAAAAAATCTAGAACAAATACAATAAGAATCCATACTATTGGGAGAGTACTAATATCGCTTGGACCTGAAAAAACTGGTTCAGGATCTGGGTAAACAGGAATTGGATTTGCACCAACTGAGAGAACACATAAAGTTGGTACCAATAAAATCGATAAAGCTGTAACAGTTGAAGTAAATCTAACGCTATACCTCATAGTGTAGGTATAAACTGCTTTTGTTATATAAAACAGGAGGTAGATTGCATAAAAGATGCGGGAATTTTCTCTGTGAATCAAAAAGAAAACATTATATAACACAATTTTATTGTCCCGCTTGGGAGAGGCGTCTTATGCTGAACAATAAAAACAGAAATCTTAATAGACAGTACTTTGGTGATTTAGAACTCGTAGATAGAGAACTCTTTTTTATCTGTGCAAATAGACGAGACACCTGAAAGCTGGTGTCTTAATTTTTATTAAGAAACTTTTTTAAATTACTAAGTTATAACAAATAACATTAAAAAAAGATGTTTTGAGAGGGTGAAAGAGGATGGATACATTTGGGATGGGAATCAAACAAACAATTGGAAATAAAAGAGTTAGTACTGGAATTGATGGTTTAGATGAATTATTAATGGGCGGTCTTCCGCAAGGAAGTGTCACCCTTGTGTCTGGAACTCCAGGTACCGGAAAAACAATGGTCTGTTTTCAATACATTAGTGAAGGACTGAAACATGGAGAGAACTGTCTGTATTTGACGTCTGATGGGAGAATTAGCAATTTAATCCATCAAGCAAAAGAATTAGGTTTTGACTTTCAATCTGCTGTTGACAATGGACAGCTAAAATTTTTGTATTTAGATCTTGAAAGACGTGATATCCACAAAGAAATGGATGATACAATAAAAACAGGTGGATACACAAGAGTAGTACTGGATTCTCTCACACCAATTTCAGAGATTCCAGTTTGGCTTGTAAACAAAGGAAATGAAATAATACCTTCTGAGATACCCTCAGATAGAAATACCTTTCCGATAGATTCAGTTCAAGCGATACGAACTCATGTTCGTCGGCTTATGAGTATCCTTGAAGAGGATGACTGCACCACTCTTGTTACTTCTGAGATCCCTGAAGGATCCCGATGTTTATCAAGAGATTCAATTTCTGAGTTTCTAGTTGATGGGATCTTGCTTCTTGATTTAGATTCAACAATGGATCGCAGGAAACTCACGATACGGAAAATGCGAGGTACAAAACATACCTTAAAACCTCAAGACATTGCAATAAGCGAAGGTGGCATCAGACTTCTCTAGTTTTTTCAAAACCGCAATACAAAAGATAAAAAATCTGTTTCTACTTATCATGTTGTAATGACCGAAGAAAATCTACCATATGCTCTCTTTCAAACGTTTTTTGTATCAAGAGAGATAAGCATCTCTCCAATGATTGTGGATATTATTAAGTTTGGTAAAAAATTTGAGGAACTCAAGATAAAAGAAGCAGAGTGTAGCATAAGCCTTTCCTATGGAAAACGTCTTTTGATTAATGCAAGAGACGTTGACGTCAAACATATGAAACAGCAAGATATCGTAGAAATCGTGGATCATGATCCCATCAAAAACATTGTCCTTGCCATTGGAAAAAAATATCCTTGTATTGAAACACCAGTTCATTGGATCATTCAAAAAGCAAGACATGATGTAAACGCAGTTGTTGAGATAACTAGCAAAAAATTATTTCAGACATGCTGCACTCATCTACCAGTTACTGAAAAAAAAGTACCTTATGGAACAATTGATCGGGCAAAAGCAGTTTTGAAAACATTACAAGACAGTAAAAATATATGTATGCAAGATGAAGGTATTCTACTTGTAGGGTTACATTTAAAAGAAATTGAGGATTCACTTATAAAAATAACGAGGGGTTGTAGATGAAAATTGAAGGAAAAGACTGTAGAGCCCTGTGGCTTGAAAACGGTATTGTTAAATTTATTGATCAACGGAAATTACCTTACAAGCTTGAGATTTTTTCCGCAAAGACTGTCGATGATGTCGCCTTTGCCATTAAAGATATGGTAGTGCGTGGTGCGCCTGCTATTGGTGCTGCTGCAGTATATGGGATGGCTCTTGGGAAAAAGGATCTGCAAAAGACTGCTGAAAAATTGAGAGCGACACGTCCTACGGCATATGATCTCTTTTATGCCATCGAGTATATGATTGAGCAGATTACGAATGGCAAAGATGAATTTGATGCGGCAACAAAATATGTTGAAGATATTGTACAGCGGTGTAAAAAAATTGGAGAATATGGAGAAAAATTGATTAAAAACGGTATGAAGATTCTTACACATTGCAATGCTGGTGCTCTTGCAACTGTGGATTATGGTACTGCCCTTGCACCGTTTCGGGTAGCATATATAAAGGGAAAGGATTTTTTTGTGTATGTTGATGAAACAAGACCTCGTCGTCAGGGGCTGCTTACTGCTTGGGAGCTTCATCAAGAAGGCATTAAATATGCAGTTATTGCAGATAACGCGGCAGGATATTTCATGAAGAATGGTGAGATTGATTTGGTGATTACTGGTGCAGATAGAATTGCGAAGAATGGTGATTTTGCAAACAAAATAGGGACCTATGAAAAGGCAGTGCTTGCAAAAGAAAACAACATTCCATTTTATGTTGCAGCTCCAATTAGTACTTTTGATGATACTATAGAGAATGGCAGTAAAATCACAATAGAAGAGCGAAATAGAGTCGAGCTTCTAGAGATTAATGGAAATAAAGTAATGCCTGAGTGGGTAAACGTTCGCAATCCAGCATTTGATGTCACACCTAAAAAGTATGTAACTGGCTATATTACTGAAGATGGAATACTAAAGAAAATCTAAGAATAATTTTTTTAAAAAAAAATAGAAGAAAGAGGAGAAGATTATTGTAGTTTGATGAAGAACAAGAATACAAATGCATCTTGCTGTAGTTCATCGGATTCTTCTATACCTTCTAACTCTGCTGTAACTGTTATATTCGTATCTCCAAATCCAAGAATAAAATCTGAAGATATCGTTGCATATCCGTTAACAGGAATACCAAGAAGACTACCGCTACTTTCTGCTCCTAGAAGGATGAAACCGCCATCAAGTTTGATATTCCATTGTATACCCATAGCATCTAGCTCTCCAGTATTTTTTAATGTAACCTTGATTTTACCAAGTTCAACAGAGATAGATTCAATTTCAAATTCTGGAGCGATAAGGGTAATTATATGCGGGTCTGACCAAATGCTTTCATAGCTGAAATCATCTCGAATTTTAACTCTTATTTCAAAGATTCCAGATCGAGTCCATGTATGGGCTGCTGGGACTGTTTCACCAGGTGAGTATGGTCCAACCCAATCAGAAGATGAGTTATCACCCCAATCCCACATCACATAGATATCATCTTCTTCCAAGTTTTCAGGAATTGCCATAGTAAAGCTATATTCAACACCTGCTTCACCTTGAGTTGGTCCTGTTGGTGGTTCAAGAAACGTTCCTATACCTCCAACAACAACAAGTGCATAATCAGCATCAAGGTCTGGTGTTTCAATATGACTATCTTCAATTATTTCATCTGCATATATCTCAACAGTCCAAGCTCCGGCCTCAGGGTTTTCAATAAAGACACATTCAACTGTGTTTTTTGTATCTGCAACACCTTCTGGGTCTGACCAGACCGCTTCAAGAAGTCCGTTATTTCCATAATAATATGTTCCAGAAGGAGAGGTAACCTTCAGTGTAATATCATTGATTCGATGTTGGGATTGCACAGCAGGATTTCCTGGCAGATCTGCATAGGTCATCGCCACCTTTAATTCAGGTTCTCCTGATTCAACTGCGATCGTGTGTTGAGCAACTTCAAATGGCGCTAAGATATCAGTTTCATTGATAATAAACATCTTTTCTCTCATGTCATATACTTTGCCAATATCTGGCATTCCCCATCCTTGATGCATCCGAGTTTTATCATGACTTGTACCGGAGAATGGATATTGACTTGCCGTTGCAACAAGCATCGCTTTTGCTGTTGTCATATGAGCTCGATTTTCAAATACGGTGCCATCTGGATCAACAGGATTTCCAAAAATCCCATCAGACCACATCTGGAAGAAAAGACCAACATGACCTGCAATAATTGGTGTTGCTCCGCTTGTTCCACCAAAGCTTGATGTATAAGCAGTTGTCCCTCCTGAAGTAACAGTGTAGATATCATCGTAGAAATGAGTAAATGTCGGCTTTATTCTGCCATCTGTTGCAGGTCCAATACTTGCACCACCATTCCAAGCATCATCTGATTTATCCAATGTGTCATAGTGATACACTCCGCCTCCTGAGATAATATTTTTTGCCCATGCTTGAGGACGGGAATCCTCCCAGCCTGAATTACTTTGAGATTGACAATGGACAAGATCGAAATCAAAAAGCATTGCATCGGTATCAGCAGAAATTGTAGTATATTGGGTTGTCCGAGCACTTCCCACACTTGCTGTCTGAAATACTGCAAAATACGGTGCTTCCAATAGTTCCCCTGAATGTGTATATCGACTTGGTCCTGTAAGCCCAATATAATTATAATCTGCAACAATACCTTGTCCATCAGGAAGAAGTCCACGAGCAATAGGATTGCCTGTTCCATCACCAAAGCATATACCAGAAGTTGATGCACCATGAGAGTTGCTTCCAACAGTTCCATGTGGAATCAGAGGATGAGCAGCAAAATCTACATGATTAAGATTAAAACCAGCGTCAAACACTTCACCACGAACGCCTTCACCAGTATATCCAGCAACAGTTTCAATATGATTTGCACCACCGATTTCTCTTGCATTATTCATATCAGCTTCGTAAGGACTCCATCGGTCGACAAATAATACTTCATCCCATCGAACGATTTCAAATAGTTGATCAGGTGTTAATGTTGCTTCTATTAAGAATTTTCCTGCATCAGTTCTACTTAGTTCCCATCCAAGAGAAGTAATACGGTCTGACACAATTTGTTTTTGAGAAACATCTAGTATTCATCTTTGCGTAGCTTGTGTGATAAATGAATCGTGAAAAAATGACCTGACAATGTAGGGTCTGCTCTGGATGCTTTTCATCCCGGACAATGTCAGTTTCTTCAGATCTT
>Ga0209979_1003550_pt1 | contig 13680 bp, 11 predicted proteins | sample AnhtaG_FD_183114 | JGI IMG/M metagenome (GOLD analysis project Ga0209979, IMG submission 183114) | Deep subsurface microbial communities from Anholt, Denmark to uncover new lineages of life (NeLLi) - Anholt_01485 metaG (SPAdes) (version 2) | ecosystem: Environmental > Aquatic > Marine > Oceanic...
AGACGATTGCAGTTGCAGCACGTTTTGCAAAGTTATATAAATCTTGGGAATATACAAATCGAGGAATTGCAGTACTTTCATTTACAAATGTTGCCTGGAAAGAAATTGAAAAATTTTTATTTACAGAATTTAGAATTGAAGAAAAAGCCTCCAATATCTATCCTCATTTTTTAGGTTCAATAGACAGTTTTATAAATAGATATTTGTTCCTCCCTTTTGGACACATAGTTATGAATTGTGAAGATAGACCAAAATTTATTGGTCCTCCTTATAATGATTGGGATCCTGTTGAAGATAGAGAAAATGCACATTATTATTATGGAAAAGCCGAATGTAATCAGAATAATTGCAAAATAAACTATATCTCTTATAATGTTAATCAAAAATTACAAGATTTTTCTACAAGACCTCATTTCCCGAATTGTGGATGCGGTCACATATATTGTAAACGTGTAAAAGAGCAATTATACAGGAATGGATACGCAACACAATTAGATGCTAATTATTTTGCAATGAGAATTTTAGAAAAATATAATGCAATTTCTAAAGCGCTTGTATATAGATTTCCAGTGTTGATGTTGGACGAAGCTCAAGATACTTCTGAAGTACAAATGAAAATTATAGATTTATTGATTGAGGAAGGGTTAAAGGAGGTAATGTTTATTGGAGATTCAGATCAAGCTATATATGAATGGAGAACAGCTAAACCTCAATTATTTGTAGAAAAATCCGAACATTTTCATACTATTTCACTTAATGAAAGTTTACGGAGTTCACAGAAAATATGTGATTTTATTCAAAAACTTTCTTCTTTGGATTATAAGATAAGAGCAATAAATGATGAAGTTAAAGATTTTGATTTTGTTCCGGAAATTTGGGGTTACAATGAAGATTGTTACGAAGAAATAGTTGAGAAATTTATTAGTTTATGTCCTGAGAGAAAAATTGAATTAAATAATGAAAATATCGCTATACTTGTTAGAAGTGAAGATTTGCTTAAGAAAATATCTGGAGTAAAGTCTGATGTTCAACAAAGCCCATGGAAAAACATATTTACTAAGGAAATTGCACAAAGCAAATATTTATTCACCAATGGAAATTATTATAAGGGATTTAATTGTTTAGAAAAAACAGTCTTTAAAAAAATAAAAAACTATTATACCGCTAGCGAAAATGATAAAAAGGCATTTATAGATAGATATGGATTTAAGAAATGGAGAAAAGATATTGGCAACATTATGCATAATATTCCAGAAACTAATTGCAAGTTAGGAGAGTGGATTGAAAAAGCAAATACATCATTAAAAGATATAGAAATATTAGATCCATTAGAAATTAAAATTAAGGGAGGTATATATAAAAAAATATATAATAATCTATCTTTTGATGAATTATTTAAAACCGAGAGTAAACAAGTAAAAAAAGAAGAATACATATTAGGAACTATTCATTCAGTAAAAGGAGAAACATTTGAAGCTGTTTTGCTTATACTAAAAGAGAGAACTACTAATAATAGAAAATATATAAATTTGTTCAACGAAAATATAAGTAATTGTGAAGAATTACGAAATGTTTATGTTGCCATAACAAGGCCTAAAAAAATTTTAGTTATTACAGTTCCCGAAAAAGATAGAGTAAAATGGGAAAACAAATTTTATAATTAATATTTATTAAATGGGAACAACACACATCCCATTTAAATAATTTTTTGTTTATATCTTAAAAAGAAAAGAGGCATAATATGTTAGTAAATAGATATTCAGTAAATCAAAAATCCATTAATTCATTATTAATAGATATTAAAGCAAAGGATATTGCCATACCAGAAATTCAGCGTCCTTTTGTCTGGGATGCAACTAAAGTACGTGACCTTATCGATTCATTATATCAAGGATATCCAATAGGCTATTTAATTGCTTGGCACAACCCTTCAGTAAGGCTAAAAGATGGAACCCGGTCAACAGGGAAAAAGATACTTATTGATGGTCAACAGCGGGTAACTGCGCTAATGGCTGCTTTACTTGGAGAATACGTAGTTGATAAAGATTATAGAAGAGTAAAAATAATCATCGCATTTCATCCAAAAGAACGTAAATTTGAAGTTGTTAACCCCGCAATTCGTAAAGATAAATCTTGGATAGCTGATATATCAAAAGTCCTTTCTCCGGATGTAAAGGTTTTGGAGCTTGTCAACGAATATTGTGATAATAATGAAGGAAGTGATCAGGATGAGATTTACAAGAGCATCGAGTCATTATTAGGCATCATACATAATCAAATCGGATTGATTGAATTAAATTCTGATTTAGATATAGAAACCGTTACCGAAATATTTATCCGTATTAATTCACAAGGCACTGTTCTTAGTCAAGCTGATTTTGCCATGTCAAAGATCGCTGCTAATGAAATTTATGGAGGTAATGAATTAAGAAGATGTATTGATTATTTCTGCCATTTAGCAGTTATTCCTGAATTTTATTTGCAGATCAAAGATATAGATCAAAACTTTACTAAAACAGATTATTTTCAAAAAATGACATGGTTGAAAAATGAAAATGATGATTTATACGATCCGTCTTATATAGATATGTTAAGAGTTGCTTTTGCCTCAAAATTTAAGAGGGGGAGATTAGCAGATTTAGTAGCCTTATTATCAGGAAGGAATTTTGAAACCCGAGATTATGAAGAAATAATTGCAGAGGAGTCTTTTAGTAAACTTAAAGAAGGTATCTTTGATTTTATGAATGAAACGAATTTTAAGAGATTTGTTATGATTATCCGTTCTGCTGGATTTGTGGATTCTTCAATGATTCGTTCTCAGAATATATTAAATTTCACTTACACTATTTATCTTGCAATAAAGAATCAAAAAATTAATCCCGGTAAAATAGAATCCTATATACGTAAATGGTTTGTAATGTCTATGCTAACCAGACGTTATTCAAGTTCTCCTGAATCAGCTTTTGATTTTGATGTAAAACGGGTTAATGACGCAGGTATTGCTAAGTACATAGAAGATATAGAAACTGCTGAATTATCAGATGCGTTTTGGAATGCAGGCTTGCCTCAACAAATGAATACATCAGTTGCTAGCAGTCCGTATTTTAATGTTTATCTTGCCTCTCAAGTTTATTTAAATGATAAAGGATTTTTATCTCGGGACATAACCGTTCAAGACCTTCTTTCGTACAAGGGAGACGTTCACCACCTTTTCCCAAAGAATTACCTCAAGAAGCATGACTTGACACGGAGTAAGTATAATCAAATTGCAAATTATGTAATGATGCAGAGCGAAATTAATATTTCAATTGGTGATAAATCCCCCGCAGATTATTTCTCTAAATTATTGGAATATTGTCGCAATGGGAATGAAAGAGCTGCTTATGGAGCGATAACAGACTTGGATCAAATTAAAGATAATTTTGTTACGCATTGTATTCCCGAGGGGATGGAAAACAAAACCATTGAGCACTATGAAGAGTTTCTTCAAGAACGCCGAAAACTAATGGCTAAGAAAATAAAGAAATATTATTGGAAATTATAAAATTAAAAATATCTACACCCATAATAATGATTAGGAGTAACCAAATTGAAAAATATTAGTTGTTTTGTGGCATGTGCTTTTGGAAAAGATGACGTGGATGAAATTTATCAGAATGCTATACTTCCAGTACTCAAATCAATGGAAATAAAATCATACAGAGTTGACCAAATCGAACACAATGATGACATAGATGATAAAATTATCGAACTAATATTAAAATGCGATATTTGTATTGCTGATTTAACATATTCGCGTCCATCCGTATATTATGAAGCAGGCTATTTCAAAGGTCTTGGAAAATCTGTGATATTTATTGCCCGAAAAGATCACTTTTCACCTAAAACAGAAGATGTTTATGGCAATTTCAAGATACATTTTGACTTGCAAATGAAAAATATAATTCCATGGAGTTCAACGAAGAGAGTTGATACTTTTAAGAGAAAATTATTATCACGTTTAAAGCTGATTTCAAAGCCATTACTGCAAAGAATTGAAAAAGACCATAAACAAAAGAAAAGCCAACTAGATTTTTCAAGATTATCTCAAAAAGGTAAGCAATTAATAATCGAAACGCAGCTATTAAAATTCTTAAAAAAGAGATCTTGGATTGGGAACAAATTAAATCTAAGCACTAATAATTATATGGCAGATATTGATAAATTTTATTCTAAAACTTTCAACAAATCTAAAAAATATATATTTCCATTTATTACATTGTCTGCTACAAAAGAGTATTTGAAAGACAATAGAATGTGTTTGCTTCGAATCAGTGGTTTAGGCCTTTTCAAAAAAGGTAATCGAAACATATTATTTATAAGTATCCGTAAAGTTCCTAAGAGCAGGTTAGAAGACATGTATCCAGATGCTACGCCTATAGCGAATGGAAAAGTATTGGAATTTTCTACACAAAGCAACATAAAGGCTAGGTACTTATTCATTACAAATGTTAAATCAATAGAAGAATTCAGTAAAGAGCTTGAAATTATTTATCAAGAACTAATTTAGAAATTTAGAAATGAAAAATAAATAAACAGGGAAACATACCATTTTCTTAGATAATTAATATTTTACTTTTAAAATAGATAAATAGGGAAGGTGTACCAAGTCAATAATTCGGTAACTTTTAGAGGAAAACATATAGGATCTGAGGAGTTTCTTAACCAGATGGTCGGGGCTTTAGATATTACTATAATAGATAGACGTCCTAAGGGAAAACCTCGTAAAATGGAAAACTAAACCATTGAAAAAATAGGATGTGTTGCCCCTAGTTAAATAAAGTGTGACAAAGAACCACCTCTTATCACATATTAAATTTTGAGGAGATTACTATCAATGAGTGATAAATTAACTGATTTTGAAACCGAAATCCTTAAAGCTTTAAGGAAGCATAAAGACAAAAATACCGCTGAACTTTTTTCTATGGATATGTTTTATAAAAATCTTAAAGTAGAAATACCTTTAAATCGTTTTAAAGAAATTATTATACTTCTTGAAGACAGCAAATATATCAAGCAAATCTCATTAAATTTTGGTGAAGAATTAGGTTGTTATGATATAGAACCAGAAGGATTAAGGTATTTAAGAAAATTAGAATAAAAATGAAACAAGAGGCGTCAATTACTAAAAATATTTTTTTACTATAGAATAATTTTAAATGTGAAGGTTTGTACTGAATAACTTAGAACCGGTACTTTGTTTTTCACTATTTTTAGTTATCTATGGAATATTAGATGACTGCTTGAGGAGGATAACAATGGTTATTTTAGCGATAAAAACTGCTTTGGAAAATATAGATGAAAATTATTGTAAACTCTCACGAATTGACTATTCTAAGTTAAGGGCGAATAAATCTACTAGAAATATTCTCGAAAAAGAGAAATATCTAGAGAGACCTTTTGCCTATGAATTCTATCACCAACTTCGTAAATTAATGGATTGTGGAGAGGTGAACTTTGGTGGACCTGTAATCCAGGCTGAAGTGGATAAAAAATATCAAAAATGCTTTGAAAATGGGAAAATACCAGATTTCATTATACATGTGCCAGATACACGAAAAAACCTTGCAGTCATAGAATTAAAACTTGCTGCTAATTTTAGGAATTTAGAAGGTGATTTAAAAAAACTTGTAGAGTTTAAGAATAGTATAGATCTTAAATATGCATTTGCTATTGAAATCATTATTGGAAATCGTGCCCTCTTAAATAAAGCGAAAGAACGTATATCAAGAATGGAAAAAACTAGGGGCGAAGAGATTATAATTATAGATTATAATACAGATTCAAAAAAGGTAAAGGATTGGAAAATTTTAGTAGAATAAGCAGAACAACACATCCCATTTTCTTAGATAATTAATATTTTACTTTTAAATTAGATAAATAGGGAAGGTGTGCCAAGTCAATAATTCGGTAACTTTTAGTGGAAAACCTACAGGATCTGAGGAATTTTTTAACCAGATAGTTGGGGCCTTAGGTATTACTATAGATAGACGTCCTAAAGAAAGACCTCGTAAAAGGGAAAGCTAAACCATAGAAAAAATAGGATGTGTTGTCCCATTTAAATTAATAGTTGGATATAAATGTAAAGGAATACGAAAGTTAACTTCCAACAAAGGAAGCGAAAAGTAAATGTCTATAGATTATTATGGTTACTTAGGAAAAGATATAGAAAAATATAAGGAGGAATATTTTAAAAATTACAAAGAAATTTTTATTTTATATGAAGAAATCAATCATTTTTTACAGAAAATTAAGTTTAAACTGCAGGTAAAAGATAATAATATACAAGACATATATATTGTGCTTTTATTTATAAAATCATTGGAAACTTTTCAAGCTATATACGTTTTGTTAAGAAATTGCATTTTTAATGACGCTGAGAGTTTAACTAGAATTCTATTTGAAGGAATGATTAATTTAGGGTATTGCGCAAAAGGGGAAAATGAATGTAAACAATATATTGCAAAAGAAATAAAAAATAAAATAAAAATGATTAATGCAGCCGAACAACACCCTGAAGAATTCCCTGAAGAACTTTTTCAAAGGCAACCTTTAAGTGATAGAAAAAAAGAATTAGAAAAAATGTTAAAAGAAATTGGAAGACCTAAAAATGTTTCAACAGAACAGATGGCTAGAGAATTAAATTTAGGTAGGTTGTACCAAGTCTATTATAGAATGGTGTCCAATGAAGTACATTCAAATCCCAGATCACTTAATAAATATTGTAAGGTTGGTGAAGACGGTTATATTAGAGAATTTAAATTTGGACCCGAGATTGAAGAAAATAAAGTATCTGTCATTTTTACAGGTATAGAAATCATGCTTATAATTTGTAAATTTTTATCAGATTATTTTAGTATACCCAAAGAAGAAGATTATCTCAAATTTAATGAAATAAAAAAAGAAATAGATGAAAAATATAAAAATCTTGAATTATAGAGCTAGTACAACAATTCTTCTGACAATAAAAAATTTAAAACAAAAATATAAGAAGGAAATGTAAATTTGTGAATCCTGACCCCGGTATTTCTTTAAAATTATTATAGGAAATCTTATAAAATGAAATTGTATATTAATTTTAGTAGTTTGGAGGTGAGAAATGGACAAAAAAACAACTGGCGCGTGGATAATTCATCACACGCAAAAGCTACGAAGCGTTACTCTCACCATACCTGAGTATGATCAAATTGGTTTTGCAGGAAAGTGTGGTATTGTGCTGAACGCTTTGTCTGGATATAACGAGAACTCTTTGACAAATAATCGAATTAAAACACTCGCTAAAGCAAACGGCATTTCAGTGAGGTTAGAACTTCCTGTCATCCTAGAAGAACTGCATCGGCAAAGACTTATTGACAAAGGAGAAACCGGTATTACCGTTCTTGGTCTGACCACAACACAGACTCTTGAGCATACGTCTACTATATTTGAAGAGTCGTCACCTGGAGATTGTGAGAAAGCAGCCATAGATATTGCTGAGAAATCATCAGATTTTCCAGTTGTTAAGGAAGATGCCGCAGAATATATATCCGACATATATCATATTTTCAGAACAGATACCGAAGAAATTCTGAGACAGTGTGAGCAAATTGGTTTTATTGACGCTGAAGATGTCTCTGGAAACCAATTTTACTTCAATGGCAACCTTTTTCGGAGAGACGATATAGCAAAGACTCACGCTATCTTGTCTTCACTAAGTCCCGATGATGAAAGGCAGGTTGTTGAATTGTCGAACTGTCTCAAGGCATCTGGATGTATCACGAAGCCGGAAGCAATAGTTTTACTAGGTGATCAGCTTTACTCTAAACTGTCCTCGATTGGCTTTATTGACGAAAGCTCGGTCGGAAACGAATCCGGGACATTCTCATTTATCACTAGACCATCATCATTCTCAAAATTTACGAATAGCGCAGCAGATGATGCATTCGATCTTGCGAAAGCCTTTGTTACTTCTCTAACCTATGGGATGATTTTAAGCCCATACGGACGCGGTCGCATCAGGATGATAGAAGTCTTAATGCAAAAGTTGATTGATGGATCGTGGGTTGGGCCTGCAACCGCTATAGGGCAAGACTACAAAGTTCTTGAAATGAAGGGTGTTATAGAGGTAAAGTCAGCCGGAGAAGGCCGTTTTTATATGCGATTACTAAAGAAAGAAGTAGGAGAACTTGCTTTACTCGTTATCACCGAAGGTGAAGTAATTGGTGCTCCTCTTCTTAATCTTCCAAGTGTATCTGTCAATAAGTATATCGGACCTGAAACAAATCGTACTGTAATACGAAAAAGGCAGGCAGAGCCTCTCAAACGGGGAGTAGCACAACTGCTTAGCGAGCTTCGAACAGGAGGGCTAAGATAATGTTAAAGAAGTATGAAAAAAAAGGTTTGACGGCTGAAGAAGCTTTGCGAGGTTACTTCTTAAACACAGGGTATTTTGTTGTGCGTAGTATTCCCCTTAATTACAAGAATTATGATGTCACAGATATAGACCTGTGGCTATACATCAGGGCATCTTCAATCTCTCGAGAACGCACCTGTGTAGATGTGAAAAGCAAGAGAACACCTCAAGCTATGGAGCGTGTTCTGTGGGTAAAAGGTTTAAAAGGAATTTTAGGCGTTGAGAATGCAATAGTTGCCACGACGGACAACAGAAAAGAGACGCGCGATTTTGGTAAAGATAATGGGATTATGGTATTTCATGGTGAATTTTTGCGAAGAGTTGTAAATATGTTTTCAGCAAAAACTCGCATAACAGAAGAGGAATTATTCACTGCTCTCAGTGCACCATGTGTTACAGATTCCAAAATAAATTGGCACCGTTGGTATAAAAACTTAAAGGCGATGCTCATTGACAGATTAAACTTCAATGGTTGTAATGAACTTCTTATTGCAATTAAATTACTTCTTGGTGAGTATTTGGGTACAGGGAAGTCGTCGGATATTCCAGTGAGGCTATTGTATGTTACTATCGCCTACTTTCTTATCAGCTTAGATTATGTGTCTCGAACTGTCACTTCATTGGATGCAGATGCTCGCAGAGAATGGCTAACCAATAAATTACGCTACGGAGAAGCTGGGCTCGAAAGAACTGAAGAGATATTAGTAATGGCTGAACGATTTCTTATTGAGTCGGAAAAGGCAAATCTCTTTCCTCGTCCTGAACTTAAAAATGAGTTCGAAAGACAAATGAAAGATTATCCTGCAGAAATTTTGGGGGAGCATTTTGCTAAACTAGAATCACTTAAAAATCTCTTCAATTTGGCAAAGAAATTTGAGGATCAAGCTTATGTTCGCCTACTTATTCGACCCGAAAGTTGTTCTTCCGATATGAAGGCAGTAATCGGCTTATTTTGCGATTTTCTTAAAATTGATCGAAAAAAAATAATATGAGCTCAATAAAATTATTTATTTAAAAAAAAGGGTTAAGACATGGGGTCAAATCTTTATTCTTGACAGAAACTAAACTATTTATCAACAATAAAATATAATTCCAATAAAATGTAATGTAAAAGAGGGTCAGGTCTTGGAATGACACATTTTTTTAACAACAAGCAAGTATTGATGGAAAATGTGTCATTTCAAGACCTGAACCCAAAACTCTTGTTAGGAGGTATTATTATGGCTACAAGAATAAAGACATGGGAAATTATTGATGAAGAATTGAAAGAAACTGAAGAGTCCATGATTGAAATGGCTAGAAAAGAAAAAGATCATTTAGAAAAATGGATTAAAACAAATCCAAAGATTTTAGGTGAAGATATATTAATAATCGGTGAGCAAGTCTATACTAAATCAGGTCCACTGGACTTTTTAGGAATTGATAATTCAGGAAACATTGTAATAGTAGAATTAAAGAGAGATAGGCTCCCAAGGGATGTCCTTACCCAGGCGATAGATTATGCTTCAGACGTATCTTCTTGGGATATCGATAAATTAAATGGGATATGTTTAGAATATAGTAGTCAATCACTGGAAGATTATATTTCAGAATATTTTGAAGGAGTACAATTAGAAGATCTTGTTTTAAATAAAGCACAAAGGCTTTTGTTAGTGGGGTTTTCCATTGAAGAGCCTTTAAGTCGGATGATAGAGTGGCTATCTTCAAATTATGACATAGGTATCAATGCAATTATATTGAATTATATAAAGACTTCATCTGGTGATGAATTATTGTCTAAAACAGTAATAATCCCTGAAGAAATTGAAAAGGCAAAATCAGATAAGAAGAAATTTAAGATTTTAATGTCTGATGAGGCTGGCGAATATTCTCTTGAAGAATTGAAAGAATTATTAATAAAATACTTATCTAAAGATTTATATTCAGCTAGAAGAATTAAAAAAGTTGTGTTGCCTTTCTTATTAAAAAATAAAACAGCAACTAGAGTAGAACTTAAAAAAGAATTTGTAAAAGCAGGAGTAGCAAAAGATGAAAGTCAAGCAGGATATTTTTTATCATTAATTTCAAATCAGTTGGGACAAATGAAAAAAGACTATTTAAGGCAGATAATAGTTTATGAATACCCTAATTACACTTGGGAGAAAGACAATTTTTTATTAAGAGAAGAATATCGAGAAATGATCGAAGATATTTTAACTGAATTAAAAGAAGACGATAATACAATAGAAAAATCTTTATAATATAGCAGGGATAGAGAGGGGTAAGAGGGTCAGGTCTTGAAATATAACAAAGGATATATTCCTATTGGCAACATGACCAGACCATTAAAGTCGAAAACAGCATGGATCCTTATATTATATTTGAAGATAAATGAGGTCAACAAATCGTGATTGACCGGGAAAAGGCAAAGAATACGCATCAGGAAATTCTGGGAATCTATCGGATTCCTTTTGATTGTTTGGAAGATTTAAGAAAATAAAAGAAGTTAATCTGATGAAGTTTTCTCAATTTTATTCATCGCTACGGGTAAGGCAAGTCCTGCCAATAATAATAGACCTCCGGTAAATATGTGAATATAATAGGGACAGACACCCATTTTTTTAGATAATTAATATTTTACTTTTAAATTAAATAAATTGGGAAGGTATACTAGCTCAATAATTCGGTAGCTTTTCCCGGAAAATCTATAGGGTCTGAGGAGTTCTTAACCGGATGGTTGAAGCTTTAGGTATTATTATAGATAGACCTCCTAAAAGAAGACCTCGTAAAATGGAATGCTAAACCATAGAAAAAACAGGATGTGTCTATATTTTAATTGAGTATGGGGATTAATAAAATGTGAGGTTGTGAGGACCCATAAATCTCCTACACTAAAAAATTACTCCTAAAAGGTTGACACAGGTAGTGGTAGGGGGTTGATGAAAGGAGGCAAGATAAAAAAATAATTTTATTGGAAAATTTTTGAATTTTAAAATATTTTTTTAGGAGGAAAAATGAGATGAAAAGAAAAATAATTTTGGGGTTAGTGGCTGCGTTGTTATTCAGTATCGTGTTTGCAGGTTCTGGCTTGGCCCAGGGTAAAAGTGAAAATATTAATTTACAAATTCTTCATACAAATGATCATCACTCACATCTTGAAGGTCAATTGTATGACCTGTATATTGACGGCGAAAATATCCGTATGCAAATGGGGGGAATGTCCCGGATTGTAAGTGAAATTAATGAACTTCGAAACGAGAATACAATAGTGCTTAATAGTGGCGAATTATGCGGAACTTTGTATTTCAGTTTATTTAAAGGCGAGGTGGATTTTAAGATTTTCAATATGCTTAACCTGGATGCTTATGAGCTGGGAAACCATGAATTTGATGAAGGCGAAGGACAGCTGGCAAAGCTTATCGAACTTGCAGAATTTCCAATAGTTGGAGCAAATGTTCACCCTACAGAAAGAAGTCCTCTTTTTAAATCGGACATAAAACCCTATGTAATTAAAGAAATAAACGGCGAGAAAGTTGGTATTATCGGCGTTTTAAAAGTTGTGAAAACTGTTGAGTCATCTATGGTAACTGATGCTGTTGAATTTTCTGATGAAATTGAAACAGTCAGAGCTATGGTCAAAGAATTACAAGATATGAATATAAATAAAATTATACTGTTGAGTCACCTGGGATACGAAGAGGATATAAACCTGGCTAAAAAAGTTACCGGAATAGATGTTATCATAGGCGGAGATACTCATAATCTTTTAGATTCTACCGGAGAATTAAAATCCCTGAACTTAAATGTAACCGGAGAATATCCTACCTTGGTCGGAAACCCTGATGGAGAAACGGTTTATATTGCCCAGGCGTGGGAATATGCTCATGGTCTTGGTATTATGAATATTCAGTTTGATTCAGAGGGAAGAATTATATCCTGTAAGGGAAGGACAGAGCTTCTGGTTGAAGGTCCGTTCTTGATAAGAGATGAAGACGGAAAATGGAATGAAGCCTCTGAAGCAAAAACTAAGACACTAATAGATTTCATTGATGGACTGGAAACTGTTAAACTCCAGGTTCCGGATTCAGCAACAGAAAAGATTTTGAAACCATATAAAGAAGAACTGGAAGCTTATAGGGATGCTAAAATTGGTAATGTCACAAAAATCATGCCTTTTGATAGGATACCTGAACCTTTTAAAAAAGGAGAGATTCCTACAGGAAGTTATGCTGCATTTATCGTAGCTGATGCATTTTTAGCCTATGTGCATTCTGCAGATGTTGCCATACAGAATGCTGGTGGGGTTAGAATAGCTTTAACTGATGGAGATTTTACAACAGCTGATGCTTATACTGCTCTTCCATTCTCTAATACAATAGTTACTATAAAAATGAGTGGAGCTGATATACAGCAAGTTTTAGAAGAGGGAACACACTACGCAATCTCTTCTGATTCTACCGGTGCTTTCCCTTATGCTTCACATCTGAGGTATGATGTTGATAAATCGGCTGAACAAGGAAGCAGAATCTTAAATCTTGAAGTTAAGGATAAGAATACCAATAAATGGACTCCGATAGATCTGACTAAAATATATAAAGTTGTAACTAACTCTTTTACAGCCCTTGGAAAAGATGGCTACTATACTTTTGAAAGAGTTCAGGATGTTGATAAAAGTGTTTTTGAAAACACGTTTGCAAATTATGCTGTCCCTCTTGTTGAATACTTTAGGAATCTTCCGGAAAACACGCTACCTGAGCTAAATGTAGAGGATTATTGTTTAAAATCTGTAAAATAAGTACCGAATTCAGGAGGGGGATATTCCCCCTCCTGAATACTTACTTATCTGTATAGTTGAAATAAGTATAGTGGGATCAAACTTCACAAGTTCACAAATCATTGAAGGAGTCACTGAAATAGAAATGGATGAAATAAAAGGGAAAACATGGTCTAAAAGGATATAAGATATTAGAAAGCTGTACATTAAATTTTTTAAAAGGTTTACAGATTTATCGAACAAAGAAATAGCTAACCTGCTTGAAATCGGAAGTTCAACGGTAACCAATGTGTTAAGCGGAAGATATAAGGAAAATAACTTCATAATCAAATCGAGTATAGTGATTGATAAAAATGTAAAGTTGTGAAGCCTGACCCCGAAAGATATGCAAAAGCAAGAGGTATCGATGAAAAAATCAATTGAATTTGAAAGCAATGACAATAAAATACAGGGTAAGTTCTACCATACTGAAGGAGAACCTCCTTTCCCTACTGTG
>Ga0209979_1003552_pt1 | contig 13675 bp, 12 predicted proteins | sample AnhtaG_FD_183114 | JGI IMG/M metagenome (GOLD analysis project Ga0209979, IMG submission 183114) | Deep subsurface microbial communities from Anholt, Denmark to uncover new lineages of life (NeLLi) - Anholt_01485 metaG (SPAdes) (version 2) | ecosystem: Environmental > Aquatic > Marine > Oceanic...
AATTCTGGGGAAATAAACGCGTAACTATAGACGCGAATAAATTTTCACCTTAGAAAATCAAAACTTAAAGCTAATAGTTGGTAAGAAATGCCGCTCAAATCAATTACTCGGACAAGCTCCTAGGCAATTAGATCTAGCCTACCTCAGACAAAGAGCACTCGATATTATCCCGTTTGATGTAAACAACAATCGCGTAGCAACACAGCATAAAAAGGCCGAAGATCAAAAACACCGACCGTATCTTCTGAAATCTGTTATCCCTGCTAAACATCACACTTTTCCAAAAAGATTACTCATTCCGTCTCGATGTGTTCTGCGTATCTAACTCTAATACAGTAAACGGCAAGTTTCGTGCGCGCTTTCTGATATGCTATCTCCATAGCAGATAATGTTTATAGAATATGTTATGTTAGGCTCTAATATGAATTCACCGACACCCCCATTAGATATTGACAAGATAGCCAAATATCTGCACACACCTGAGAGATGTCATGAATGGTTTGAATACTCGCATTCGTATATGTTCACAACAACACATCTGGCCGAGAAACTAAAGCAATTAGAAAATGACGATGCATCAAACGGTTCTGAAATATCTATTTTCCTTCTCCCTCTCCTTTTTAATCTACGGCATGCCGTTGAACTTTTTCTAAAGTTTCTTTCTGCTGTACAATTAAGGAAATAGAGACTATAGTCAATAAATATCGTTACTTCTTATTCCTTACAGATGGTAAAACCAAAATAGATGATGTCTCGATAGCTTTTTGGATCATTTCAGGTGACAACGAAAATGTCTGGGACGCAAATTCCAAATCGTCCTTATCGATTTCGTTGTATGCTGTTTTGACATATGTGAATAACTTGGAGATGTTGTGCGTTTGTTCAGGTTGCTCACCAGTTAAACCTTGGTGATGTTTGCCCATGTCGCGACAGTGATCTCGTCGCGGAAGTCAAAGTTCGATTCATGGCTAATCTTGATATAGTCGGCCTGAGGTGTCGGGCCTTGGGGACTAACTTTCTTACTGGACAGCGGCCGTCAATTTTAAATCTATCAATGACAGGGCCTATGCTCCCTACGGACGCCTATGCCCGACAAATGATGTAACGCCCTTCAGGCGATGATTCTTTTATGAATAAGAAAAGATAGTATTCGTTTGTTTCTTATGGGGCTGTGAAATACTATGAATTGATATTTGAGCGAGAACTATAAGAAGTAAACTGAATGGTGAATTGCTTTGTTTCCCACTGGTCTGCTTATAGAACACCTTGTTCGTAGCCTTGAAAAATGCTATAATAAAGGCCTAAAAGTTATGCAACGATTCTCATCCGTTCATTACCGAAAAAAGGAGGTACTTATGTTCAAAGCAATATGGCCTGCTGCGGTATTTGTAATGTGTATTGTCCTTATTGGATACGGCGAGGATCCCTGTTTTCCTCAAGCTGATCCTGAAATCTATGGAATACCTGCGGATGCACTCGAGGAGCTCTCAGCCACTATCCATGGGCATTTTGGAAATGATTATATTGTCGGTGCTGAGCTTCTCGTAATTAAGGGCGGACATATAATCATGCACGAGGCCTATGGATGGATGGATCGTGAAGAGCTAAAGCCGATGGAGCAAAACACTATATTTAACATCAGGTCGATGACGAAGATGCTGACTGGGGCAAGTGCCCAGATACTGATTGATGAAAGTAGATTAAACCTTGATGATAAGGTCTCACAGTATCTACCTGGCTTTAACAATAGGAAATCTGGTGATATTACAATCGAACAGCTCCTCACGCATCGAAGCGGCCTGCCCACGTCAACATTAACGAGCCTTGACGAATTTGATGATCTCTATTCAATTGGAAATTCAATCGGCGAGAAAGGACCCGAATTCACGCCTGGAAGTAAATTCTGGTACAGCGATGCTGGTTCAGAAACATTGGGTGCAGTTATTGAGGTTGTCTCGGGTGTTACCTTGGACAGATTTGTAAGAGAAAGACTACTCTATCCTCTTGATATGAACGACACTTTTTATGTCACTGAACTGGAGGCTCCTTTGGACAGGTTTGCCAGCCTTTATATAGGAACTACGGGATCATGGCAAAAGTGGTGGATGTCTGGAGAGCCATTCTATCCATTTGCCTGGGGCTCGCAGAGCCTGTACAGCACGCCAATGGATTATGCCAGGTTCATATCCATGCTTATGAATGGCGGGACTCATAATGGAGATAGAATTCTATCAGAGGATGCAGTCGATCGGATCCTTACACCGGTTTCCATTATGACAAGCCTTGGTTCTGACATGCCGGCAGTGACCGGCTTTCCATTCACAGAGGTCTATTATGGTCAGATGTCGGTTCTCAATATATCTTCAGACGGGCAGTTGCAGGTATTCGGCCACAGTGGTTCAGACGGTACGTGGGCCTGGGGATTCCCAGAACACGACATGATGATTTTCTATTTCACCCAATCAAGAGGTCAGGTTACAGGCGTAAGGCTTGAGACAGATATTGACAGGCTTCTTGTTAATCCTGAATATACCCCTCCCCCAGAAATAGTTGAGAAGTACCAACCCTATCTTGGCACTTATATTTCAGACTCTGCGGCTTCGAAGGGTGAGGAATTCACCGTCCTTATCCACAATGAGCACCTCGGATTTGATATCCCCAGTCTATTAATCTTTGAACTCGAGGATCCTCGTACGGAAGGGGGAAGATGGTACTTCCAGCTTGATGGCCAGCTATTTATTGAATTCATTCGGGATCGCTTTGATAATATTTCAGGGCTAAGGTTCTATGAACCTGGCTATACCCATAGGATGACAAAGGTCTCGATTTGAGAACATTACTGTTTTAGCTTGAGCATTCGTTTGCTTATTAAAATTCCAAATAGCTTGTCAGCGGTTCAGTCCAATAGAGCATTTGTGTCGGCTATGCGACACAAAAACTCGTAATTGATTAAGTAGACGGTGAGAAAGGAATGTATCAATCATATGATTCTTTTGGGGATAGACAGTCTCGGAAGCAGTCCTGGAAAAGGGTCTTATGCGGATCTGCATAAAATCCCTGGATAAATCGCAGAAATTTCTGTATCTTTTTGATAGACAGTGGTTAACGGCTGAATCACGATTTACTTGCTGGTTTTTTATGCTGCAAAACCAGCTTTGTTTGGGTTCTTATACGGAACCATATATACATAGTTCGGCTGAGAAAGACAATATGGATCGGGATTCGATAGTCTTGCGGGCCGCTAAGCCCACGCTGGATGAAGGTCTAGCCTTTGCCCGCTATCTCGATGAGGCGGCTGAGGGATTCTTTCGTATCATGCTCGGCCGCCGCGCCGAGCACATAATCGCGACGGCATTTCTCCAGCCCGACCACGACCTATCGCACGAAAATGTAACTTTCGCAGAGCGCCAGGATGTCATCGTTGGGATGGTCTCAGGCTATACCGCCGAGCAGCATCGGCGTTCATCACGTCAACCTCTGAAGGAGGCCGCGGGCAGACGTAATCTCCGCATGAGGATCGTGCTGATTCTGTTTGCTCCCCTCATGCGGATTATCGACTCAATTGCCGATGACGATTTCTATCTCCAGGCCATCGCCGTTGACAAGGAACTGCGCGGCGATGGTGTCGGTTCCGTTCTGATGGACTTTCTTAAAGGGCGGGCTCGCGCAAGCGGATCGACTCGACTATCCCTCGATGTTTCCGCCAGAAATGAGGGGGCTCGTAGATTCTACGAGCGCCGCGGAATGATCGTCGAGTCGCAGTGGCCCAAGCGCTTGCCCATACGAGCATTGAAGTTCTATCGAATGACAAGAATGCTTTAGACTTGGAACAGTCTCTATTTGCTATGGATTGCACTGAATGAATGGAACGCCGAACCAGTCGCTGCAGTGGACGCGCGAAACGCTGCGCCCCTGAGCTCTACATTATCAGTCTGGAATCATAAAGAATGTTTGCAGCTTTAAGCAAGAAAGGCCGTGTCTTGAGTATTCAGATCTCATGAACAGGAGAAATGTAGATGATCAATACTGCTAAGAGAGTCTGTTATCTATGGGTCTATGCCATTGTGTTTTTTGTTTCCTGTACGATGACAGCGCAAAAAGAGAGCCCTCCCTCTGGTTCAGGTAATATCGTGCTGAAGAGATTAACAATCAAAACCAAGCAGGGAGTTGCAGTCGATGAGAAATACTTCTACGCAATCAGCAACACCATAATTATCAAGTGTGATAAAGAAACGGGGAAGGTGATTGCGACATGGCAGGCGAACAGAAAGGAAAAAGCATACGAGCACTTCACGCATCTGAACAGCGGTACAGTGGTTGAGGGAAGATTATATTGCGCCCATTCACGATATGGCGTTGATCCAAACGACTGCACTGTTGAGATATGGAATGTCGAAAAAGAGGGACTGAAGCATGAAGACACCATTCGCATGCCAAGAAAGCACGGGTCTTTGACATGGATTGACAGACATAGCGATCACTCCTGGTGGATGTGCTATGCAGTCTATGGAAAAAAAAGGAATAAGAACACAAAACTTGTTAAGTATCAGTATAGGGACAAGAAGTTCATCGAAGTTAAGAGTTGGTTTTTTCCCAAAGAAGTGGTCGCCAACTGGGGAGATATGAGCTGCTCAGGAGGGTCATGGGCCCCGACGGATACCTGTACACCACCGGCCACGATCATTCAAGAGCTTATGTCCTGGAAGTTGACAAGACCAATAAGCTGAGATATGTGCGGACCGAAAAGGATGTTGGCTTTTTCGGACAGGGTATCGCATGGGATCGATTCTCAAAAAAGCCTGTACTTTGGGGCATAGACAAAAGTAAGGATATTTCTCTTACACTGATTCCTGAGAAGAAGACAGAACCCTGATAGCAAAAGAATGCACCTGATAAAAAATAGTTGTGCGATTTTTTGCAGGTAATTCACGACGTTAGGTGCGTATACATTACAGACTAATTGAAAATTAATAAAGTAAAGATAATTATGTATAAGAAGCTTATTTTACTTATAATCTTTCTTGTTTTGATTTTAGGTTGTCGTGACAAACAAGAATCACAAAACAAATTATCTCCTGGCAGTGGGAATAATTTTCCCTTCGCTAAATCTCTTCAGAATGCATTAAATATTGCAACTAAAATTGGTAATGGCAAAGGAATTTCAGCTTCTGTTATTATCCCAAATAAAGGATCTTGGACTGGGGTAAGTGGAATCTCACATGAGAACACTCCTGTTTCTCCTGATATGCTTTTTAATATTGCAAGTGTTGGGAAAAATTTCTTGGCGACACTTGTCCTGAAACTTTGTGAAGAAGGAGCGCTGAGATTGGATGATCCACTTCATAAATGGTTACCTGATTATCCAAACATTGATAATAGAATAACTGTTCGCCAACTTCTCAACCATACAAGTGGTATATTTGATTTTGTTGAACACCCAAAATCGCCATATAGAATTCCTTTCAACTCCATTGAGTTTGAAAAACCTTTATCTCATTCAATGATCTTAAAAGAAATGATAAGCAAACCTTATTTTCAACCTGGAAAAGGTTGGCATTATTCAACAACAAATTCTATCTTACTCCATATAATTGTAGAAAAAGCAACACAATCAAGTGTCACTCAACTGCATTTCTTGTGTGCCTAATCCATACCCTGTAGATGGCTCACCTGGAGTTGGGTGGTGAAAAGTAAGCATCTGGACGAGTGAACCTTCACTAATCACTTTGCCGCTGTAAAGTGCTTGTGACCACTTTGACAAATCTTCGGCAGAGGAGAAAATCATCAAAGGTGAGAGAGTGGCCGACCAGGTCTTTGGTTTAGCTGCAATATCTTCAGATGTTCCGTTTCTGTCTACATCATACCATGGATGTGCTACTTTGAAATTTAAAGGGATAGAAATTGTTTTCTCATCTAATATGACAGTATGGGAGAGTCCCAAAGGTTCAATAAAACGTTCTTGAACCACAGCAATGCTTTATGTTCCAGAACATTCTGCCAGTATTTCATTATTAATCAACGAAAATAATATTATGTTTATTAACTTTGCATTTTTCACAATCTGGTTGGTTCTTCAATTTTATTTATCAACTTTTCTTTTCATCATGGTAATAATAAGTATTATAAGTTTTGTTATAATGCTTCTTCTTTGGCCACTTCAATTGACCATTTCTCTTTTCCGCTTTAGAAAAAGCATTAAGTCAATACTGAAAAATAAAGACAGAAAGAAAGCTTTGGCTATGAAATTTACTGCCTTTATATCAGCTATTTTAGTTTTAATATCGGTAATTCTTTATTTTCTTTATACAATGAATGCCGAAACACCATTATCGTGGGCCGAAGGCAACTTATTTGTTAAGGTAATTCTTCTACTTTCGTATTTGTCTGCTTCATTATCGGTTTTAATGATCGTATTGACTGTCAGCGCATGGAAACGTGCTTGCTGGTCATTATTGGGACGAGTCCATTTTACAGCTGTTACAATTGCATTATTGGTAATGATTAGATTTTTGATAACCTGGAATATTTTATTTTAATAAAAAGGTGGAAAACACCCTGATTTCCAGGTGACATCTTGTCACCAAAATGTCTCCACAGATGCCAAATTTGATGATTGATGGAAGCACCAAACCTTAAATATTTGCCGAAAAATGAATATATTTTTATTAATATCGGATTAAGTATCCGCTACCCAAAAATGATAAGTCTTGCGATAAAGAGGACTTACAAGGCACCCAAAAAGGCGCTTACAAACCAGCTTACAAAAAGTATCAAGAGACTGCCGGAAATCAGCCTCAAGATCTTCCCGACGAATTAGCTGAAATTGTAGCTGTTTGGCCAGAACTACCGGAACATATCAAAGCCGCAATCAAAGCATTAGTACAAATACATATCGAGGAGAAGGACTAAATGGCAAAGAAAAAGAAGAAGAACAAAACTGCGCGGAGCAAGACGAAAGGCTCGAAAGATCTCGTAAGCAAGGAGCTCACAGAGGAAGAAAAGGTGCGGATGGCTCATTATCGCGAGCGATCAGGGAAAAAGCCAATAAAGTTCAAGAGTCTGAAAAGTGATTCAAGCGATCCAACAATAGCACTAAAAGACCCCGATGACCCTTTGGTTGCAGTTAAGATGTTGGAAGCGTTGGGGACGCCTGACAGTGACTTTCAAGGTCACCTGCTCGATCAGGTAATTCAGACATTCAAAGGCACAGTATCCACGGATGGGGCCGATTACGACAAGGTTGCAACGGCGGCCAATAACGCCATGGCTATACTGAGTGGCATACATCCACAGGACGAGATTGAAGGTATGCTGGTCGTTCAAATGATAAGTGCGCATAATCTGGCTATGGATGCGATGCAGCGAGCTATGCTTGAAGGTCAGACATTTGAGGGCAAGAAGGCCAACGTAGATTACGCTACTAAGATGCTTAGGACGTTCATGATACAGGTAGAAGCCTTAAGGAAATACAGAACTGGAGTACCACAGAAAATGATTGTTGGGCGTGTGAACGTTAGCGAAGGTGGACAAGCCATTGTCGGAACCGTAAACCAAAGAGTTGATAAAAGAGGTGGGCAAGAATGAAATACTCACCCAATGCGGTTTTTTAAAGGAAAATGTGGATTTTGGGCCAGTCAAGAGCAGTTTTCTTGCAGTTTAGAGTGTCGATTATGTGTTGAAGAAGTGTACGGAATCCTTAATGATTTCGGCAAAGAAAAGAGAAATAAAAATATGGGCAGATATTATTTCGATGCAAAAACCACAGTTGAGCAGGCAACGCAGCTTAGTATATTCAAGCTGAAAGAGTTTGGCTTGCTGGACGGCTTTCATGTTTCAACTCTGACTTGGACGCACAAAGCATCAGGACATAAAAACTCAATAGGGATAACCGTAGATGTTGAAGAAGCTGAACCATACGTAAAGGTCAACTATACCACTACAGACCGAAGCACTGGCGAAAAAACAGATTATGACTATAAAATCAGCATTACGACAACCCCCTGCAACTTCGGCGGTGTCCGGTACTGGTTTATTTGTCCGTTGAGTGTGAACGGTGTGTATTGCGGGCGCAGGACAGGTACGCTTTACCTTGCATCAAGTGGAAATTACTTCGGTTGTCGGCACTGTTACGACCTATCCTATGAGAGCCGGAATGAATCACGGCTGGGGCGGTTCGGCAATATTGGCTATACCATAGTAGCAGAGCGTAAGATAGAGGAGCTTTACAGCCAAATCAAGCGGTGGACATATAAGGGCAAACCAACGAAAAAGGCAAGAAAACTAAAGGCACTTGAAGCAAAGCTAAATACTTATCTGGACAGCCCTTCAATAAACGATCTGCTGCTTGGTAAATTCTGAGTTTCTGGACACTATAAAAAAGGCGGAATGGTAGGAAATTGTAGGTTTTTGTAGCCTGTTAGGTGGTCACAAAAAGTAAGATTTAACGAGTTTTTAGAGTCCATAAAAAGACGTTTAAGCGGGAAATTAAGGCTGTAAAAAAGCAAGTATAACACCAAGTTTTGAGGCAAAATACACAATCACTGGTAACACAAGGTTTTATGGAGCAGGGAATCCGACTAACTATCAGATACGGCATTAACTTCGTTGTTTTTGCAACGCTCGGCCCGCAGATTCCGTTCCATAGTATTATACGATTGGCAATAAGTGAGAGTTCAGGGAGATAATTCTTGGTTTACTGACTTTTTCGCCTTTACCATATGTGCAATAATATCTCCCCGGTCGATAATTCCAACTAATTTTCCTTTTGACGTGATTGGGACTCTTCTGAAGATGTTTTTAGCTAAAAAGTTACAAACATCCAGCAGATTTTCGCTTTCATCAAAGTGAATTGCAAGTTGTGTCATAAATTCACTAACTGTTTTTTCTTCCTGGTCCTTATTTGCATTAAACAAATGCAGCACATCTTTCTCTGAAATAATGCCTACCAAACTCATATCGTCTTTGACCACTGGGATACCTGTGATCTTGTGCTCTGCCATCAGCTCCAAGCATTGATAGATTGGAGTATCTTTTTTTACATAAATTATATTCTTCGTCATAATGTGTTTTGCTTTGAGCATCCGAGTCTCCTATTAAAATTCCATTACCGAGACGCAAAACATGCCTGCGATAATTAAAAAATGGTCACAAACCACACGATTAGTAGGAAGCCCACTACCGTTCAAGGCACACCTTCTTATACTGTGGTCACCAGCATGGTTAATTTTAAACATTAACTTTTACCGCGTTTCGGGCTATTTCGATTATCCTTTGTCGCAAAATTTTCGGAGCAAGAACCTGTACCTTATCTCCATAGCTCAGAACCCACCAGGTTATCTCATTGAGTCCATCAACCTGGAACTCAACGATTGCAGAATCGTCCTCCTCAAAAGTAACCTGTTGTGTGTTGTGCCATTGAACTTCAGCAACATCGTGTGCCACTTCCGGCAGAAACTTAAGTTCGATGTTATAGAGTTGGCCTTCTGGTATCATTGACCAGGCCTTGCCAAGGTAATCGTTCACATCGAAATTTTCGCCATCCACAAAGCATCTCTCCGTAGGTTTTAACTCCCTGATGCGGTTAAGCTTGAAAGAGCGAACGCTTTTATGCAGACTGGAGCGGCCCAGCACATACCACGCCTGATTGTTCTTGTTATACCACGCCCGATTGTTATAGAGCAAGTGATAGGGACACAACTCAACGTCAATAATTGCCCCCTCGAAAAGCGAATGGTAGCGGATGTTCACCTTGCGTTTCTTTACGATAGCTTGCCGTAACTGTGCGAAGGTTTTGTCAAGGCCAGCAGAATGCTGGAACAGTGTCTGGGCGCCGACTCTGATAGAGATATTTCGCAGCGCTGTATTGCAATATTGTCTGATTTTGGCTGGTAGATTATTTTCGATTTTTAAAGCGGCTAAAAGTGGAGAATTTTTGTACGGGAACTGTACCTGGTCACTTACCTTGTAGAGTAGCAGAAGCAGGCTCATTGCCTCCTGCAGGCTCAAATCTATCGGTGGAAGAAAAAACTCAGGTTCTAACATATAACCGCTGGTCCTGGCGTCGTAGCGGTACGGCACGCCGATAGCCTGAAGCTCTTTCAAATCGCGAAAGATTGTCCGCTGGCTCGTTCCGAACATTTTCGACAAATCACTGACGGCATAGCTTTTTCCCGCCTGCAATGTTGTTAAAATCTGCATGACCCTGCTGATTCTGCTGCGTTTCATAGCTTACTCTATTGCGAATCTGAGCTCTGTGCTCTATCGAGACCACATCATACCGGCAGTGTGTTAAGAGCGGTGGAACTCACTTTAAACACGTTTCTATGTTATGTGGCCGATGTGAGCACCATCTTGTAGACTCTTTTTTTAAAAAAATTTGCAAAATCTGTATTTTTCTCTGTTTTCTTGACTTGGGGAACTGATTCATATATATTATCTTGATATCAACAATATGACAGGAGACAACGAACAGTGATAAAACGTTTCTTGCCTTCGTTGGAGGAGAGATTATGAAAACATTAACGATATTGGCACTATTTCTTGGTATGACCTCGATGGTTATGGGAGAGGTTTCGACAAGAGTATGCCTCGACGATAGCAATACCCCCCTTGAATTAGCTGATCCTAACATCCCTTTTGTCTATCGAGACATCATGGTTGGAACCAAGCTTACAATCATTGTCGATTCAAACATCGCTGAGTATTGGGATGGCGGTCTGTTTATCATTGGGACAGACAAAGATTATGGGGTCTTGTCAGGTAGAGATTACAATGATACGACCTTGGACTGGGAAGGCTCGCGCTTCGAGGCAGCAGGTGATGGGGCTCTTGTATGGGATTGGCAGGATGACTTCCGGAGTGGTTTTGACCTGTTTGGTCATAGAAGTGCAGAAGCGGGCGACTGGTTTATTATTGATTACACTGCTATAAGTATAGGAAACTGCAATGTAGGCTTTTATGATTATGGCGGGCCAGGTGGCATGGATTTCCCTGTCTATGATCTGGTGTTTTCGCATGTCCGCACACGCGACTTCAATGACGATGCCAGAGTTGACTTTGATGACTTTGCAGTACTTGCTTCCCACTGGCAGGAAACAGGCTGTAGCGACCCAAATTGGTGCGAAGGAACTGACCTCGATGCTGATGGCAATGTTGACTGCAATGATTTAACGCTGTTTGTGGATTATTGGCTTGAAAGGACTGAATAGCAGCAGTTGTTCAGCGGCTCACTGCCGGTTGTTCATATCCGATAAACTGCATTTCGTATTGGGTGATAATGTGCATCTGCGGATGGCGTTTAATTCATACCCACACGCTGAATTTTCAATATAAGATATTGCTCACTTAACTCATCAATTCAAGTTTTTTTCATCTTTCGTCAAAAAATCATCAAAAAAACAGTCTACATTTTCCAGTTGAGCTCGGCCATATATTACAGGACGGCAGATCTGCATTAGAACGAGAATATTTTTGTTGTTAAGTTATCCTTTTCAGCAGCCGAAACTTGTATGAAGGAGGTAATGATGAAAACGAAACATTTCGTATTAACGATTGTTCTTTCACTATCTGTTAGTTGTGTTGCTTTTGCAGACAGACAATTGGACAGAACTGAGATTTTGCAAATCTTTGAAAAGCTCACCGTCCAACCAAGAAAGACCTGGATACCTGCAGGTACAATTGAGGCAACACACGAAGAATATAGAGCACCGAAAACAACTAACTTAAACGAGATTAACAATCAAATCAACAATGAGATTCAAGAATATCAAAGCAACCCAAACAAACGGGAATTAACGGAAGATTTTCAAAAAATGAAGCTTGATTCCATCCCGTTCAATGTTCGTTATAGACTATCCAACGAATATACGATGAACTCAACTGTGGTCGTAAGATTCGACGGAAACAGATTTTACTGGGAAATCAATGTGGGCTCACGTACAGACTCAGTAAAGCCGGGCGCAAACTTAGAAGGTAATTTTATGACCAGGCAATTTGATTTAGATTGGAACGCCAGACGTATATTCGCGTGGGACGGTGTAAAGTACACAACTTACTTTCTGCCTGGCAATCATGCAATCGTTGACACAACAGGTTCCACTCCGCACGTCGTCAATGGCCCCTTAACCGCCGGGCTCGTTCCTTGGGGATACGGCTATTATACGTACGGGAATCTTTCTGCCGCCGAATCCTCCGCGGTCGAGAAAGATGTCGATGGCCAAGTACATCTGACGCTTAATTTAGCTGGTTCAGAAATGGTCTTTGTGATGGACCCAGGGAAAGATTACGCAGTTACTTCCTATTTGATAAACGGTTTCGATACAATCATTTCCAAACAATACGGCAACTATCAGATGGTCTCAGGTAACTGGGTTCCTACTAATATTTCGATAGAGCGATACGATGCCTGGACAAACAAACTGTTAGCTTATGACGTCTGGAACTTTACCAGGATTAGTGGTGAAGCTCCTATGGCTTGGAGTTTTAACGTTGATTATGAAGCTGCTGCACGGATAGAGTATCGTTCTTACCTTACCGCTAAACCTGCAATGTACCTCTACTCGCATACTGTTGATACTGACCTGCTCTTAGTTGAGAGATTGGCTTATGCAGCATCCGAAGGTATACAGCCGCAAAACTGTGCAACGGCAGCATTAAAATATGCCGCTTTGCGGTTAGGCAAAAATGCTACTGACCGGCAACTTGCCCAACTGGTAAGTGAACCAGATAAAACTACAAGTCTTTATGCAATGAAGCAATTTGCACGGGGCCTGGGCCTCTATTGCCGTGCCGTTAAGCTCGACATCAAAACGCTTAAGAGTCTGTATGGCCGCGATGTAATCCTGCATATTCCAAAAAAGAATCATTTCATCGTGCTTGGGGATATTGATGATAGGTATGTGTGTAGCATAGATTTAGCAAATGATAATTTCTACTATCGCACGGACGTTGGCTTTTTTGGTATGGATTGGACCGAAGGTACAGCTCTTTTGATTTCCGATAGCCCAATCACAGGCAAATATATTGACATCGACAACAGTGAGCTTAAGACAATAATCGGCGGCTCTGGCTATTCATGTACTAATCTCCTTCAGGAATACGATGTATCATATTGCACCTATATTGGCGGAGAGTGCGAGGGTTACTACGAGTACTACCCCACAAGGTACGGCTGCGAAGCCGCCCCGAGCGGTAGCTGCCCCAGCTCAAGTATGCTCAGGTGCGCAGAAAGCCCCTGTATAGAAGACCCTTATGACCCTTGGGCCTGTTATATAACGGGCGAATGGACTTGTTACTATATGCGCGCGTGTGCTTAAATAACTTAATGAGGTAGAAAGACAGGCGGGTGGGATAAATTCTCATCTGCCTTTTTTTAATGGATGCTCTGTATTGACTCATCGCAAAAGCGGCCATAAAATGCGCGATTATGAAACGCCCCTGCTTTACACTTGTCGAATTGCTTGTGGTCATCGCCACACTTGCACTTCTTATAGCAATCCTGCTGCCATCCTTTCAAAATTCAAGACAGCACACCAAAGCGATTATATGTGGCTCAAACATTAAGCAATTAATTCTTGGTCTGACTATGTATGAAACCGAAAACGAAACCTTTCCTTATGCTCTTGATACTCTTCTGAAACCACCCCCCGGCGGTTATCCTGGATATTTTCAATACGAC
>Ga0209979_1003555_pt1 | contig 13655 bp, 12 predicted proteins | sample AnhtaG_FD_183114 | JGI IMG/M metagenome (GOLD analysis project Ga0209979, IMG submission 183114) | Deep subsurface microbial communities from Anholt, Denmark to uncover new lineages of life (NeLLi) - Anholt_01485 metaG (SPAdes) (version 2) | ecosystem: Environmental > Aquatic > Marine > Oceanic...
ATTAAATTTTTAAATACATAAATATATTATTTTTCTATATAATGAATAAAAGTATTGAATTAAAGGGGAAGGAGTAAATTATGAAAAGCATTGCTAAACTATTTAAAGTGAGAATAATATACTAAAAATGGAAAATTTATATCAAAAGTACAATCTAATACCAGTAAAATCAAAACTGGCAAAGAATGAGAATGAAGCAATAAAGTTTGCAAGTTTAGTAGGATTTCCAGTAGCACTAAAAATAGAATCTCCTGATATATTACATAAGACAGACATAGGAGGAGTAGAGTTAAATCTATATTCAGAAAGGGAAGTAGAAAAGGCTTATTATAAAATTATTAGCTCGGTTAAAAGCAAAAAATCCAATGCAAATATAAAAGGTGTTTTAATTCAGGAAATGCTTTTAGGCGGTTTTGAACTTATTTTAGGATATAATAATGACCCGGTTTTTGGTCCAACTATAATGCTTGGAATGGGAGGAATTTTTACTGAAGTATTTAAAGATATAGTTTTTCGCGCTCTTCCTATAGCAAGAGAAGATGCTAAGCAAATGATTAGGGAATTGAAATATTCTAATTTAATATTAGATGGCTATCGAGGAATTCCCCCAGTTTCGCAGGATATGTTAATTGAAGTAATAATTAAGGTTAGTCAAATGGCAATGGATTTATTTCCTAACATGGATTCCTTTGATATTAATCCTATTATTGTCTGGGGAGATCAATATAGAATTGTAGATTTTAAATATGTTCCTTCAAACAAAGTAAATAAAATTAGGAACGGAGATGCTAATACTAAAAATTTAGATCATTTCTTTAATGCAAAATCTGTAGCAGTAATTGGTGCTTCTGGGTCATCAAGAGAAAAACTTGGAAACTATATTTTAGATAGTTTAGCATTTCATGATTATAAAGGGAAAGTTTATCCTGTTAATCCAAAATATGAAAATATTATGGGTATAAAAGCCTATTCATCTATTTTAGATATCCCTGATAAAGTTGAACTTGTAGTTATTTCTATCCCTCTGTCAGGAGTACCTGATATTTTAGAACAATGCAGTAAGAAGGATATTCATAATGTAGTGATTATTTCAGGAGGTGGAAAAGAAACTGGTGAAAGAGAATTAGAAGAAAAAATAAGAAACACAGCAAAAAAGTTTGAAATTAGGATAATTGGCTGTAATTGTGTGGGTGTATTTGATGGATTTTCTAGGCTTGATACTTTTTTTCAAACTCATGACCGAATGAGTAGACCAAAAGGTGGAAGTATTTCTATTATATCTCAATCTGGCACTGTCGGGCTGGCTTTTCTAGAACTTGTTAACATGGTTGGTGTGAGTAAATTTATTAGTTATGGAAATAGAATTGATGTTGATGAAGGAGATTTGATTGAATATTTAGGAAATGATTCCAAAACAAAAGTAATTGCTGCTTATATTGAAGGGCTTGATAATGGGAGAAAATTTTTTGATTCTGCAAAGAAGATATCTTCAAAAAAGCCTGTTGTGGTATATAAAGCAGGACGTACTCTGCAGGCATCACGTGCATCTGTGTCGCACACTGGGTTTTTATCTGGAACGTATAATATTATTAAAGGAGTATTTAACCAGACTGGGATTATTTCAGTTGATAGCTTTGATGGGCTAGTTGCAGCAACAAAAACACTGTCTATGCAGCCAAAAGCAAATGGAGACAGGATACTTAGCATTACTAATGGTGCTGGAACTATTATACAGGCTATAGATAGAATAGATAAGAATGCAAAATTAAAACTTGCTAAGTTGTCTTCTTTATCTAAAGAAAAATTAAAGGAACAGTTGTCCTCATATGTAGTAATTAAAAATCCAGTAGATCTTACAGGTTCAGCAACTGATAAGGATTATGAGAGTGCTATAAATGTTGCTTTAGAGGATCAAGATGTTGACATTATTATGGTCTGGTTTGTATTCCAGGACAGTCCTGTAAGTAAAAAAATTTATTCTACTATGGGAAAACTATCAAGGAACAGTAAAAAACCGATAATATGTGGAGCTATAGGAGGAGATTATACTTATTATATTGGAGATTTAATTGAGAAAGAAGGTATACCTGTTTTTTACTCAGTTGAAGAATGGGTAACAGCAGCTGAGGTACTTTCAATTGCAAAACTGTAAGTAATATAGGCAGTAGCATTTTATAGAATTAATGAAAAATATATTTAATTTCTTCTTTATAAAATTTTGTTTTAAAAATTAATTTTTAGTGCTTTATCATAAGATTTTTAAGGAAATTATTTAGATTATTGTTTGATTTTGATTAAGAGTGTGTTGTTATAATAAGAAGTGGTTTAGCTAGTAGTTAGTATGTTGAGCTCAACATAACAGATTGAGAATAAGTGTTGCAGGTGAAACAGTAAATACGTGGAACGCAGACCATATCTACAGGCACAGTGAAAATGCAATTATTGCATTCCTTCTGTTTTTATTTATTGCTGCAGGTATCTTTAATATTTTCCGAAATAGAAATATTAAAGATAAAAAAATAAAAACTAAGGTCTTTCTAATAAACAAAATAAAAGCAGGTTTCCACATAACCTGAAGCGTCCACTTCCACCTATTCCTATTCTGATATAGCACCTCCTTTTAGTATTTTAAAAGATCACCCCATACATACACAAAGTTAATTTAATATTATCATAAATTAAGATATTTTGGGCACTCTAAAACCAAAAAATTACAATAATTTTTATCCTTAAAACCTCAATTTAGAAAATGGTCCAAGAAATTAATGTTAAAATTATCCCAATTTAGCTGCTATTTTGGGTAAAATTAGGGCAAGATGATTAATTGGTGTTAATATCTTTTTTAATTTGACTAAATCATTGTCCGGGGTACAATGTCTAAAATTAGATTATCTGGTAATTCTAATTGTTTTTTAAGGCCTGTAAACATATGATATACTCTTTTTTATGTTGTTGTATTAAAGGAATTTTATCATAGTTTACGGGCTTTTTAAATTTAATAAAAACAATCTTCCATATCTTACCCAATGGAAACAAATGGGTATGGGTGAATATGTATGTGGAATTGAACCTTGCAATAACTTAGTTGGTGGTAGGAAAGCAGAAAGAGAAAAAGGGACCCTAAAGTTTATAGAACCTGGAGAAAGAATTAATTACAGACTTGAATTTAATATACTTAAGTCAAGTAAAGATATAGAAGAATTTAAAAGCAAGTTTTTGTAAAAAAGTATTTATATATTTAGGAAATGAAATTAGTTAGTTTGTCTTAGAATATTATAATTTTTCTAGCTATGAATTAAATATTGGTAGACCATATTGTGCCATAGCAAGGACTTTTAGATTGGCTATCGAGATTAAATATTAATAGAAGTAATTATCATAATAAGTATAGATTAGAGATAGTATTCAAATTTTTATTAAAGATTAGTACTCTAAAATTGATAGTAGAAATTTATAAGAATTTGCTTATGGATCTCCAAAGTATCAAACATGAATAATCACCATAATCTACTTTAAGAAGCATTGAAAATATAATATTCGGAGCAGACAATACAAAGAAGGTACAGATAGACCAGTAAAAGACCATCTTTAGCCTGTTTTTAGGCAGGTTTAATTACGGGAAATTATATCTTGTTAAATATCTATATAATTGTAGTCTATATAATCATCACGCATGTAGCAGTCAAACTCATTTAACTCACCGGGTTTTACAGGAAGCGGCCTTTTTCTTTGGGACTCATATATTTTAAGATGATCCAGAATCTTCTTTATCACTTTATAATCCTCAAGTAACGCAATTATCCTCATATCCCCTCCACATCTGGGTCAAGAAATATCAAACACTTAAAAGAGAATTTAGGGGCTCTTGGGTGGCGGCTAAGTCAGGAGGATTTTAGGATGCTGGACGAAAAATTCCCTGAAAAAGAATATTCCAGCCTTGCTGATGAGTACTGGTTAAATGAATTAAATCAGATATAAAATTTTATATCATTTTTTACTATGGAGTCTTTCTCCAACTGCTCCACCGGGATGAATAACTGCAAACTGGTCTTTTTTGTAGCTCTCTTGGGTCATTATCAATACCATGATGGCATCAAACACAGCCAGAATAGCCATGGTGCTGGACGTTGCCAGCATATTGAATGAATCAGCTTCTTTATCTATTTTTATCTTTAATATTAAATCACCAGCTATTGCCAGTTCAGATTCTTCATTTTCAGTTACAGCAATCAACTTAGCACCTTTTTCTTTTATGGCTGGAATGATATCCAAGATTTCTTTGGTTTTACCGCCTCTGGATAAGGCAATAATTATATCATTTTTTTGTAAAACTCCAAGGCCACCATGTACTGCAACTTCTGTTGACAAGAAAAATGATGGGATTTCTATACAGGAGAAGTTATGAGCTATTTTTCTAGCCTGAATACTCGAGCTTCCTAATCCAAGAGTGAGCACTCTACCATTTTGTTTCTTGCAATCTAATACCATGTTGACAGCTGAAATTACAGTATCTATATTAAGTCTATTCTTTAAATTATTGATTGAATCGATTTCTATGTCCCACACATTTTTCATTATTTCTAACATTTCTTTTTTATTCATCAATTCCACCTCAATAAATTTACTATTTTTATAAAATTTCCTTTATGATTTTTTCCAGTTTTTCAGAATCTGATAAAATAGCCTCTCCAGGTTTTTGTAGATAGATTGAAAAATATGTTAAAATATTTAAATATTAAAGTCAACAGGCAGGCAGGACCCACTTTCCCTTTTAACTTAAGTTATTATTTAAATTTAAACTAGAAAATAATATTGACCTTTCAAAAATTGATGGTATTGCCTTAACTGGTAGACTGGCTTATTCTAATACTTTTGTTTGAATTTTTTTTTCATTTTTTGGACAAACTCTTTTAATTCTTCCACAGGATTACAATGATTAAAAACAATGTTATAAAGACTATTGAGTAATGGTAATTCATCTATAAAATTGTCCCGCAAATCATTTACCCATTTAAATCCAATTTTCAATGCCTGATAACCTTCTGCAATTTCGCCTTCTTTATGCATTTTTTTATATGTTTTTTCAGGATCAGATCCACCACCGATATAATCCCCATATCTCCTGTTTCTCCCGGAAAGAGAAGCGACATAAAAGTCTCCGATACCTGCAAGGTCAAAGGCAGTTTCATTTCTTCCACCGGCAGCTTCAACAATCTTAGCCATCTCTATCATTGCCTGATTAAAGATAAATGCGTTAAAATTGTGGTACATTCCTTCCCCAGTCGGTTTATAAATTCCATCGCATATACCAATAGCAATTGCATAAACATTTTTAAAAGCAGAAGAAACTTCAACTCCAATAACATCATCAGATATGGTTATGGGATAATAATCGGTGGCAAAACAATAAGGTAAGTCTCTTAATTTATTGTTATTAATTCCGTAAATACTTGCCGTAGGTATTTTATTTGATAATTCAACTGCTTTCACCGGTCCTCCTATTGTAGTCCAAAAGAAGTCTCTATTGGGAAATTTTTTGCTAAATAATTCTTCTGCTGCTTCAGTGGCTCTTTTAAGTTTTCCATTAAACTCGACCAGACCTTTAGTAAGTTTGAAGAAGTAATAATCTTTTCTGATAGTATCCAGGAGTTTTTTAAATACAGGTAAAAAGCCATCACTGGTTACAGCAATAAAAATCATATCTACATCTTCTACTGCTTTTACTAAATCCTTAGAATAGTACAAATTAACCAGATCTGGTAGTGCCTTTTTTAATTTTGGATGAAAACCTTTTTGGCATGAATCTATTATTTTGTCATCTAACCATGTTCCCCATAAATTTACTTTGTGGCCATTTTTTGTAATAGGGTATGTTATAGCACTACCCATATATCCTGCTCCCAAGACAGCAATTTTATACATTATTACCTCCAAAAATGTAATTTATTTTTAAAAAATATAAATTAACATTATAATAGCTTAAGATTTTATCAAAAAAAACTTAACTATGGAAACTAAAAATAACCTAGCAATGGTCAGGATATTTAGATATTTGAAAAATCTTTCATAAAGGAGAAAAGCAATGAAAAGAATCTTGTTATGTACAAATCCTAAAATGAACCTTGGAGTAGAAGAGACTATAGATTATGCCAAAAGGTTAACTAAATTTGTTGATGCTAATTTAGATGATTCTTTAAAAATAAGTGTTTTTATTATTCCAGATTTTCTAGCTTTGTATAATGTATCTCAGTTAATAAGGGATTCTAAATTAGAACTGGCTGCTCAAGACTGTTTTTATGAAGATAAAGGTGCTTTTACGGGTGAGGTAAGCCCTAGTGTCTTAAGAGATATTGGCTGTAAATATGTATTATTAGGACACCCTGAAAGAATAATTTATGCTAAAGAAGATTCTGAAATGATCAATAAAAAAGTTAAAGCCTGTATAAGGAATAAATTAATACCAGTAGTACTTATTATAGAAAGAGAGAAAAAATTAGATATCAGGGAAACATGTAATATTATGATTAAAGACTTACTGCCTTACTTTAATGGTGTTGACAGGGATGACATAAACAGGATAATAATAATATATGAACCTGCCTGGGCCATAGGCACTGGTAGCGCTGCTCCAGTTAGTCATACTTATGAAGTTTTGGCTTCTTTAAGGGAAGCTTTAGATAAAGAGTATGGGTCTGGAATAGGCAAGAATCAACTATTTATGTATGGTGGAGGAGTGACTTTGGATAGTGCCAGGGAGATTATGGAGCTTGAAAATATTGATGGTATTGGTATGGGAAGAGCAGGATTAGACCTTAATTTCTTCACTGAAGCAATAAAGTTAGCTATAAGTTTGCAAAGAAATTCAATTTTAAAAAAATAACCTGCCAGGTTTATTATTTGTTGACTTCAAAAGAAGTGGGAAATTAAATTGTGCCAATGTGTATGGGCCAGGGTATAAATTTTGCCAAATCCCTTGTATTCCATGAGTTTACTCCTTCACATAATTTTAATTATTCCCATTCACTAAACATAATATTCTGATAGCATTTTAGATTTTCCAGCTGCAAGATAATAATGACTAGTTGCTGGTATTTATTCAGTAATAGAGATGTTTTTTTGGATTTGTAATAAAATGTGATATAATTTTTCAAGATATTAAAAATATCTTGTTAGGAGGCTATAATGGCATTCACTCTACAGATTGGAGAAAAAGCGCCCGATTTTAATTTACCTGCCACTGATGGTAATACTTATTCTTTAGACAGTTTCTCAAATGCAAAGTTGCTGGTGATATTTTTTACCTGCAACCACTGTCCATATGTTATAGGTTCTGATGAAGTAACCAGAAAAACAGCCGAACATTTTATGAAGCAAAACGTATCTTTTGTTGGAATTAATTCAAATAGCAAAAATACTTATATTGAAGATTCTTTTGATAATATGGTTAAAAGAATGAAAGACCATAATTTTCCATGGGTTTATTTATATGATGAAAGTCAGGAAGTAGCTAAAGCATATGGTGCTCTTAGAACCCCTCACTTTTTTGTATTTGATGAGAGTCGAAAACTTATTTATACAGGTAGAGGAGTAGATAATCCTAGAAATACCAATGAGATGACATCTAATGATTTATGGAACGCACTTGAAGAATACTTATCTGGTAAGCCAATTAGTACACCTTTAGCCAATCCTATAGGATGTAATGTGAAGTGGGAGGGCAAGGACCAACACTGGATGCCTCCAGAGGCCTGTGACCTTATGTAAGGGCAGTGTTATATATAAAATCTGAATATTTATTGCCTTAAAACATATCAATAAAGATACTATATATTATTCGGGGAAGTATTATATTTAAATTTGGAGCTGGCACTTCTATATGGTCTGAAAATTTTACTGAAAAAGATGTTTATCTAATTGAAAAAGCAAAATGTTTTTTTAGAGGTAGAGCAGGTATTAAAAGGTTTTAGTGAGGAAAAGGAGGGTGAAATGTCTGAATACGTCTTGGGAATCGATGGTGGTACAGAATGTGTCAAAAGTGGCATATATGATTTAAAAGGTAATACTTTAGGTATAAGCAGCTCTTATTATAAAACATATCATCAGCATCCAGGTTGGGCAGAACAGAAGATAGAAGAATGGAGAGAAGGACTTGTAAAGTCCATTAAAGGAGCTATCAAAATTTCAGGTATTGACCCTAAAGATATTATAGGAGTTGGACATGATGCAACCTGCTGTACGGTAGTCTTCATAGATGAAAATAATGAGCCGGTAAGAGATGCCATCATATGGATGGATGTTAGAGCAGCTGAAGAAGCGAAGTTTATAGAGTCTATTAATGATCCTGCAAGAAAATATAATGGGTATAGCAATGTTTCACCTGAGTGGTTCCCATGCAAAAACCTCTGGGTTAAAAAGAATCAACCGGAAGTTTATAAAAAATCTAAAGTAATAGCAGAGTACACTGATTGGCTTACCTATGAACTAACAGGTACTTGGACTATTGGTATATCTACCGCTACCATCAGGGGGTATTATGACAACAGAAATGGTGGGTGGCAGAGAGAATTTTATGAAAAGATTGGGCTTGGAGATTTATTTGATAAACTTCCTCCAAAAGTTTATAGACTTGGCGAATTAGTAGGTGGTGTTACTAAAGATTTTGCTAAAAAAACCAGCATATTAGAAGGAACACCAGTGGCACAGGGGGCTGTAGATGCAACTGCTGCAAGTATTGGGGCCAATGCTTTTAGTTCCGGAAAAGTCTTCATGGCGGCTGGGTCTTCCACATGGATTCAAATAAATGTTGATAGGGAATTTCATACAAAGGGTCTTTTTGGAAGTTATCCTGATCTTGTAGTTGATAATTTTACTCTTGAAGGTGGGCAGGTATCAACAGGTTCGGTATTAAAATGGTTTAAGTCTCAGTTTATAAATAAAGAAATCGAGGAAGAAGCAGAAAAAAGAAAATTAAGTATATATAATTATATGAATACCCTGGCTGAAAAACTGTCTATTGGCTCAGAAGGATTGGTAATTGTAGAACACTGGCAGGGCAATAGGACACCATTTACAGATCCTAACAGTCGAGGCATTATTAGAGGCCTTTCATTGAAACATTCCCCGGTCCATATTTATAGAGCAATTATGGAAGCTGTTGCCTACGGAACGGAGGCTTCTTTAAGAATAGCAAAAGAAAATAATCTGGATATTTTTGAAATTATAGCGGTTGGTGGGCATATGAATAGTAAACTCTGGGCTCAAATTTATTCTGATGTGACTGGCCTTCCTATAAAGAAAACTACTAATCCTGAAGCAACCTCTTTGGGGGCTGCAATACTGGCTAGTGTTGCTTCTGGAAAATATAAGAGTGTTTCAGAAGCTGCAGATAAAATGGTTAAGTTCGGGGAGGAAGTAAAACCAAATATGGAAAATTATAAGAAATATAAGTTTTTTGTAGAGCAATATATAAAAACATACCATTCTCTCAAAGACGAGATCCGTAAAACAAATGAATATATTAACAATTTTTAAGGATTACATAATATAAAAAATTTGATCATTAGTAGAGTTCGGATGTTAAGGCCCTTGGAAACCAAAGGAGTAACCAGGGGTTTTTATTGCTTAGGTTTAAAAACCGGAGAGAAATTATTTAGCGAGTTTGAGGATCTCAACTATGTCATTGGCATTTATTTTTTTAATACTCCCGAGCTTAACAGCTTTTTTCGCCATTTCCTCAAATCTATCCTCTGGAATATTTAATTCTTTTAATGTAGTAGGCAAGCTAATTTCTTTAAAAAAGTTTTTCATTCTCTTAATGCCCTCCAGGACAGTTCTTTCAGGAGAATAAATATTATATTCTACACCCCAAACTCTGGTAGCAAACTGTATGAATCTATCTATATTATATTTATAAACATATTTCATCCAAGCTGGAAAAATTATTGCCAATCCTGCTCCATGGGTAATATCATAAATTCCGCTAAGCTCATGCTCTATCATATGTGATGCAAAATCTGCTTGTCTTCCAGTACCCAGTAAATCACTTTGAGCAATAGAACCAGCCCACATTATTTCTGCACGAGCATCATAATTTTCAGGTTCTTTCATTACTATCAGGCCATTATTTATAACTGTTTTTAAAGTAGCTTTACAAAGTCTGTCAGTGAGTTCAACATTTTTTACAGATGTAAAGTATCTTTCAGCTACATGAGCCATGATGTCTGCTATGCCACAAGCAGTCTGGTAGGGAGGTAAAGTAAAAGAAAGCTCTGGATTTAATATGGCAAATTTTGGACGTATAATTTCATTGTTTTCCCATACTACATCTCTTTTATAAGAATAGCCTCCTTCTTCATAAGTAGCCACCGCATACTGGCTTGTTTCACTGCCGGCTGCTGGTATAGTCAGGATCACTCCTAAAGGAAGTGCCTCTTTTGGTATTACTTTTTTTAGTGTAAAGTCCAATACGTCCCCATCATAAGGAACTCCTACTGCTATTCCTTTGGCTGAATCAATTACACTTCCTCCTCCTACAGCAAGAATGAGATCGACAGAGTTTTCACGACAAATTTTAATTCCTTTTTTAATTAAGTCATAGGTAGGGTTTGGTCTAACTCCTCCCAGCTCAACTACTTCAATATCTGCTTTCTTTAATAATTTTATAACTCTATTATATAAACCCCATTTTTTTATACTTCCACCACCATAATGTAAAAACACCTTGTTTCCGTATTTTTTGGCTATTTCACCCACCTGGTTCTCAGTTCCTTTTCCAAAAACTACTCTTGTGCAATAATCAAAAACAAAATTTTCCATTATAATCCTCCATCATAATATTAAAGATATTATGATGAATAATTTTAACATATAATTTTAAAAAGTGGATTTTTGTTAAATAATTTATTTGCCTTAATTAATAATATATGATATAGAAATCTTTAAAAACTTAATGCAAGGAGGTTTTAAAAGTGGATTGGGGAATGGAAAATAGACTTAGCCAGGTGATTGCTGATGATGGACATTGTTTCTTTCTACCTATAGATCATGGATATTTTTTAGGGCCGACATCATGCCTGGAAAAACCAGGTGAAACTATCAAGCCTATTCAACAGTTTTGTGATGCTTTATTTGTTACCAGAGGTGTACTTCGTTCTGCAATACTTCCTAAAAACAGCTTACCTATAATTCTCAGGGTATCTGGATGTACTAGTATTTTATGTAAAGATCTTTCTCATGAAGAGATTACAACATCAATAGAAGATATTATTCGTCTGAATGCATCTGCGGTAGGAGTTTCTGTATTTATTGGAAGTAATTATGAGAGAGAAACTTTATCGAACCTTACTAAAATGGTTAATGCATGTGAGAACTATGGGATACCAGTAATGGCAGTAACAGCTGTGGGGAAAGAACTTGAAAAACGCGATGCACGCTATCTTGCATTGTGCTGTCGTATCTGTGCAGAATTGGGTGCAAAGATAGTAAAAACTTATTGGTGTGAAGATTTTGAAAAAGTGGTTGATGGTTGTCCTGTTCCAGTTATGATGGCCGGGGGACCAAAATGTGAAACTGAAAAAGAAGTATTTGAATTTGTCCATGATGGTATGCAAAGAGGATCAATTGGTATAAATCTTGGAAGAAATGTATGGCAAAATCCAAATCCTGTTGCTGTAGCTTCAGCTTTACATGCAATTATACATAAAGAAGCTGATGTCAAAGAGGCTGTTGAAATATTTAATAAAGTTAAAAATAAAAAATTATAAATTATATTTTGAAAATAGAGCTAACTATCTGAAGTCACTCAGATAGGAGGTGCTGTTTTGCATAAGGAATATGTTATTGGAGTAGATATTGGTACTAATTCAGCCAGGGCTATCATTTGTGATGAGTGCGGCAACATTATTTCAGAGGGCAGATCGGCATACGAATTAATAAGACCAAAACCTGGATGGGTAGAACAAAAAGCAGAATGGTGGTATGAAGCTCTTAAAATTTCTTGTAAAGAGGCAATTGATAAATCCAATATTGATAAAAGACAAATAAAAGCTTGTGGAATAACACATCAGCGTCAGTCTTTCGTTCCTGTTGATAAAGATTTAAAGCCGTTAAGGAAGAGCATTCTCTGGAATGATATGCGGTGTGGAGATCAAGCTGAATGGGCTAATAAAAAGCTAGGCTTAAAAAGGATATACAAGCGCACCGGTTTTCCGCCAGCAACCATGACCATATATAAAATTATGTGGTTAAAAGATAATGAACCTGATATTTATAAAAGAGCGTATAAATTTTTGTTAGTTACTGATTATGTTATTGCCAGATTAACTGGTGTTATAGCAACTGTTGAGGGATCTGCTACTTTTAGTGGAGTTCTTGATATTTCAAAGAAGAATGATTGGGCTTATGATATTTTAGAGGAATTTAATATAGATTCTGAAAAACTACCTGAAAAGATATTTGCTGGAGGGGAAATAATTGGTCATGTGACAAATAAATCTGCAAATGATACTGGATTGCCGGAAGGTTTGCCAATAGTGGCAGCTGGAGGTGACCAACCAGTAGGTGTTCTGGGTGTTGGAATTACCATGCCCGGTATTGCTGGTATAAATGGAGGTACTTCCTGTACCATCCAGATGTATTCAAAAAAATTACCCATTGATCCTGAGGTAAATTATTTTATTGAAATAAGTCCTGAAGGTGGTTATATGCCAGAAAGTGCCATTTACAGTGGGATATCTGCATTGATGATCTGGTATAAGGATAATTTTGGAAGCAAAGAGATAACAGAAGCTAGAGCAAAGGGGAAAAACGTCTGGGAAGTAATATATAATAAAGCAAAGAAAGTACCAGCCGGGTCAATGGGTATGATGATGGTCCCGTATTTAGCTGGTGCGAGCGGTCCATTCTGGGATGTAAGGGCAAGGGGAGTAATAACTGGTTTGCTTGAATCACATAATAGAGATCATTTAATAAGATGTATAATCGAAAGCCAGGCATATGAATCACGTAGAATAATCGAAGCTATGGAAAAAGTTATTGGATCAAAATTGAGAGAGGTAAGGGCATATGGAGGATCTTCGTTGAGTAATATATATAATCAGATATTTGCAGATGTTTTATCTACACCAGTAGTAACTACCAATACTCCAGAAGCGACTGCAATGGGAGCAGCTATATGTGCTACAAGAGGTGGGGGGATATACGACAGTTTTGAAGAAGCAATTAAAAATATGGTTAAAATAAATAAGAGGTATAAACCAAATCTTGAAAATTCAAGATTATATGATGATTTGTATAATAATATATATTATGAAATTTACAATAGATTAGCTGATTTAATGCATAAGACTTCAGTGATAACTAATATTCCTTAAAAAAGTAGGTGGAATTAAAAATTTCTAGCATTGTTTTATTTTTGATCTATGGTTGTACTTATTCAAAATCAGAAGATAATTCAGATACACTTATTGGCATTATAGATGATACAAATGAAGAAATAGTTGAGGTGAACTTAGATTATGAAGATGGTTTATTATAGGTATTTCATCCAATATTCTGCACTGTACTTATAATCTTCAATTATCTTTTCTCCACTTAATTCACATCCGTGAATGAATTCAAATATAAGATGTACTTTATGGTCTGAGCAATCATTTATT
>Ga0209979_1003556_pt1 | contig 13653 bp, 10 predicted proteins | sample AnhtaG_FD_183114 | JGI IMG/M metagenome (GOLD analysis project Ga0209979, IMG submission 183114) | Deep subsurface microbial communities from Anholt, Denmark to uncover new lineages of life (NeLLi) - Anholt_01485 metaG (SPAdes) (version 2) | ecosystem: Environmental > Aquatic > Marine > Oceanic...
ATCTTGGGGTGGGCTTCGCACTTAGATGCTTTCAGCGCTTATCCCCTCCAGACTTGGCTACCCAGCGCTGCCCCTGGCGGGACAACTGGCACACCAGCGGTCTGTTCCCTCCGGTCCTCTCGTACTGGGAGGGACTCCCCTCAAATCTGCTCCGCCCACGACGGATAGAGACCGAACTGTCTCACGACGTTCTGAACCCAGCTCGCGTGCCGCTTTAATGGGCGAACAGCCCAACCCTTGGGACCTGCTCCAGCCCCAGGATGCGACGAGCCGACATCGAGGTGCCAAACCTTGCCGTCGATGTGAACTCTTGGGCAAGATAAGCCTGTTATCCCCGGGGTAGCTTTTATCCGTTAAGCCACGGCCCTTCCACTCGGTACCGTGGGATCACTTTGCCCGACTTTCGTCCCTGCTCGACTTGTAGGTCTCACAGTCAAGCCCCCTTCTGCCAATGCACTCTTGGGGTGATTTCCATCCACCCTGAGGGGACCTTTGGGCGCCTCCGTTACCTTTTAGGAGGCGACCGCCCCAGTCAAACTACCCACCTGGCAATTTCCCCATGCTTGCTCATGGGTTAGGACCAAAACCGAGGAAGAGTGGTATTTCACCGTTGGCTCCACCGCGGCTGACGCCACGGCTTCCCTGCCTCCCACCTATCCTACACATCCAAGACCTCAACCCAATGCCAAGCTGTAGTAAAGCTCCACGGGGTCTTTTTGTCCTGTCGCGGGTAACCCGCATCTTCACGGGTATTTCAATTTCGCCGAGCCCCTCGTTGAGACAGCGCCCAGGTCGTTACACCTTTCGTGCGGGTCGGAACTTACCCGACAAGGGATTTCGCTACCTTAGGACCGTTATAGTTACGGCCGCCGTTCACCGGGGCTTCGGTTCAGAGCTTCGGGGCAACGCCCCTAACCCTTCCCCTTAACCTTCCGGCACTGGGCAGGTGTCAGCCCCTATATATCGGCTTTCGCCTTTGCAGAGACCTGTGTTTTTGTTAAACAGTCGCCTGGGCCTTTTCACTGCGGGCCGATTTTATCGGCCACCCCTTCTCCCGAAGTTACGGGGCCATTTTGCCGAGTTCCTTAACGAGGGTTATCTCGATCACCTTAGGGCTCTTACCCCCACCTACCAGTGTCGGTTTGCGGTACGGGCGCTCTCCCCAAGCAAAGGGGATTTTCTGGACAGTGTAGGCTCAGCGGGGTCGCCTCGGGTCTCCCCTCAGCTCCCCCCGATCCATCCCTGGACCGGGGACGCACCATGTCCACTGGGCACGCCCCACCTACCTTCCTGTGTCTCCCCCCTGCCCTAAGGGGAAAGCGGTGCTGGAATAATAACCAGCTGTCCATCGCCTACGGCTTTCGCCCTCGGCTTAGGCCCGACTAACCCTACGCGGATTGACCTTCCGTAGGAAACCTTAGGTTTACGGTGGGCGTGGTTCTCACACGCCTCGCGCTACTCATGCCGGCATTCTCTCTTCCGTATGCTCCACCCCCACTTACGTGGGGGCTTCACCGCAATACGCAACGCTCCCCTACCATCCTTTCGGATCCATAGCTTCGGTGGCAGACTTTAGCCCCGCTATATTTTCGGCGCAGCACCACTCGACCAGTGAGCTATTACGCACTCTTTAAATGATGGCTGCTTCTAAGCCAACATCCTGGCTGTCTGGGCAGCACCACCTCCTTTCCCACTTAGCCTGCACTTGGGGACCTTAGCTGATGGTCTGGGCTGTTTCCCTCTCGACTACGGAGCTTATCCCCCATAGTCTCACTCCCAGGATACCAGTTACGCCATTCGTGGTTTGGTTGAGTTTGGTAAGCTTTTCGCCCCCTAGCCCATCCAGCGCCCTACCTGCGTAACTTATCACCTGAGGCTGCACCTCAATGCATTTCGGGGAGAACCAGCTATCTCCGGGTTCGTTTGGCATTTCACCTCTATCCACAGTTCATCCCATAGTTTTGCATCACTAACGGGTTCGAGCCTCCACTCAAGTTTTACCTGAGCTTCACCCTGACCATGGATAGCTCACCCGGTTTCGGGCCTAATCAGTGCAACTTCCCCGATAAAATCGGGGGCCGCCCTCTTCAGACTCGCTTTCGCTCCGGCTCCGTCGCTTCAGCGACTTAACCTCGCTGCACCGATTAACTCGCCGGCTCATTCTTCAATAGGCACGCCATCAGTCGCCAAAGGCAACCTCTGACTGCTTGTAGGCACACGGTTTCAGGTTCTATTTCACTCCCCTCCCGGGGTTCTTTTCACCTTTCCCTCACGGTACTTGTTCACTATCGGTCGTCAAGGGTATTTAGCCTTGGAGTGTGGTCACCCCAGATTCCCACAGGATTCCCCGTGTCCCGTGGTACTCAAGGTCATAGCAGGAGCCTCCCCCTTTCGTCTACGGGACTCTCACCCTCTGCGGTGGACCCTTCCAGGTTCCTTCAACTAGGGTTCGGTTTCTCTCTCCTTGGGAGGTCCTGAGCCCTCCCCTCTATGCCCTTACAACCCCCATTTGGCTTAGGTCTCAAGCCCACTGAGCCAATTGGGTTTGGGCTCCTCCCCTTTCGTTCGCCACTACTCAGGGAATATTCTCCTCTCCTCGGGGTACTTAGATGTTTCAGTTCCCCCGGTTCCCCCTCCCTAGCCTATGTGTTCGGCTAGGAGTGCCCCGATTTTATCGGGGCGGGTTGCCCCATTCGGGTACCCCCGGCTTAGCTCGCTCGACAGCTCACCGAGGCTTTTCGCAGTCTTGCCGCGCCCTTCTTCGGCCCTTGACGCCTAGGCATCCACCATGCGCCCTTATTTGCTTGACCTACACTAAGAGGTGGGCATAACTATATTCAGTTTTTAAGGTGCACACTAAAGGGCGACTCGATGTGAGCCGCCCTCTACATCGGCCTCATATACTATCTATTCAAATTTCCCTTTCACCTAACATCTTTAACCTATAATATCATGCATTATCCCGCTTGTCAACCCCTCGTCGTGCTGCTGAGGAGACAATAGACAGAACTTTTAGCGTAGCCTTTAGCCTTTCCAGTCTGAGTGGTGGCTACAGAGGTCAAACATCTCTTTTGGAGGTAGTGCGGTGGAATGAGCTACTTAATGAGTACCGGAGCCCGTCAGATACTTCTCAGGGTTCTCATCGAAGGCCTTCTTGCACCCAGGGGCACAGAAATAATAGGTCTTCCCCTTATACTCCGACCTAGCTGCTGCCTCCTTCTCATCCACTTCCATGCCACAAACAGGGTCCTTCGCCATTTTGGCACCTCCTTTGATTGCGTGTTGAGAGTGATACCCACCAAATAGACTTTTCAGCCACTTAGCCATTTTATTCGCCCCCTTTCCCACCTAAATCCTTAATCGATTCATTAAAGGTATGAACATTTGATTATTGCAACTAATTTTTTATGATCGTAGTAGCCGCTATTTGTAATCAGGTCGTAGAACTCTGCCATTTCCCGACCATAATAATTGTCATATTTGTTCATAAGCCTCCTTAAGGGCATGGCGAATTAAGTCTTTGCTGGGCCAGCCGGTTATGCTGCCAGCCTCAGAGTAAAGGCGGCAGCGCATAGAAAAGTCCTTCAGATCTCGGACGCCGGGCTCGATGTCCTGGCCGTTGATCCTGATGGTAGGTGAGCCTAAGAACTTGTTTCTCAGAGCCTGCTCTTGGCTTTCTATCCTCACCATGTCCACAGGAATGCCTATTTTTTCTTCCTCTAAGACCTGCTCCAGATTACGCAGGGCAGTTTGGTAATAGGGACAGCCTTCGAAATACAAAAACTCAATTTTCATTGCTCGTCTCCTATTGCTTCAGGTCAGCCTCGGAGGCCGAAAGCCCCTGAGCCGCAGAGAATTGGTGACCACGGTCAACGAACTTGCTGCCATGGCTCCTGCCGCCAGTATCGGGTTGAGGAAGCCGTAATCGCCCAGGAAAAACTGCAATGCTGGCGGCACCCCGCTCTGACCGAAAGCGAAATATAGTATCCCGGCAGCCACCGGTATCAGGGAAACGTTGTAGGCAAAGGCCCAGAACAGGTTCTGCTTGATCGTCCTCAAGGTTCGCTTGCTGAGGGAAATGGCAGTGACCACCCCTCTCAGGTCGCCGCTGATGAGAGTGATATTTGCTGCCTCCATAGCCACATCCGTCCCGGTGCCGATGGCGATGCCCACATCAGCCTGGGCCAGTGCAGGTGCATCGTTAATTCCATCCCCCACCATGGCCACGACTTTCCCTTCCTCCTGGAGCTTCTTCACCTCGCCGGCCTTGTCCCCGGGTAGAACCTCGGCAAGTACGCGGTCGATGCCCGCCTGCTTGGCGATGGCCTCAGCAGTGCGGCGGTTGTCGCCGGTGAGCATCACCACCTCCAGCCCCAGGCGATGCAGCTCTCTGACTGCCTCTTTTGAGTTTGGCTTCAGGGTATCAGCCACAGCGATTATCCCCGCCGCTCGGCCATCAATGCCCAGGAACACGGGGGTTTTGCCCTCATTGGAGAGCTGGATGGCCTTTTCCTCCAGACCATCTAGGGGGAGTCCCTGCTCTTGCATCAGTTTCAGGTTTCCCAGAAGCACCTTCTGCCCATTTATCCTGGCTTCAATACCACGACCGGGGATGGCGTTAAACTCGGTGGCCTCGGCGAGATGGAGACCCTTTTCCTTGGCCGAATTGACGATGGCCTCCCCCAGGGGATGCTCGGAGCCCCGCTCCGCCGAGGCTGCCACCGTTAGCAGCTCCCCCTCGCCAAAGCCGGGGACGGCTACGATGTCCGTTACCACCGGCCGCCCCTGGGTGAGGGTGCCCGTCTTGTCCAGGATGATAGCCCCTATCTTGTGAGCTGTCTCCAGGGCCTCGCCGCTCCTGATAAGGACGCCGTTCTCGGCTCCCTTGCCCGTGCCCACCATGATGGCGGTAGGGGTCGCCAGGCCGAGGGCGCAGGGACAGGCAATGATAAGCACGGCTACAAAGTTAAGCAAAGCGAAGATTAAGGCCGGCGCCGGCCCCCAAAAGTACCACAGGATAAAGGTGATAGTGGCGACAGCGATGACCGCAGGAACGAAGTATGCTGAGATAATGTCGGCCAGCCTCTGGATGGGAGCCTTCGAGCCCTGGGCCTCCTCCACCAGCTTGATGATCTGGGCCAGCGCGGTATCTTTGCCCACCTTGGTGGCTTCAAAGCGGAAGCTGCCCGTCCTATTGATAGTAGCGCCAATGACCTCGTCGCCAGCTCCTTTTTCCACGGGCATGCTTTCTCCGGTAATCATGGACTCGTCGATACTGGAACGACCCTCTTTAACGATGCCATCCACAGGCACCTTCTCCCCCGGGCGCACGATGATGATGTCGCCTACCACCACCTCCTCTATTGGTATGTCTAATTCCTGGCCCTGGCGCACTACCCTGGCTGTCTTGGCCTGCATACCGATAAGCTTCTTGATAGCCTCCGAGGTCTGACCCTTGGCCCTGGCCTCCAGGAAGCGCCCCAGCAGGATAAGGGCGATAATGATGGCAGCGGTATCAAAATAGACATTGGCCTCCCGACCGCCAGCGGCGAAGAAGCCGGGAAATAGAATAGCCGCCACGCTGTAGAAATAGGCAGCCGATGTGCCCATGGCGATGAGGGTGTTCATGTTGGTTCTTTTGTGCTTTAAGGCTGCCCAGGTGCCCTGGTAGAACTGCCAGCCCGCCCAGAATTGAACCGGCGTTGCCAGCACCCAGAGAAGGTAGTGGTTGCCCCAAAATGAAGGCAGCCAAGACCATCCCCCAGAGAACTCAGAGACAGCGCTAAAGAGCATGAAAAGACCTATGCTGCCGGCAAAGATTAGCTTGGTCTTCAGGGTTCGAATCTCACGGCGGGTAGCTGCCATCACGTCCTCTGGCTCGGCGATGCCCTCAGCACTAACCTCAGCCCTGATACTGTATCCCGCTCCTTCCACCGCCCGCCTGAAGTCGGCCATGCTGGCCTCGCCCCTCAGGTACTGAACGGTGGCCTTCTCGCTGGCTAAATTGACGTTGGCTGAGACTACCCCCGGCACCTTAGCCAGGGCCTTCTCAATGTTGGCCACGCAGGAGGCACAGGTCATGCCGCCTACAGCGAAGGTCGTTGTATCCATCGCCACGCCATAACCCACATCCGAGATGGTATCTATCAATGCCTTGGTATCCACCTTGCTTGGGTCGTATTCAACGGACGCCTTTTCGCTGGCTAAATTGACATTGACCCGGGATACCCCGGGCACCTTGGAAAGCCCCTTTTGGATGGTGGCTACGCAAGAAGCGCAGGTCATACCCGTGACTGGAAGGATTATCTTCTTTACCTGCTTGGTTTCGTTAGACATCTATCGTCAGCCCCTCTTCCCCTTTATTTCCCGTGAATGTCCCTCTTGTGCAGGGCCAGCATTGAAATCGGTATTATCGCTTCATGGCCTTGCGGATCGTTGCCACCAGCTCCTTTATGTGTTCCTCGCCATGTTGTTCACGAATGGCATCAGCGACACAGCCCTCGATGTGAGTCTCCAAGATGAGCAGCGAGACCTCATCAGCAGCCGCAGAGAGGGCAGTTAACTGCTGAACGATGTCGATGCAGTAGCGATCCTCTTCGATCATTCGCTGAATGCCCCTAGCCTGGCCCTCGAGTTTCTTCATCCTCGCTAGCAGAGAGTCCTTGCTCGTGGCATATCGATAGCGCCTTGCCGTTCTGGGCGTTGTATGCATTGCTTACCCCCTTCTAAGAACCCTCGCTGATACTATATACTACCATAGCGTATAACGCTTGTCAAGACTTTCCCTCCCAAAAAGCAGCAAAAGGAGAAAATGCCGTGGGGCTAGTCTACGGGTGGGGTATCTGTAGGCTCGCACCCGATTCACACCCAAAGTATTTATTCTTCGAAAAGCCAAGTGGCTAAATAGCGCTCACCGGTATCGGGCAGAATGACCACAATAAGTTTCCCCTTATTCTCCGGCCTGCTAGCTACCTCTAGGGCACCCAGGCCGCCGCCCCCGAGGAGACAACCAGAGGAGAAAGCCTCAAGACGCACCCTGGCCTCCCCATCTAACTCCATTAGGGTGGGGGGCCGCCGAAGCTTATAGTTCACTTAGGCCCGAATACGATTTTGGTCTCCACAGCCTCTCTAAATCACTAATGTCAAAGCAGATCCGGAGCAAACCTGACAATGAAGGAGACTTTAATTCAAGAGGAGGGCATAAGTTTGGAGGAAGCAGGCACTAGCTGCACAAGATGGACTTTCGTTGAATCGAAAAGTCCAATTCTCCCATGGCTCCCCATAGGAGGACTAGAGCAATCACTCCTATAGTAAAACCCCTTGCTGAAAGAAGATTGCCACAACTTTCCACCAAGCCTGGGAACAAAATACGACCCTCCGGCGTCTATATAATTAGAGGTACGGTAATCGGCGGATAATTCGTCTCACAAGAACAAAATAGGAGGGCGAAAATGAAGAAATTCCTGGTGGTAGCTGTGGTGTTGGTCCTCGGGGCAACTATTGTCGGAGGGGCTGTTATCATTCCGGGCTACACAAGTAATGTTTGTGAACCCGGAGGGACTCTAAATGTTTCTGAATTGTTAGAAAATCCGGTTTATGACATAGAAGGCAAAATCTATGGAAAGGTAAGTCTGTTAGGTGAACTTTTTTGTCCATGCTTTGAGTTGACTTCTGGTGGTGAAAAAGTACTGGTATGGTATGGCTTAATGGTAGAGGATGACGGAACAGAAAGACCTTCGGTAAGTGTAGAAGGAATTGAAAATGGTGACTGGGCTATTGTAACCGGTGAACTTAAGTCAGAAGGTGAATACAGAGCACTCAATGATTTCTGGGCTAGCAATATTGAAAAGGCAGTATCTGTAAATGCTTCCCATGCGGGCGAAGAAGTCATAGTTGCGGTTGGCGACTTATTAATAGTAACTTTGGAGTCTAACCCCACAACAGGCTTCGTGTGGACCTTGGAAGAGAACAGTGACGAAAGTGTGCTACAAGAGGTAGGTCACGAATACGTGGCTGCTGAGACCACTGAACCTCCTATGCCGGGAACCGGTGGCGAAGAGCTATGGACTTTCCAGGCGCTTAAGGAAGGTACGAGCATCATATCTATGAAGTACAGCCGGCTCTGGGAAGAAGGCGTCGAGCCAGCCGAGACGTTCAGCTTGACCGTTGTTGTTAAATAGAACGCCTTACAGACAAGCAGTGTTTCACCTACTCGGTATCAACAAAGAGGCTGGGTGTTCTAAAGGATACCCAGCCTCTCTGATACGATAGAGATTGCACATTATGGACTTTAGTATAAGGGTTGGAACAAAATAGTGATGGCTCCGGCTACAATAGAACGGTGCCCTCGAGAAGCGCCGGGAACGGACCCGAAAAGTCATTGACCACTATATCCGCACCCTGCAGCGCCAACTGTTTGCAGATTTCAGGGCCGAATCCCCTCAGGCGACCGGGGCTTCCCACACGTCACGCCCCCGTCACTATGGCAACCTTGCCCTCCAGCTTCATTTTCCCCTCTCCTTTTGGCTTGAATCGCGGTTAACCTCGCGGCAACTGCTGGTTTTATGACAATTCTTTTAGCTGCCTCCCACCACCTCCTTCTTACGGTCAAGGACGCAGGGACTACGCCAAAAGTTTCACAAAGTAGGCCCCTCTTCTGGAATTGGGAAACGCTCATCGTGTAGGCACTTCGACAACACCTTTATCCATCAGGATCTCCATCACCCAGCGTGCTGCGTTTCCGACAATCCTGACGCATTTCTCGGGGTTTGTATGGGCCCCTGCCGCCTCGAATTTTTTAAATTCATCCTGGTCTTCAAAATAGAATAAACGCCCAAAAAGTTGCGCCATAATCCCCGCGCAGGTGATAGTCCCATACTCTTCCACATATTTGTTGTAAAGCAATCTAGCCACTGACTGGGCACCGAAAAGCGGTTCTATATTTTCCTGAATGACCTCCTTATCTGACATCCTCTCCGCGGGGCGGCCAAGATAACGGTCAAGAACCATTATCCCCGCTGACAAGCCCCCACAGGTGCCTAACAGCTGAAAGGCTGCGCCTCCACACAACGAGGTTGCTGCCTTAACCAGCATATCCTCAAAGCCAAGAATCTCGTGAAGTGCCTTTACTGTGCATTGAGAACAACTGTAGGAATTTATCTCATAATTAACCCCCAGTTCATAAGCCTTATCTAGCAATTGCTCTCTGGTTAACCCTCTGTATCCCTCCCTTACTCTCACCGGTTGCATCGTTAAGCCCTCCTTTCCTTCAAAAATGCAAGCTAAGACGCGCGGCACCCGGATAGCACTGCGCTAACCCTCGCCAGGGCTGGTTGATCCTTGCCAAGAAAGCTGCCCCTTGCATCTCAGCTCCTTCCCATTCTAGATATTATGGTTCCTGTAAGAATCCCCCATACTAGTTGCTTGTCTACATCTGTGACCTCCTTTCTCTTATTAACCAAAGTATCGCACCTTGTAAACCCGCTCTTAACCTTTATTAGATCACCCCCTTTCAGCATCTTTTTTATTGTAGCAAGCCTAACTTCCATGGTCAAGCAGCCCCTAGTTTGAGCGATTGCTGAAGGGAGTCGCAGGGGGTTTGTACCCGCTTTTGAAGCGCATGCGATCCTATCGTTCAGGTGGAAATCTGCAACCGAGGTTTGAGCTATGGCATCGGCAAAGTACCCGGACTAGTCTACAGGGTGAGGCCGACGCGGTAGCCATCCTCCACCGCCTCCCTTATCCCTCGGGGCTCGATGCAGTCACCCACGCAGAAAACCTGGGGAACCTTGCCCTCCACCGCAGCCAAGAGCTCAGTGTTGGGCTTGGCGCCAGCGGCCAGCACTACGGTGTCCGCCTCGACCGTCCTCCTTTCCCCCTCTCCGGTTCTGACGATCACGCCGGCCTCGGTGATTCCCTCGTACTCAACTCCTGTGAGTATGGAAACACCTTTGGCCTCCAGTCTCCTTATAAGAGGTGCCCTCACAGAAGGGCCGACCTTGGTCGCTAGCTCCGGGCCTCGCCTCATGATGGTGACCCTCTTGCCCTGCTCCGCCAGGTACGCGGCGGTCTCGCAGCCTACCAGCTCCCCGCCGATAACAGCCACCCGCTCCCCGGTCTCGGCTCCAGCGAGAACCTCGGTAGCTAGAAGAACCTGCTTGCCGTCCACCCCGGGTATCTGCGGGACAAAGGGCATTACGCCAGCGGCCAGTACCACGGCATCCGGTTTGAACTGGTCGAGCAACTCTGCGGTAAAGTTTTCCCCCAACCGTAGCTCAACGCCCAGCTTGGCCAGTTGGTCTGCCAGGTACCGGCGGAAGGTGTCGATTGTATCCTTGAACGGTGGCTTGGAGGCAAGGAGCAGCTGACCCCCCAATTCATCATCCCTCTCAAATAGGGTGACCTTGTGCCCTCTGAGGGAGGCGACCCTGGCTGCCTCCATGCCCCCGGGCCCGCCGCCCACCACAACCACCCTCTTGGGCCTTTCAGCCGGTTTCAGCTCATACTCCCGCTCCCTTCCCAGAGCAGCGTTCACCACACAGCATATCCCCTCCTCTCGGGATACTACACTGTCGAGACAGGTCTGGCAGTATATGCAAGGGGTAATGTCCTCCCCCCTACCCGATGCTACCTTCTGCGGCACGTGGGGATCGGCGATGAGAGCCCTGCCCATGGCGATGAGGTCCGCTCTCCCCTCCTGAAGAACGCTCTCGCCGAGCTCAGGCGAGATCCGGCTCACGGCGATAACGGGAACGGAGACCACCTTTTTTATCCCCTCTGCCAGGGGCACCATCACCCCTGGTGGCTGCGCCATTGGGGGGCGACGCCCGGGGCCAACGGCGTGCCCTGAGACATGGATGGCATCCACACCCGCCCTTTCGGCGAGCTGAGCCACTACCTGGGTCTCCTCCGGGTCTCCTCCGGGGTGATTCCTCCCTCCGCCCCAAACTCTATGGCGCTGAGGCGGCACCATACCGGATAGTCCTTCCCCACCCTTCCCCTGATAGCCTCTATGACCTCCAGCAGCAGTCGGGCCCTGTTTTCGACATCGCCTCCGTAGGCATCCTGCCTCTGATTGGACAGGGGGGAGAGGAACTGGGAGATGAGATACCCATGGGCGGCGTGGATCTCCACACCATCGAAGCCTGCTCGCATAGCTCGCTCCGCCCCTTCAGCGAAGCGGGCCACAATCCCTGCGATCTCCGATGGCGTTAGCTCCCTGGGTAGCTCGGCCCCCGGTGCGGGGATAGGCGAGGGGCCCACCGGCTGGTGGCCGGTAACGCTGGATCTGGCCTGTCTGCCCACATGGTGGATCTGTATCGCTGCCTTAGCTCCATGCAGCCTTATGGCCTCAGCCAGCTTGCTGAGCTCAGGGATGAACTTATCGTCGTCGATGAGAAGCTGGCGCGGGGTAGCCCTGCCTACAGGGGAATCGACGCAGGTGAACTCCACGATGACGAGCCCCACGCCACCCTTGGCCCTTTCCTGATAATAGTCCATCATCCGCTGGGTGACGAAGCCTTCCTCCGAGGCGTAGTTGGTGGCCATGGGGGGCATCACCAGCCTGTTCCTGAGGCTCATCCTCCCTATCCAAGCTGGCTCGAAGAGCTTCTGAAACTGCTTCTGGTTCATTTTCATCTCACCTCCTGGTCTACTACTGCCCGTTGTGGCCTGCCCCTTCGGCTGGTGGGATCAGGTCGCAGGCCGGGTTGGGTCTTACCAAAGCGGCTCAGCCATAGTCCTTGCCCAGGCTTCCCTCGGGCTCTGCGCAGGGACAATGTCCCTGACTTTCTTCAGCGTAATCGCCTGCTCCGGGCAGACCGCGGTGCAGACACCACACCCGATACACCGCTCCCCTAGCACTAGAACTACGTCCCTGGTCCCTTCCTGATAGCTCAGCCGCCTGTTCACTCTAGTTCTGCGATGCGCCTGCCCAAGGTCTTGGCAAATAGGCTACGTCCCCCTCCTACTTCAGCAGGCCGCGGTTGCGTAACCGCTCTTGTTCCCACGCCTTGTAATTCTCAGGAGGAGTTATTATTTCGGCATCAGGTACTAAGTTAAGGCTCAATGCTTCATTGGGGCACCCACTAACACAGACGCCACAGCCAATGCACTTTGCCACGTCAATTGTTGCTACATCTTCTACAGAGACCGCATTCACCTGGCAGCGGTCCTCGCATGTTCCACAGCTCTTGCATTCCTGGGGGTCGACGACCGCATAGTAATTTGCCCGAGCAACGGAATGTTGGATACCAAGTTCGTTGATTCCCCTTAGCATGGCGCAGCAGCATCCGCAACAGTTGCATAGCCAGAAGAACCCATTGGCCTGGTTGGCTACAGTGTGAACCATACCTATTTCTTCAGCCTGGTCGAGCAACTCGAGAGCTTCCTTTTGAGTAATGGTGTTCGGCCCGACAGGCAGTTCTGCCGCAAAAAAGGAGAGGCAATTTCCTATGGGGAAATCACATTTTCTGGCGCCTATTAGGTCTTGCTGTTTTCTACAGATGCAATCACGCAGCTGGAACGATTTTGCCTGCAGCATCAATTCTCTTACGTCATCGTAGGGAAGAATCACCTCAGTTTTAAACGCCCGGTGTGCTGGGGCAACGCGGTTTGTATTAGGCTCATAGCGCATTATTCCCTCGCCACCTCCCTCCATCCAGTATCTCTCGAAGAGGTGGGCCAACTCATGATCCATAGTCTCCAATTGCTCTTCGTAGAAACCCACTACATATGGAGCCAGGCGGAATTTCCGCAGCCCACTTTTCACAGAGCTCCATATGATGCGTCTGCCCAGCATTGCCTCAAGTCTTTGTTCGGTTTCTTCCTTCGGCAGGTTGGCTCGTTCAGCTATGCTCTCGACGGTCTCCGAAGTACCGGTCATGTTGCTGGCTACTAGCGCCTTGTCTGGTAGGAATATCTTCCTAAGGATTTGCAGCTCAACCCCTGACTGGGTCCGGGGGAAACCTAGAGGCAGTAGGTCCAGGGCACGGGCTAATTGTTCGTAAACATCAGAGTTCATGCTTGGCCTCCTTTGTCCTTAGTTTTCACTCTATTAGCTGTACCGCTATATCCGCTCTTTGTTCATTTCCCCGCTGACTTTCTCCTTCAACTTACTACGGCGGCTTCGATCTCCCTCTCACCCCACTCACCTGTTTCACGTGCCAAACCAGCTTCCACGATGAGTGCCTAGCCCTCAGGTTACCATATGCGCTCTGTTGCGTGCTTGGCGACAAAGGCAGCGATGGCCCTGCCGATCTCAGTGGGAGAGTCCTCTTGAACGAAATGGATCCCCTTGACCGTGACCTCCTGCTGGTTAGGCCACGAGCGGCAGAACTCTCGCTGCGCACCAACGAGGATCGCACCCGGGTCGGCATTGATGAACAGCTTCGGTATGTCGCTGGTGGCGAGCCACTTTGCGTAGCGATCAACGATCTCCACGACATCAGAGGGCTCTCCCTCCAAAGGAATCTCCCGTGGCCACGTCAGGGTCGGCCGCCGTGACTCGCCAGGTTCCAGGTAGGGGCGGCGATAGACAGCCATCTCCTCCTCGGTCAAACCTCGCAGCACGCTGCCCGGGAGTATTCGCTCCACGAACACGTTCTTTTGCAGGATGATTTCCTCACCAGCTGGCGAGCGTATGGCTTGGAACAG
>Ga0209979_1003557_pt1 | contig 13650 bp, 10 predicted proteins | sample AnhtaG_FD_183114 | JGI IMG/M metagenome (GOLD analysis project Ga0209979, IMG submission 183114) | Deep subsurface microbial communities from Anholt, Denmark to uncover new lineages of life (NeLLi) - Anholt_01485 metaG (SPAdes) (version 2) | ecosystem: Environmental > Aquatic > Marine > Oceanic...
TACCGCCCGGAACGGGTGCCATCCTGAAGCTCTATTTCAGCATTCCAGGGGGAGCAACACCAGACCAGATGGACACGGTGGCTGTGGACGGATATACGGCACCTGACTTTCTGCCACAGTTTTCGGGAAGTATTGCTGAATATCAGCCGGTGCCGATTACTGGTACTATAGAGTTAGTGCTTTCCTGCTGTCAGAACCGTGGCAACGTCGACGGAGAGGGCGGGGTCAACGTGGCCGACCTGAATTACCTGGTTGACTACCTGTTCTTTGAGGGTCCGACACCGCCGTGCCCTGAAGAAGGTAATGTCGATGCAGATGGTGGGATCAACGTGGCTGACTTAACCTACTTGGTTGACTACCTATTCTTCAACGGTCCGCAGCCACCGCCGTGCGAGTAGAGAGAAGGTAGTCTGGGATATGGATTTCTAATTGAGTAATTTCGTGCGCGGCGGACGTCCCCGTCCGCCGCATCTCAGCAGGCTCGTAGGTCGGGTTCCGAGTCCGCCAAGGGCGGACGAGAAACCCGACATCTGCTGCTAACCTGTTGTCGGGTTTCTCATTTCGCTTCGCTCCATTCGGAACCCGACCTACTATGCTCAACGGGATTGAGCTTTCGCCCAATCCCGTTGCATCTCCGTGGATGGCAGATGTCCACATCTGCCATTACCCCGCTTCTTTACACTCTTGCCACCCCCCGCCGCCGGTGGCGAATGACAATAATACCGGACAGCACCAGCAGCACCAACAGAACCAGGAGGCCCCAGTTGGTGAGGGCTGGTACTTGGCCGGGTTGCCCCTCATTCCACGCCTCGATGGCATCAACCTCTTCGGTGGTCACGCCAAAAGCAGCTTGGATATTAAAGGCCGTGTTCCACTTCTTCGTTCCGTCGCCGTGGTTTGCAATATTGCCGTGCTCCAAGAAAAACGCCGCTCCTGCATTTGGCAAAACGACGATTTCACCGCCATCCCAGGTTGAGTTAGCTCTGATACTGAAGATGATTGTGTCAGGTGAATCCCAATACTCGATCTCACCATGATCTTTAACCATCAGTGCATCAAGGTCTATGTTGGCCGAGTCACTCGCATTACCGTTCCATCCAAGAGTTATTATTGCAGCGAGAATGGCAGCTTTTGGAACGTAGCCGACCGCTCCTCTTTGAAAAACAGAAAATCCTCCTAGTGCCTCGCCTTGCCAGGAATAACAGTTGGCATCATCTGCGAATGGGCCATAAACCTCCAGTCCATCCAGATTATCCAGACCAGCCACGGGATTACTGATCTGAACCTTCGACCAGATCACCCCCCTTGCACCAACCGGTGTCTCGTACCAAACGGAGTTAGCATTTGGGTCACCTGCAAACGATATAAGCAGGTCTACATTGTTGCTGACAAGCTTTCCTAAATAGGCGTCCCACCTATTTGCCATGGCGTCCACCTGGTTCTCAGTACCGTGGCGAAATGTATTAGCCGGAGTACCATCGCCGAGGGCATCAGGTGCCATGGTATAATTGGTCTGGCCGGGGGCAGGAGGGCCCACCATGCCGGCAGCTGCATTTTTGTCCACAGTGTTGGTGAACTCGACGTGGTATCGATTAATTTTCTCCGTAGGAATTTCCTGTTCTTGCGCCCAAGCTCCGTTACTAATCAGCAATAGCAGGGCACCAGCAAATAGAATTACAATCATTTTACGCATTTCAATTTACTCCTTAGTAAGTCAATTTCTTAATAGTGTCAAAAGCATCCGCCACGGCGGGCTTTTGACCTACATCAGATGTTAGTTAGCTTTAACCTCGCGTAGGGGGCGGCCTTGTGTCGCCCCATCAACGGTCAATCACTATCGGCGGAGACAAGCCCCGCCGCTACGCGAAGGAATATCAAAAGCTGGGCAGAGGCGGGGCGCGGACGTCGGGGAAATAATACCAGCGTCTTTCAAGGATGATTTCCTTGAAGGGAGGATAAGCTTGTTTATCATCTGGTATGGAAAGTCTGCCACGTGAAAATAAGACTTGAGCGACTTGCCGTAAGATAATCAGAATCAGCGAGTTGACGAGCACGATAACAAACGAGATCATCAGCATCCCGAACAGCGAGCCGATTCTGACCGGCAAGCCGGTTTTATCTGGCGAAGATGCGAAAAGGCTCTCCAAGCCGGCATAGTGACTCAGGGCATATTCAAGCGGCAGCCACAAGGCAGCTATGAAGATGGCGTTAAAGCCGATACATTTTTTCAGCCGGTTGACGACTATGCCATATAGACAGAAAATCAAGTTGAGCACGAAGAGCTTGAGGAGAAAAGCGCCGGGGCTTATGTACAACTCGGCTGGATAAGTCACCAATAGGTAGCACGTGGCCAGCATCATACCGGGCATGACCACACTCGTAGGTCGGGTTCTGAGCAAAATCCGCTGGAGGCGGATGGAGCAAATAACCCGACATCTTTTATTTATAAATGCGGCAATGCCGTTGTCGGGTTTTTTATCCGCCTGTGGCGGATTCGGAACCCGACCTACAACTCGCCACAAGAATGGAATGAGAGCAAACAGGGAAACGAACCAGAATTCGGGATACAGATGCGCTACTGAGATCAGCAGCGCCGAACTTCCCGCACAGAGAAAGTTCTCAAGAAACCGGATGATGAATCCCCGCTTCATCATCGTTACCACTTTGTCCCTGCACCGCTTTTAATTGGCGGCGCACTTCCTCCTGAAAGCCGACCGGCGACCGACAATGGGGCATATGTGGACATCTGCCAACCACGAAAAGGCATAGACCTGATGCGGTGCCGGCGTTCAATAATTCTCACTTCCTTACCAGGCTCGCCTGCAATACGATACAAAACCTGGCCTATCACACTGTGGCGGTTAGTGTGACGAGAGCACTGAATGGCGGGTTGGTTGGAAAAGCACGCTGCGATAGACATCCCCCGCCACCGCAACTATCAATTCGTTCACCTGCGAACGAATATATCTACGCTATTGTAAGTTTAATAGAAACAGCTGTCGTTGTCAAGCGAAAAGTTTACGAAATCGTCTCTTTTTTGGGATGAGCCCTGCGGCATTCAGCCGGTGCGCCGGATGAGGACAACCGGTCTCCTGACATCGCTGTCATAATATCGTCGCGAGTCGTTCACCTGGGAGATGACTGGTACGTGAAAGAGACCGGCTGGAGGCACACTGCCTGCAATGAACTTTCAAGAGGGGTCATTCGTTTGTCCCACTCCAACTCGAAGAGAAGGCAGAGAAGGAGATCTCGTCGGTTATCTATTGCCGCAACAAAGTTTGGCCTTGACAACCCTTTGGACTATAGTATCTTGTAAATGTTAGAAGGAATCAAACATCCCATCGCCTGCAGGCGTCTATATGTAGAGTGATTCCCCGGTGCCGCCTTCCTAATGGCGCGAGCGCAACTATGTGGACAGAAATCATGAAGAACGCTCTACGGCAGCTTGTGACTCTTCTTGTCCTGTTCCTGCTGGTCGGCGGAACCTACAGTTCAGACCAGCCGACCGGGCCGGTGCCGGGAAAATTCATTGTCAAGCTGAGCAAAAAGGCTGACCCTAACCGGTTGGCACAAGCCCTGGCCAAGGAAAACCGCCTTGAGAAGCTTTCGCGGCTGAGGGTCAAAAGCCACCTGATCGGAAGTGAAAGTTGGGAGAGGTTCTACGTCTTTTACGATCCAAAACAAGCTGCTTCGACGGCTGACGTGGTCGAGGCTCTGGGCAAGGGGAACGTGGAATATGTCGAGCCGGACTACTATCTGGAGTTTTTCGATTGGCCCCCTGACGCTCTGTTTTCCCACCAGTGGTACCTACACAATACCGGACAGGAATACTTTGGAATCGTACGCGTGCCGGGGCCTTACAACGATTACCTGACCCTCAAGAGCGGGACGCCCGACAAAGACGTACGACTTGTATATCAGTACGATCACCCACCATCGGAGACAACCAAAGTGGTGGTGGCTATAGTCGACACCGGTGTTGACCCGACTCACCCGGAGCTTGAGGGGAGGTTCTGGAGAAACCCGGACGAAATCCCCGGCAACGGCATCGATGATGACCACAACGGCTACATTGATGATACTCTCGGGTATGATGTTTCCGGTGACATAATAGACTTTTTTAACCCCATTGGGGATAACGATCCCACCGATGAGAATGGTCACGGCACGCATGTCGCCGGTATCGTCGCGGCCAACGCCGACGGGCAGGGTGTGGTGGGGATCGCGCCGTGGGCCCAGGTAATGGCGGTCAAGATTCGACCGAACGCCACCTCCGCCGTGGGAGCCGCAGGTCTCATGTACGCCGTCAACGCCGGCGCCCAGGTTATCAATGTCAGCTGGGGGACGCTCTTTGAGTCGGCCGTTCTGAGGGAGGCGATAGATTTTGCGCGCCACAACGGGGTTTTGATCTGTATCGCTCCCGGCAATACCGGCGACAACACGCGCTTTTACCCGGCGGCCTTTGACTCCACCTTTGTGGTGGCAGCCGGCAACTCTGACGGTTACCAGACCGATTTCTCCACATACGGTGCCCACATCGATATTGTCGCGCCCGGCCTGGACATCCTCTCGTTGCGGGCAGCGGGAACGGATATGTATGCGCCGTATCCGAGTCTGGAACCAGAGGTGAGAATAATCGATTCGCTGTACTACCTGGCCGACGGCACCTCGATGGCAACCCCCATGGCCGTCGGGGCGGCGGCTTTGCTCCTGTCGTTCAGGCCGGATCTGACGCTGAGCGAACTGGAAGAGGTCCTCCTCTACGGCGCCACCGACCTGATAGATCCGCGCCATACCGGAGATACCCTGATAGGCCCCGATACGATATCCGGTTACGGCTACCTAAATATAGATTCATCGCTTTTCCTGCTGGAGTATGGCGGTTTGCACATTACCGAACCGGTTCGCCGGAGCAGGTACACCAGCGATTTCCCGATAAAAATTGCGCCGGTTGCGGGTTACAGTGGAAACTGGCGGCTCGAGTACTCGGTGGGGCTGGGTTCGCAGGCGTGGCAGTTTCTGGCCGAGGGCAATAGTGTCCCGGCTGACTCGCTCATTTACATCTTCACCGACACGACTGTGGAAGGGTATATCAATTTGAGGATTACCGACAAGTTTGGGTCAAGCCAGATCACCAACCTCGTGTATGTGAGACAGAATAATGCCGAGATAACTTCCCCCCTTTCAGGTCAGGAGCTTGATTATCACATTCCAGTCTATGGCTCGGTCTACGGGCCTGATTTTGATTCCATGGCCATCTTCTCCAGACACGAGGGTGGCGCACTTGTGCATCTGTTTTCCTCCACCGGGGAGTTCTTTGATTCCCTGATGTTTGGCTGGTCGTTGTCAGGTACGGACACCGGCAATTTCACTGTCTACCTATTTGGCTACTTTGCTTCGGATTCAGTGATTGATTCGGTATCAGTGAGGGTGAAAGCCGTCTTTGCGGCCGGATGGCCCCAGCCGCTGGGAGATCGGGGTGGTATGACGGCGGTTTGCAGCGATTTGAACCATGATGGAATCAAGGAAGTCGCCGTGGGGACCCGGAACGGCCTCTTTCTCTTCAGAGGTGATGACGGCACCATTGTAGATGGCTTTCCGGTTCTGCCGGCACAGGACATGCGCTGTGTGCCGGCCATCTACGATGTCGATCGGGACGGGCAGGATGAAATTATCTGCACCAATGACAGCGGTATTCATGTTTTCAAGTATGATGGCTCGTATGCAAGCGGCTGGCCTCAGCAATGCTATACCGGGATGATAGCCTACGAGTATGCTTATCCCAATCCGGTTGTCAGGCAGCTCCGCTGGGATACATTAGGAAACGCCACTCCGGATTCGGGTATTTTGATTATCAACAAGCTTGGGGAGATACTGGCCTATCGATTCAACGGGGACTCGTATTTTTATTCGCTGGGAGGATTATTTGCCTTGATGGATGCCAGGTCGCAAGCACACGGGGTGGGAGGAGGTACCTCTCCTTTTGTTACTGCCGCCAACTTGAATGGTAACGATCTTTTTGAGGTGGTAGCTTCTTTTACATCTCCGTATCCGCATACCGGCTTAGGTATTTTCCAAGGTGCCAACGGCCAGCCGGCGTTTGGCATGGACAGCTCGCTGGTTGTCAATATCCGGAACGTCTATGGAACTGTCCTGGCTGATCTTAACGGCGATGAGTTGCCCGAGATTATCACCGCTGGCCATGACACCATTTCCGTGCCCCACCTCTGGGTTAAAACAAATGGGATCGATGATCTTCCCGGCTGGCCGGTTGACCTTCCCGAGGTGATGCACTGGATTGGATCGTATCCAATCGCGGCTGACCTGGACCTTGACGGCACCCCTGAGATTCTAAGCACCTTTTTTGAGTACGACATTGCCGCCCTCTACATCTTCAAAGCTGACGGCACGCCCTACATTCAGCGAGAGGGCCGGCCGGCGGGAGAAGCCTTTTTGGAGCCGGTTACGTTTGGCACACCCACGGTAGCTAACCTCACCGGCGATGAATATCCGGAGATCATCATACGCAGTGGGTACCTCCTCCCCGCAACCGGACCTGAGAGAGTCTATATTCTCGACCACATGGCGCAGCCGTTGCCGGGCTGGCCGATTACCACCCCGGCGCGATCAGCACAGGTGTTCTCGACGCGTTACGCTCCGTTGATTGATGATATTGACGGCGACGGACTGGTCGAACTGATCTTGATCAGTGACGGCAACGAACTGCTGGTGTGGAATTTTGACGCTTCCATTGATGACGGCTACAACACCGGCCGCTTCCTCATGGATAACTTAAATAGCAACATTCTTCCCCCGTCGCGAATCCCCACCGACGTCGATGATGACCACCCTATACTGCCGGCCACTATGACCCTGTACCAGAATTACCCCAATCCGTTTAATCCCAGCACAACGATACGCTTTAACCTTCCCGTTCGGTCGGCGGTCAGGGTAGACATATACAACATCCTTGGCCAGAAAGTGGCCACCGTCGTTGACCGGGAGCTGAGAGCCGGCAGGCATGAGATTGAATTTGATGGTTCGGATTTTGCCTCTGGGATTTACTTCTACCGCCTCAAGGCAGGTGAGTCGGTTCGCACCAAGAAGATGCTATTGATAAAGTGAGATACACCCCGGTTGTAATACTGCTGCTGCTTTTTAGCGCTCCCTCCGCGAGCGCGGATTTAGCCGAGGGACCGGACTATACCATACTGTGGAACGAGTTTACCGCCGTCTCTATGATCGACAACTTTGCCGTCGGTATAGGCCCGGGAGCAATTGTCGTCTGCCGGTACGACGACACCCTGCTTTCGTTTGTGCCGATAAATATCCTTCTTACAGAATTCGAACCGGTATCCCTCAAACAGCAAGACACACTTCTGATGGTCAGCACCTCCGATGACAGGATTGTCTTCTACGATCTGAACGGATTACCCCAGTTGCCCCATCTGGGAACGATGGACCCGGGAATCCCCATTGCAGATTTTGTTTTGCATGGAGAAGATGTATACATATCGACCTGGTTTGAAGGCATCTGTCGGTTTGCCCTGGACAATTTGGAATCAGGAGAGTTTCTGGATTCCAGTCTGACCGGTATTCTCATGACGCAGCTTGAAGTCTATGACGACACACTGTATGCGCTCGATCGGTATAACGGCCTTATGCGCTACGATCTGTCGGGACCTGGATTCGGCCGATTCATCGATTACTTGTGGATACCTTTTCAAGCCACTTCGTTTCTGAAAACCGAATCCCTGGTGATTATCTCAACGGCGACCAGGGGTATCCTTTTCGGCGAATTTGGGCTTACCGGCTCGGGGATTGTAGATTCCATCGTCGGCGTTGACCATCCTCTGAGGATGTTTGTGACTGATACTCTCTTTGTTTTTCTCAATTACCGTTTTATGGACCTGGTTGTCCGCCACGACCCTACTCAGCGCACATCTCTGCCCATATCCCAAAACCTGATCGACGGCGACGTCTTTATTCTCAATGAACAATATCACCTGCTCTTGCCGCGGGCGGATGGAGGATTGACACTGTACGACCTGAGTGAACCCGGATATTCAAGGCCGGGGCTGTATCCCTCCGGGCCGATAAGCGATTTTGTGCTGCATAATGGCAAGCTCTTTACAGGTGGCGCCGCTGACCCGATTAGAGTTTACTCCGTTAATACTCCCGTAGAGCCTCAGTTTGAGTATGCCATATATGACAGCTTGGCGGATGTGAGAGCGATCGACCACAATGGCGATACCCTGATCGTCTTCTACGAGACGTTGCGCAGAGTGGTTTTTATTGATAAAAGTTCCGATCCTGACTCCTTCCATATAGAAAGATCCGTTTTCGTCAGTGACACCACCGTTACCGACATCCAGTACTGTGAACAGAAGATAGACACGGTTCGCCTCTTGCTGGGCATCGGGGAAATGAGTATACAAGTCTTTGCAGTTACCGATTCCTCGGGGATCTATCATGCTGGTACCTGGGAGTTCGTAGGCCGTATTGCGACGGCCCTGGTTCACGATTCACTTTTGTTCGTTGGTACCCGGAAAAATCAGCTCTGGGCTTACAAGATTACCGAATCGTTCGGAATCGAGTTCCAATCGGTGAAAGACTTGGCGGGGACACCGGCGAAGATTATGGTGATCGACGGTCGGCTGGTGGTGTTCGTGAGGGATGAAATGCTTGTGTTCGACTATTCCGATCCGGTGATTCCTGAACTGATAAGGGCCATCACACTGCCCATCCCGGCCCTGGATGCGGTCAGATGGAGTGACAAGCTATATACTGTGGGACCAAGCGGCGTCGGGATTTATAATCTGGATGGCGCCATACCTGATCTCGTCGAATATCGAGGGCGGGGAGGCTCTTTTCTCGGTGTTGAAGGAAACGTTCTGGCAACTTCCAACGGCGGGTCGATACACATTTACCGTCTTACGGACGCCGCACAGCTAACTCCCGAGCCGGAACCGCTAGCGTCCGGCTTTGTTCTCTCCCAGAACTACCCCAACCCTTTTAATGCCGGCACGTCCATAGGTTACAGTCTTCAGACCAACTCCCAAGTTGAGATTGTCGTGTACAATGTTCTCGGTCAGCGGGTCAATATCCTGGTTGAAGAAGAGAAACCGGCCGGGGACTATACGGCTTACTGGGACGGCACCGATCACTCCCGAGGCCAGGTTGCCAGCGGGATCTACTTTTACCGATTGCAGATTAACGATCGCGTCAGTTCAAAGAAAATGATACTGCTGAAATAGGTTAGACCTTTACCGCGAATTACTAATCATCGCTTTGACTGTCTCTGGCCTTTTGCGCCTTCCTCGCGGCCTTGGCTTGCCGTTCATAGTAGCGCAGGTCCATCTCGTAGTAGGTTCCGTTGCGGCCGGGGTTAGCTGACTCGTCAATGATTATCGGGACGGCCTCCGGGTGGTCGCCGGGTTCTGATGAGGTTTGTTTGACCCCCTCATAGCTGGTCGGATAAAATACGGCTGTGAAGACGTGGTCCCAGGTTTTCGCTTCCGCCGGAAGAGGGTTCGATGCCCGACCTTCCATTCGAAAAGTGTACGATCCCGCCGCTTTGTAGTAGGTTCGGGTGACATAGACAGGAAAGTAGTTCGTTGAGGTGTTGACATACCCCCCTAAACCGGCTTGGGTGTAATACGGGAACTGGGAACTGCCACCCTCGTTTTCGTCGATTTGCACGATCGCACTGTTCGGCCCGGTGGTCCCGCTCAACAGAACGTAGCATTTGCCATGCAGCACAATGTAGCCACCGGTTGGAATAGTTATCTCAACCGTCACCAGGTCCGTCATAATGCCGGTGGGCAGAGGCATTAGCGAACTGTTGGTCTCAACTGCTATCCCCGGCTCATCCAGCATTTCAATAGAGTTGATGGAGGAGTCGGGCAGCACCGCCGCCTCGTCCCCGACAACCCCGCCGCGCAGAACCAGCGTGGCTTCTCCCTCGTACCCAAAGATTGAAACCTGATGACTGTCGGCATAGGTTTTTATCGCTATCGAGTCGTCGGCATCCGTAACACTTAGGTTTGCCGCCGTCCGGGCGTAGGGGACGCTGGAGAGTCTGGTTCTGGGAACGACAGTCTCCGCTCCGATAGTGACTTGCAGGTAAAGTGTGTCGTTATCCTGAAATATTGACCGGGGCAAGGAAGTGAGCGACCCAAGCTGATGTGAAAACAACCCGTCACGGGTCGTTATCGTTGCGCTCTCTTCCCAGAGTGAGGTTTCCCCGGTTGAGTCGGCATAGATACCAAAGACAACCCAGTAGGACGAATCGGGCACCGCAACCCCGGAGGAGTCGGTAAGCCGCCCCTGATAGGAAATCAGGTTAGGTGCGGCTTGAACCGTTTGGGGTGCCTGCATCCAAAAAAGAGCAGCAAAGACAAACGGAAGCCATGAAACAACCTTTCGGCGTATGATCATGATGTTAATACTCCTTTCTATTATGTATGGCAACTGGTGGTATAACGAGTCCAACTATAGTAATATCGGAGATTCTGTCCGATTGCGCAACCGGCAGCTGCCCAGTTTGGATGGAAACTGCGAAGTGAGAAGCATGCCCACAATTTTTGTGACCGGCAGATGTCCACACTTGCCGTGTCGAAACCACAGGGGTTTCGATCTACTTGTCTTCAAACGTTCGATTGTCTCAACCGCACCTTCAATAGGTCGGTCACCGTCATATATAACGCCGTTGAGATCAAATAGGAATCCGGCAATGTTGCTCAGAGATTGGTGAGTCACGGCTTAGTTATCGAGACACATTGGTCTGCTTACGCCAGCTTCTCCAGCAACGCCTCGTCGATGTCGAAGTTGGAGTAGATTTTCTGGACGTCGTCGCATTCTTCCAGCAACTCGTACATTTTGAGCATCGAGCCGGCCTGCGACTCCTTTTCCAGCTTGACCGAGTTTTTCGGCCGCATTACTACCTCGGCGGAGACCATCGGAATCTCTTTAGCTTCGACCGCGGAGCGGACGGTGTCGATATCGTCGGGCTGGGTCAGGACCTCGTACGAGCCGGCTTCGGTGGTAATGTCTTCAGCGCCGGCTTCCATGGCTACTTCCATCAGGGTGTCCTCGTCGACAGCGTCCAGCTCTATCGTGATAACCCCCTTCTTGTCAAACATCCAGGCCACACAGCCGTTGGCGCCTAAATTGCCGCCGTACTTGGAGAGAATGTGACGCAGTTCCGCGACAGCCCGTTTCTTGTTGTCGGTCATGACTTCCATATAGAGGGCCACCCCGGAGGGGCCGTAGCCTTCGTAGGTGACCGATTCGTAAGTAACCCCCGGCAGTTCCCCGGTACCTTTCTGGATAGCCCGCTTGATGTTGTCGGCCGGCATATTGACCGCCTTGGCCGCGGCAATTGCAGAGCGCAGCCTGGGGTTGCCGTCCGTATCGCCGCCACCGTCGCGAGCGGCTATCGTTATTTCTTTGATATGGCGGGTGAACATCCGACCGCGCTCGGCATCAGTTTTACCCTTTTTCCTCTTGATTCTCGCCCATTTTGAATGACCGGACATGAGACAAATCTCCTTTATCTTCCAAGCACACTATTCTCTTTTAGCAGACCTTAAGATATTATATTAAGAAAAATCCGACAGGTTGGCAAGGGGGCAGTGAGAACAACTGATTTGAGTTGCCTCACTTGACACCGTCCGCTATAATTGCCCTGTGCCAACCGTCTTCGAACGCATCATAAACCGGCAGTTGCCGGCCAAGATATTCTTTGAAGATAACCAGGTGATCGTTATCGCCGACCACTACCCCCGGGCGCCGGTGCATTTGCTGATAATTCCCAAAGTCGTGACGAAAAATTTCTACGAAGCCCCGCCGGAGACGCTCAATATGCTGAATAAATACGCCAAGATGATTGCTGAAAAACTGGATATCACCGACCATTTCCGGGTGATAATCAACAACGGCTACTGCCAGGAGATCGACCACATTCACTACCACTTTATGTCCGACCGCGGGGCGGAGAATTTGAAGTTCATTGAGTAGTATTTTCTCTTTGCCCCGCCAAACTGTCACCCTGAGCGGAGTCGAAGGGTGACGCGACACAAGGCCGCGCTCTACGCGTCGGGGGAATATCCGCTTGAAATATGTCGAAAAGCCGCTAAATGTCGATTAATCTGTTGACAGAGTGCATACAATTGAATATAATTATGACTATTATGAAAAGTGTGTCTAAAATAATCAAAACGGTGAAGGGGGGTGTGATAATTTGACGGGCGTAAGAGTACGTGAGGACGAGTCATTCGAAAGAGCCCTGCGCCGTTTTAATAAGTTTTGCGAAAAGACCGGTATTTTGTCGGACATCAAAAAGCACCAGCACTTTGAAAAACCGTCCGATGCCAGGAAACGCAAACTGGCCGCCGCCAAGCGGAAAGAACGGCGCTTGAAAGACAAATATGGTCTGGATTAATGACTCTATTTGAAAAGATAAACCAGGACATGATACAGGCCCTGAAAGCAGGTGAGAAAGAGAGACTCACGCTGCTTCGGGGCCTTAAATCTGACCTCAAGTACAGGCAGATCGACAAGGGGGACGAGCTGACCGACGAGGACGCTATAACCGTGCTCAGCAGCCAAGCCAAAAAACGGCGGGAGTCGATCGAGCAATTCCAGAAGGGCAGCCGTGAGGACCTGGTGGCCAAAGAGCAGGCAGAGCTTGCCATTATCACCTCTTACCTCCCTGAGCAGCTAAGCGAGGATAAGTTTCGCGAGATCATAAACGAGGCCGTTGCCGAGACCGGAGCCGACTCCCCCCAAAAGGTCGGCCTGGTTATGAAGGTTGTAATGCCCAAGATCAAGGGGCAGGCCGACGGCAAACTGGTCAATAAGCTGGCTAAAGAAATACTTGCCAAAAAAGTTTGAAACTTTCTATATTTGGTCAAGTAAACCAACTCCGCACAGGAGTACATTTGTATGAACTGGATTGACGCCATTTTGTTGGTATTGCTTTTGGTCTCGGTAATCATCGGATCAAAGAAGGGATTGATCCGTGAGCTTATGGCATTTGTCATTTTTTTCGTGGCGATAATTGTCTCGGTCGCCTACATCGACAACTTCGCCGTCTGGGTTCATAACCAGTTGGGCGGCTCACCGCTGGTGTCGGCCTTTCTCAGTTTTGTCGTTCTTCTGGCGATCAGCTATGCCGCTTTTAAACTGATCGGTCTGCTATTCTACAAAGTAGCCGACCTGAAAAGAAGCGGCAAGAGGGACCGGATGGGCGGGGCGCTGGTTGGATTCCTGCGCGGCTGGGTAGCGATCGGCTTTTTGACCTTTTTGGTCTTCCTGCTGCCTCTTCCCAACCAGTTTTACAGCGCGTTTGAATCTTCGTTTTTCGGGCCAGCCGTGGCCAAGACCATTCCCCTGATGTTTGAGGGAACGGCGGTAGTCCATCCCCAGAGTCCGGACTTCATGGCAAAGATCGAGCGCGCTCTCCTGGTGGCCCAGGCCAAGGGCAAATCCAATGGAGGCCTGATGGACGAAGACCGGGTCGAGGTGTACCAGGTGCTGCAACAGATGAGACGGTTCTTCACCGCCGGCTTTGGTGACAGCTAAATTGATTTTGATTCTGCCCTCCTGTTTGTATATTACAGCCGGCTTCGGTCGGCTTTTTTGTTG
>Ga0209979_1003558_pt1 | contig 13650 bp, 11 predicted proteins | sample AnhtaG_FD_183114 | JGI IMG/M metagenome (GOLD analysis project Ga0209979, IMG submission 183114) | Deep subsurface microbial communities from Anholt, Denmark to uncover new lineages of life (NeLLi) - Anholt_01485 metaG (SPAdes) (version 2) | ecosystem: Environmental > Aquatic > Marine > Oceanic...
GCCTCAGCCATTTTGTTAATTAGTTCCTCAGGCACAAAGACACCGGCTACATTCTTATTCATAAATCGAGCCATACCCACGGATCTGAGGGGTATTATTCCAGCCAAGATGGGGATGTTAAATCCCTCCGCCCGCTTCATAAATTTGGCGAAGGCATCGGGGTCATAGACAGCCTGGGTTTGAAAGAACTTAGCTCCAGCCTCAATCTTTTTCTCCATCTTAATAAGCTGTAGCTCAAAGGCGGCCTCAGTATCAGCCCCTGGGTTCACCACTGCTCCGGGGAAGAAATCGGGCTTCCCGTTGAGCTCGTTACCAACCATATCGTAACCTTCATTCAACCTTCCTATGACCCACAACAGCTGCACCGAGTCTAAATCGTAAACTGGCTTGGCTTGAGGGTGGTCACCGAGTGCAGGTAGGTCGCCGGTGATGGCTAGGACATTTTCAACCCCTAGTGCCCAGGCACTTAACAGGTCTGATTGTAGTGCCAGTCGGTTTCTATCTCGGCAGGTCATCTGGAATACAGGGTCAAGCCCCTCTTCTTTCAACAGATGGCAGGTAGCCAGTGAGCCCAGCCTCATCACCGAGCTTTGCTGGTCAGTAACATTGGTAGCATCCACCCTTCCCCGTAAAAGCTCAGCCACCTCCTTAATCTCAGTGGTGTCAGTTCCTTTGAGCGGACCGATCTCAGCAGTTACCACAAATTTTCTCGCTTCAAGAAGTGGTTGCAAGCTCATCCTATCTTTCTCCTCTTCGTCAAAGGTGGCTCCGTAAATTACATCCTATGCCCTGGAATTGTTAAATAGCAAGACTCACTGAACTTAATAATAAAGTGGAGCGGCGACCACCGCCAGCCGTTCCTAACTATATCTCAAGCCACGAATGAGAATACAGTGATTCACCAGTAAGAACCCTGACTGTTTTCACATACTTTACCTCTTCTTCACCTAGAGAGGAGAGGTCAGGCCTTTCGCCATCCATCACCCGATGCACCAAGTCAACGAGTTCAGGCTTTTCACCCTTAGCTATCTTTACTAGTTCAGGGTCAAAGGCATCAACTATGGCTGAATACAGTCCATACCTCATAAGCATTATCATATAGGTGCGGTTAAGCCATGGTCTGAGGTGAGTAGGGGTGCCGTTGGAGATATTTGATAAGCCCACCGTAGATTTACACCCGGGAGCAATATCCTGGAGCATACCCATAAACTCACCGCAGGCTTTCACCTGATTGATTTCCACAGACACCGGGGTAGCAATGGGGTCAATCCAGATATCCTCGTTAGGGATGCCCATCTCATTGGCTTTATAGATAAGGTCAACAGCGAGGACTGCCCTTTCATTGGCGTCTCTAGGCATTCCCTCGGTGCCCCACAACAGCCCTATCATGTCAGCATTGTATTTTTTGACCAAGGGCAGTTCCTCTTCCATCCTGACCGGGGAGATGGAGTTAATTAACGCCTTGCCTTTATGTACTTTTAGCCCAGCCTCCGTAGCCACCGGGTTTGTCGTATCCAGAGACAGTGGCAAATTAGTAACCTCCTGCACCGTCTTAACTACCCATTCCATTAACTCGTCCCCTGCCTTCCGAGCCGGACCGATATTAAGGTCAATATAATCCACTCCAGCCTCAGCCTCAGCCCTAGCCAGTTCCTGAATAGGTTTGGGGGTTCTCCCCCTCAGTGCCGGACCGATAGTCTGCGACATAATATTTATGTTTTCCCCAATAAGGATCATTGCTACTCTCCTTAAGATTTCTGTGCTTTAAGATAGGCTGGAATGTGAGCCCCTTCTCTAGGACCAACCAGAATCTCCCAGCCGGGTAACTCCTCTTCCAAGCCACCACTTTCAGCGGCAATATAGCCGGGGATTATCAATCTGTGGCGTTTAACCTTGTCTGCAATCCCGCACTTCTTAACAAAGGGGGCAATAGCATCAGCGACAAACTTCCCTGCCGCCCATGATGTCATAACCGAAAGCCCTTCAGTGTCCTTGACTAGAAGGTAGCTGGGAACCTTACTATTTTCTATTTCACCGGAGACTATGAAGTATGTGAGTGAGAAGTTGGAAGTAAGAAGTACCGGTGAATTTTCATCAGCACCACCAATGTCGTAGATTCCCTCAGTGGTAGCCAGTGGTCGCTGGGGGTCGGTATAGATATTCAACCTTTCCACCAGCAATGGAAAAAGGCTTTCTCCCTGAAAATCGGAGAGGACAATAATACCGCCATACTTAGCCACAAAAACAGAAGCAATTACCGCCTCTTTCATTGGGTCATCGGTCATCTCATAGGGTAAAACAATAGTGGGAAAGCCTAAGGGACGAAACTTCTTATTTAGGGCGGCGCTCCTGATTAATATCTGATCCTCAAGTGCCCGACGAAGAGTTCTTGACCCAGAATCGAGAACGATATCTTTAATCCCGGCTTCAGTTAATTTAGTGGTCAGTTGAGCAAGTTCTTCCAAACCATCAGAGGTCTTGGCTACTATCGGGCATGAGTTCTCCTTAGCCAAGTCTGCCACCCTATCCAGGGTCTCTTCAGTAGCGGCATATATTAGCGGTTTCCTGTCGGCACAGACCTTTAAGCCAGCCGCCAGAATATCAGGATTACTGCTCATCAAGATGATGCTGCAATCGCTATTTTGTTTGACCTTACTAACTAGAGCCTCAAATTTGGCAGCATCTCCTGAATTTTCCTTTATTGCTACCAGCTCAGGACGAAGGGTAAGCCCCACCCTTTCATATTGTAGATTGAATCTCTCCAGCCTAGAGTCAACCTCAGATTCCTCCATGGTGTCGGTGATAAGGATAGCAAAACCGGGAGGGTTCTCAAATCTCTTTTCGTGGCGAAACATAACCGTCTCGCCACCGACCTTTAATGCCCTGTCACCAACCCCAATAGTAACCGGGGTAATAGGGGGTGCCGCTGCTTCTGTTAGTTTGGCCTTTGCTTCATCAGAGACATAAGGGCAGGCAGCCAGTTCCACTTTTCCCGTAGCCAGGCTCATAGCAAAAGCAAGACAGGTGGGGAACCCGCACTCCTTGCAGTTTGTCTTGGGGAGTAGCTTGAATATCTCGATTCCAGTAAGTGGCATGTTACCAACTCCTTTCCTAGCCTAGTATTGGCTCCATGGTAAGGGCGGGGTGTCCCTTCTCCTGCAGGAAGGGGAGAATCTCCTCCTCAGTTACGCCTATCGTCTCATCAGCAATCATATCAGGAAGATTAGGCACGCCCAGCTCCTCAGCCCTAGCCTTAAGTCGGTCGGCAATCTCCTCTTTCAACATCTTAGGCATCCAGACCATTCTTAATAAGCCACCGTCTGCGGTAAGGAATTTCCTCTGGCAGGTGTTATACTTGCCGTGACCAACAAATCCTGGGGTGCTTAAACCACCACCAATAGTCCCAGCCAATGTAGTGAACTTCATCCCGCACGGAGTTTCTCCGGTATACTCCCGATTTACCGTCATTACTCCGTTACACAGGGGAAGGACAGCAGCAATGCACTCACAGCAGCCACAGGTGGTCATTGGGTCATATACTATACTGTAAAAGTTATAATGGTCTATCTTCTGGCGGGAAGCCTTATAGATAAACTCATTTACACCCTTCCATTGCCCAAGCTTGGCATCAATAGTTTCTCCCTTTTCCACCGGTTGGTTAGGTCCAGTGGGGTTAATCTCATAAGAGGCTTTACAGTCCATCCAGTTATAGGAACCACAGAGCCCGGTTCTCTCGGGGCTAATGCAGCAAACATGGCCGGGGGCAAAGGACTGGCACAGGGTGCATGAGTAGTATGTATCAATGCCTTCGTCAGTCATGCCTTCAATTCGGGCATCTCTAGCCCCATACACTGCTCTTGCCTTCTGTACTATCTCGTTTACTTTATCTTCTTCGGTATAAATCTTTACCTGCATCTTATCAAATATACCACCAAAGTCCTGGTGCAGTTTAGCGTGGAGGAGGGCACCAATATGATATAACTTAAAGCCTTTTTCCACAGCCTGTTTAGCAACTCGTAACCAGGCAATATCCCTCTGCCCGATGTGCATTAGCCCTTGAGCATAGTTTATAAGGTGGTGAATCTGTCGCTCCAGGATAGGCTCATAGTCCTCCTGCATCTCTCTTCCGGCAGCCTCAACAGCTATGGCTAATGGTAAACGGGAACCAGCAGAAATATCGGTTAACTCGGGACCGATTACCTCAATCTTGCCATCCTCAACCTCGTCCATGCGCTTGGTGGTAACCCACTCCACCATATGGGTTCTGCCGCCACCACACTCCAGGTAGATGTCCTCCCCGCGAACCCTCTCACCCTCAAAGGCAGGACCATAGGCTACTGGAACCGGTACCTCAGCCACAGTAACCTTCAGCCCTCTTACCTCTACGGCTTTACTTACTATCTTATCATGGGGCACGTTTGACACCACATGCTCGTAGGTGCAAACGCCGGTAGGTAAAATCTCAGGTATTGGGGTATCGGCGATAACAGGGAAGCCGTAGTTGACACAGCCCAGGGCGTTGGCATACCACTCATCAGTAACATAGCCCAGAGGCATAGCAAAGGCAAAGATGCGGTCTTTGTTATAGATAAGGTGTTTTCTGTAATCTCCGGGCTCAATGCCACCGAAGGTAAAACCTGCCCTGATGGCAAAGCCGGCGGCAAAGACAGCAGCGCTAATATCGGGACCGAAGGAGACCAGACGGGTTGGCCACCCAATCTGCACCCCCGCTTCTACAAGCTGCTCGGCAAACCTCTTCCCGTTGTGCTCAGCACACATAAAGACATAAAGGTTCTTCTGCTGGAGTTCCTGGGCGATTTTCACAGCAATCTCATTGGTAGGCGCGGCGCCAAGAACAGCGGCAAAGCCGGGGGCAGTGCCATCAACAAATTCAATGCCTCTCTTTCTGAGGATGACATCATCGGCGGCACCTAACCAGATATTATCATCAGTAGGGTCTTCTTGTTTGGTGTAAAAATCAGGCGCCTCCAGGTACCTTATGGCTTCAACGAGCTCCTCGGCGAAGAAGGTTGCCATCCCGGCATCAAGGGCTGGTGCCAGATAGGGCAAGGGGTGCTCTTCCCTCACCGGGGGTGGGAGCAGAGACTTACACCTGTTTAATATCTGCTCCATGTCACCCAGCTTTTCGACTTTAATGCCCAAAATTCCATAAATTACTGGCAGATAATAGGCAGTATTAGGAAAGCCCACTGGTTCATTTGCTCCCCATTTGTCCATTGCCTGCTGCCACTTCTTCTCAGCTTGGTCTACAATTTTGTAAGCCCCTCTAATAGCTGCTGATGCAATAATCTTAGACATATCCTAAAGCCCTCCCACTTTTATTTAATTTTAGCACTTAAACTGCATCAAGTTCCCTGCGCATAGCCATGTCATAAAGAACTCTTTCCCTAGCCTTGTCAATACCTAAAGCCTTACGCTTCTTGTCAATATGGTCAATCATCAGGTGGGCTGCCTTAATCGGGTCAGGTTCAAACGCCCACATTCCACCATACATATCTTCAAAGTCCTGGAACAAGAATTTGGTTACCTCATCGCTGCCTAGGGTAGGCCAGTTAACGCCAAATACAGTAAATACCCCTGAGCCAACGAAGTATTGACCGATGGAAATTGCCTTCTCGCTCATCCACTCCGGGGCGGCGCCAGCTACAGGCAGGTCACTGATGTCATCGCCTAAGCCACCGTCTTTTACCACGGCGGTAGCTGCCATCAGGATTCGGCTGTTATCAACACAGGAACCCAGGTGCAATACCGGCGGGATGCCTACTGTTTCACATACTGAAGCCAGCCCCTCACCAGCATACTTTGATGCTGCTTCAGGGACCATGAGTTCAGCTTTGGCAGCTGCCATAGCACTACAGCCGGTTTGAAGTACCAGAACATCGTTCTTTATCAGTTCTTTAATCATTGCGACGTGAATCGCATCATGCGTAACCCGGGGATTATTGCAGCCGACAACACCAGCCACTCCCCTGATTCTGCCATTGATGATATTGTCGTTTAACGGTCGGTAGGAAGCCCGAAATAGACCGCCCAGCAGGTAGTTAATAGTTTCATGGCTGAATCCAGCAATTAGGTCAGTTTGCTTCTCAGGAATATCAATATTGCTCCCCCTGTTGGGGAAATTTTCAATGGCGGTCTTGACTATAGCCCTGGCTGACTCCATTGCATTGTGCTCATCAAACTCAATGTGCATAGCACCGGAGATTTTAGCCTTAGGCGAAGTGGTAATAATTTTAGTATGGTAGCACTGGGCAATATCAGGCAAGGACTGCATTATGCACTGGACGTCTACCACCATCGCGTCCACGGCACCGGTAACCAGAGCCAGCTCCTGTTGCAGGAAATTCCCGGCTAAAGGAATACCGTGGCGCATTAATATCTCGTTGGCAGTACAGCATATGCCAGCCAGGTTTATCCCGTTAGCCCCTTTAGATTTAGCCAACTCTACCATCTGGGGGTCTTGAGCAACGGCTACAATCATCTCAGAAAGCAGTGGCTCGTGACCATGGATGATGAGGTTTACCTCATCTCGTTTTAGCACCCCTAAGTTTACCTTACCGAGAACTGGCGCCGGGGTACCAAAGAGGATATCCTGGAGTTCGGTAGCAATCATACTACCACCCCAGCCATCGGCTAGGGCAGCTCTCACGCCTTGTTTAAGTAGGTTTTGGTAATCTTGGTCAACCCCCATGTGGGTTCGGTGCATTATCTCAACAATTTCTCTATCTATGCCTCTTGGGGCAACCCCCTGCTGGCGCCATAGTTCCTGTCGTTTTAGCGGTGCCCTTCTCAGGAAGAGGACTCCCCCCTCCTGTTTACCAAACTCAGCCAGAGCTATCTCACCAACATCAACGGCTATCTCCTGGTTACTGCGGTCGCCAATTTCAATACCCCAATCCAGAGCCAGCTGCAGCAGTTTCTGCTCATCCTTGATTTCATAGCCCGGGGCTTCTCCCCTGGCTACTGCCAAGAAGAGCTCAGCTACCCCCCGGCCATGGTCAGAGTGGGCAGCCGCTCCACCAGCTACCATTCGGATGAAATTACGGGCGGCAATGGTCTCAGCAGTGGCTCCACAGATACCCCTCCTTTTCCGCTTCTCTTCTGGGGTTTCCTCTTTACCTTTTGGCAGGGGCACCCGACACGGTCCCATCCCGCAATTACTACAGCAACTACCCACAGACCCTATGGGACAGGGCTTCATCGCTTCAGCTCTATCAAAGGCGGTATTAACCCCATCACTGGCTGCTTTCTCTATCATCTTAATACTAGCATCATCAATACTTTTGGTTTCTGCTTCTGCCATCTTGATTCTCCTCCTCTAATCTCAATCATTCTAGGAAGCTGTCAGTTCGGCAATCATTTCTCGTATCAGCTTTATTGCCTCTGGGTGTCTCATAATTAACACGTCAGCCCCAGCCAAAAGTAAAACCGTGGCTGACATGGCTTCCATCAAGATACCCCTCTTCTTGGCATCACCAAGCTTGGGGTCTTCCTCGGTTGGGATTTTTACTTCCTTAGTCTTCCACGCCTCTTTACCTATATTGCAAATGAGAGGGAACTGGAGCTTTTCATCCTGCTGGGTTAATGCTGCCATCCTGTCTCTCTCCATAATCGAGTAGCAATACTCAATACCATAGCCTATGCCACTGACGGTAGGGTCCACTATGATTAGCTCATCGGGAACACCAAGATTGCCCAGCAGAATATTGAGCTGCTTGGCTAGATTAATATCTATGGGTGTTGATGAAATCACCGTGTGGTGATAGCCAATGGCTGAGGCACCAATCTTCTTATGGTCTCCTTCCTCAACCGGCCCCAGAATCAGGTTCTTTCCCTGGCAGACCTCAGCCACCTTTCTTAGTACCTCGGTATCTTTTTCATGATTAGCCGTCCCCCAAACGATTAAGGGGACATCAATAGCATCAGCCACCTTCTTGACTACCTCAGCAGCTTCATCAGCCCCGCGGTCAAGCCCATTAGGGTCGGTGCTCACCAGTTGCAGGCATATCATCTCCGCCCCATAATCGTCAATGCACTTCTTTGCCCAGGCAACTGGGTCATCGGTTACACCGGCAAAGGGCTCCACGGCAGCTTCAGCCCATTCCTCAGGTGGGCAATCATAAACCTCCATGGCTATCCGAGGTGGGTTCGGCATCTCGCCTTCAAAAAGGTAAAAGGGATAAGAGGTTTCTCCGCCAACAGTTACCACTTTATCACCCTTGCCCAGTTTTATCTCTCTAATTTTGCCAGAATAGGCTGTCTTAGGAACTTCAAACGCCATTTTTCCCCTCACTTAAGCCGGATTCTTCCTCTTTTCACTGCCAAACCAGTCTTTCCCATACCAGTATCTCTCACCGGTTTGTAGATATTTGAGCCTCTCCTCCCTGCTTTCCAGTTTCTGCCTCCATTTGCCCAGTTCCTCGCCCTCAGGTTTACCCTCCTCAAAGGTTGCTCCCAGCACCTCTACCTCTCCCCTACCGGGCGCACTCTTTTTCTCAACTTTGTATCCCATTCCCTGCCTCCTTTCCTAAACTAAGCCAGCGGACAGTTTCGCCGCTCTTACTGTATTTAGCATAAGCATGGTTATGGTCATAGGTCCAACCCCACCCGGTACCGGGGAAATGGCTTTAGCCTTCTCTTTAACTGCGTCAAAGTCAACGTCTCCGCATAAGATAGCTTTGCCTTCCGCTGTTTTCCCAATTCGGTTAACACCAACATCAATGACCACAACCCCTTCTTTTACCATGTCAGCGGTGATAGCCTTTGGTTTTCCTGCAGCCACAATCAGTATATCAGCCCTCTTGGTGTGGAAAGACATGTCTTTGGTTCGGGTATGACACACAGTAACAGTAGCGTTAGCTCCCTCCTTCTTCTGGAGAAGGATGTTGGCTATGGGTTTGCCCACGATGTTACTTCTACCCACAACCACTACCTCCGCCCCTTCAATCTTAACTCCAGACCTGATTAGAAGCTGCTGAATTCCATGGGGGGTGCAAGGTAAATAATCTGGCTCGCCAATCATTAGTCTGCCCACATTCACCGGATGAAAGCCATCAACATCCTTTTTCGGGTCAATAGCATAAAGAACCTTGGTCTCGTTAATATGCTTGGGCAGGGGTAGTTGGACTAGAATACCATGAATCTTGGGGTCTTTATTTAACTTGTCAATTAGTTTGAGCAGTTCTTCCTCACTGGTGTCAGCCGGCAGGTCATATCTTTCTGAATAGACACCTAACGCCTCGCACGTCTTCACCTTCGACCCAACATAGACCTGGGATGCCGGGTCTTCACCTACCAGGACTGTGACTAACCCCGGTACTAGATTATGCTTCTCTTTGAGTTCGGCGATCTCCTGTTTTAGCTCCTCGCGAATCTGTTTGGCAATCTCAGTGCCACTAATAATTTGTGCTGGCATTTCCACCCCCCTTTCTTCAGTTCTTATTAAGAAGCTTAGCCATCAATTCACTAATCACCTCTACTGCCTTGGAGGTATCAGGCAGGTCAAGTAGCGGTCTTAGCTTAAGGTCATACTGATATACTTCCTCATCCAGAGGTACAGTAGCCACAGGTTCAATTCCCAGCCTATCTAGTTCCTCACTGATGAGAGGGTCTAGCGTGGTGGGGACAAGGTTAATTATCACCGATTGCCTCTTCACCACCAGTTTGAGTTCAGAGACCAGGTCCCGTATGCGGGCAACAGTTCGGACACCCTTTACTGAATGGTCAGAGATTATTAATAGCTCATCAATATTCTGGGTGGTTCTCCGAGATAGATGTTCCATCCCTGCCTCATTATCCATAACCACATATGCGTAGTTTTCCGACAGAGTGTCCACGAATTTTCTCAGGATGAGATTGGGATAGCAATAGCACTCCGGACCCTCCCCCCTGCCCATTGTTACTAGGTCAAGCCCCTTACTTTCGACTATAACCTCGTTTAACTTATACTCCAGGTAAACCTCCTTGGTCATTCCAGGAGGGATATTTATTTTATCCTCATTAAAGGAGACAATTATCGAGCCAACTGTCTGTTTTATGTCAAGTCCCAAACTCTCTCCCAGGTTAGCATTAGGGTCGGCATCAACGGCTAGAATCGGTCCTGAGCCATTCTTCTTCAGGTAGCGAATAATAAGGCTGGCTATAGACGTCTTTCCGCTACCACCCTTTCCGGCTACAGCGATATTAAAACTCAAACAGTTATCCTCCGCTTTTCTTGATTATCTCTGCCCACTAGAATAGTCCACTGACCTTTCCAGTGTTTACATCTATATCCACCTTTCTGAAGGCTGGGTCAGACGAGGTTCCTGGCATCAGGCTGATGGTCCCGGCGCAGGGACAGAGGAATTTTGCCCCAGAATAAATCAGCACATCGCGGATTGGCAGATTCCATCCTTTGGGCACACCTTTCACTGCCGGGTCATGGGTGAGGCTCAGGTGAGTCTTCACCATCATGGTGGTGTAATCATCATATTTAGAATCGGACTCAAACGTCTTGGCCTTAGCCTCGGCCTCTGGGGCCCAGGCTACGCCATCAGCCCCATAGACTACCTTAGCAATGTTCTCTACCCGTTCCCGCAGTTTCATTTCTACAGGATACAGGAACTTAAACTCGGTCTCACTTTCACAGGCTTCCTTTACCGTATCAGCCAGCTCCAGAGCACCGTCGCCACCGTCAGCCCAATGGGTGGACACAGCGCAGCGTGCTCCGGCTACCTCAGCTGCCTTTCTGACCATGGCAACCTCAGCATCAGTGTCAGTGTGGAAGCGATTGATGCAAACCACCGGGTTGATACCGGATGTTCTAATAATGTTTATATGGTGCACCATGTTCGGGATGCCCTTCTCTAGGAGTCCGAGGTCCTCTTTAGTGTAGGCATCAGGTAGAGGAATACCGGCCACTACCTTAGGTCCGCCGCCATGCATCTTCAGCGCCCGGATAGTGGTGGTGAGAACTGAGACATGCGGCTTAAGACCACTATAGCGGCACTTAACATTCCAGAACTTCTCAAAGCCAATGTCAGCGCCGAAGCCGCTCTCGGTGACATGGTAATCAAACATCTTCAGACCAATGCGGTCAGCGATGATGGATGACTGCCCCACGGCAATATTGGCAAATGGTCCGGCATGTACCATGCAGGGCTGATACTCCACGGTGCACATTAGAGTGGGGTTGATGGTGTTGCGCATCCAGGCAGTCATGGCACCACCTACTTCAAGGTCACCCGTGGTAACCGCATTGCCCCGCTTATCAAAGGCCACGGTAATCTCGTCCATCCTCTGGCGTAGGTCGGCTAAGTCCCTGACGATAGAGAGCATAGCCATAAGCTCTGAACTCACGGTGATGGCGAACTTGGACTGCATGGTGAAGCCATCCATACGCCCACCGATGCCAATTATGATATTGCGGAGGCTCTGGGCGCAAAAATCCATAACCCAGCCCATTTCTATTCTGGTGGGGTCAATGTCCAAGCGGCGCATCCTGGTAAGTCTCTGTAGTTGCTCGTCATTGTAGTTGCGCTCGTGCTGCATTCTGGAGGTAAGGGCAACCATAGCTAGGTTGTGGGCATTCATGATGTCATTGATATCGCCGGTAAGACCCATGGAAAATTCGGTCATAGGAATAGCCAAGGCATTGCCGCCACCGGCAGCGGTTCCTTTGATATTCATGGTCGGACCACCCGAGGGCTGGCGGATAGCACCACCCACATTCAGCCCTCGCTTGCCCATGCCCTCCAGAATACCCATCGTGGTCGTGGTTTTTCCCTCACCCAGTGGTGTGGGGGTTATGGCAGTCACCTCAATATACTTGCCGTCCGGCTTGCCCTTGAGGCGCTCAATTATCTTCATGAAATCAAGCCGACATAGTCTCCCGAAGGGAATGATTTCATCCTTTTGCAGGTTTAGTCTTTCCCGCCACTCATCGGGGGTTGGCATGTTTTGTTCGGCAGCTTCTGAAATCTGCCAGTCCTTCATTTTTACCGCGTCGTAGGCCACAAAAACCTCCTTCGTTTATTTTTACTATTTAGTGATTCTCCACTTAAGCTTTTAATAAGGTAAGGCCGCTTTAAGCTCTCTTTATTATTATATATTCCCCTTCCTAGTTTCTTGGGTTTGGTGTCTGAGCAATGGGTAACAGAGCCTGATAGATATTTTTTACCTCATTGATAATCAGCTGGCTGGAGTTGAGAAGAGGAAGATTGGCGAGGTCAGCGTCTACTAATGCCTGGTCGTAAGGGATAAAGCCGAGGAATTCAAAGCCAGGCAGGTTAGAAATTAGAAATTCCCTTTCTAAAGGATTTCGGAGCTTATTTCCTACTATTGCGAGATTATGTAAACCAATGTCTTTTGCCAGCTTATCAATTTTATAGGCAGTTTCAACGCTTCGCCGGCCTGGTTCCACTACCACAATCAGCTTATCTACCGCCTTGGCTGTTGCCCGCCCTAGGTGTTCGATTCCAGCCTCCATATCCAAAATAACCACTTCATCCCTTGCCAGGAGCAAGTGGGTAACTAAGGCTTGTAACAGAGCATTCTCTGGGCAATAACAGCCAGTGCCACCCTTTTTAACTCGCCCCATTGCCATTAGGCGAATTCCGTCATGCTTCAGAGAATACTTTTCGGGCAAATCATCGACTTTAGGATTTAGCTTGAAAAAGCTCTCAGCTCGACCTGGTCGTGCTCCTGTCCTCTCTTCAACAAGCTCTTTCATCTCAGATATTGGGGTTATCTTATCAGAATCAGGAAAGCCAAGGGTGGCAGCTAGATTGGAGTCAGGGTCGGCATCTATAGCTAAAACGGAGTAACCGGATTCAGCAAATGTTTTGGCTAGAAGAGAAGCTAATAGGGTCTTCCCTACTCCGCCTTTACCACTAATAGCAATCTTCATTGAAATCTTATTTGTGGCATAATTAAAGCTGAGACTTCTCAGGAAAAGTATCTAGACTCAGCCAAATCTTGCTTCCTGTGAAGCACCCAACCCTTTATAGTTTATCCTATGCTAAGCGAGAAGTCAAGCTATTTTGCTTGTCCAAAAAGCCCGGCAGAACATTTTGCCTGTTTGAACAAGTGCAATTTTCCTATTGTTGCTTTACCTCATATGAGCCAAAAATAAAGTCTAGGTCTTCTTGCAAGGCAGTAACCTTCTCTTCGGGGAAAAGTTCTTCCTTTATGTCAAGCATCACTTTGGTTTCGCCTCTAGCTGAGCCTACGATATGTACCCTGAGGCATTCTCTTTCAGCTTTGCCTGGCTTGTCCTGGAGCTTGAATATTAGTGTACCCCGAGAAATAAATGATGACGAGTCACTAGGCAAGGAGTATGTTTCCAGTTTTGCTTCACTTATAATCACTCCCTGCTTCAGGATAAAGTCTCTTACCTCATCATATAGTAACTCGGGCTTTATCTCTCTATATGTTTTCCTAATTTGCATCTCTAACTCCCAGTATTTCTTTAAGCACCAATCGATAGTCTTATAATAAAGGGCTTTGTCAATTTTTGTCAAGGACACATAGGATTTTATGTAAATCTATAAGTTAAGCTAATATCCTTTTCCGTATTCTTGACATCAAGGCAAGGTGTAATCCTTATCTACTCCATCCCCTATAGTAAAACTAATGACGGGTTTTGTCACC
>Ga0209979_1003561_pt1 | contig 13636 bp, 10 predicted proteins | sample AnhtaG_FD_183114 | JGI IMG/M metagenome (GOLD analysis project Ga0209979, IMG submission 183114) | Deep subsurface microbial communities from Anholt, Denmark to uncover new lineages of life (NeLLi) - Anholt_01485 metaG (SPAdes) (version 2) | ecosystem: Environmental > Aquatic > Marine > Oceanic...
CAATTCTCTTATATAACTTTACCCTTCCTTCTGAATGAGCGATTCTCGTTGTAATTCTAAGAAGAACAGGAGTATCAAACCTTTCACTAATCTCTAAAGCTTTAGATACAAGATCTTTAGCTTCCTGGCTATCTGAGGGCTCAAGCATTGGTATTTTTGCCATTTCAGCATAGTGTCTGTTATCCTGTTCATTTTGAGAGCTATGCATAGCAGGATCATCAGCACTTATTAAAACTAATCCACCTTTTATTCCTGTATAACTAAGTGTCATAAATGGATCAGCAGCAACATTAACTCCCACATGCTTCATAGCTACAAGTGTTCGAGCCCCTGCAAAAGATGCTCCAATTGCAACCTCTAATGCAACCTTCTCATTAGGAGACCATTGACAATATATCTCCTTATAATTCTTTATATTTTCTAAGATCTCAGTGCTTGGAGTTCCTGGATAAGCAGTAGCAACAACTACTCCACTCTCATATGCTCCTCTTGCAATAGCTTCATTTCCTGAAAGTAGCTTCATCATCTTTTTTAATACTCCTCAAATAAAGGCATAAAAAAATATTATTTCTTCTAATTAATTCCCTTAATAACTAATTTAAAAAAACCGAAATGTAATAATTAATAGAAAATCTCTGCTATTTATTTATAGTTAATTTATACTTAGTAGCTATAAATGTAATATTTAACAATGTTTCTAAACGCGATTATATATTACATCAAATATTTGATATATTTAGCAAATAAGATATTCAATTTTGGAGGATATTATGTTATTAGGTGCTCACATGTCCATTAAAGGTGGTCTTGGTGAATCTCTTATTCGGGGAAAAAAGATTGGATGTGATACTATTCAGATTTTTGTTAAAAGTAACCTACAGTGGAAAGCAAGAGATACTATAAACTTTGAAATACAGGAATTTTTCAGAAATAAAAGTGAAACTAAAATCGATCCGGTAGTAGCTCACAGTTCTTATCTAATTAACCTGGCTTCTTCTGACAGAAGAATTAGAAATTTTTCTATAAAATCATTTAAAAAAGAGTTAAAAACAACTCAGGAATTAAAAATACCATATTTTGTCTTTCATCCAGGTTATCACAAAGGAGCGGGTTTAAAAAAAGGAATTCGATTAATTGCTAAAGCACTAAATCAGATTATCTCAAAAGATGATCCTAAAACTATTATTTTACTTGAAACTACATCTGGCCAGGGAAGTTCAATTGGTTATAAATTTGAACAATTAGCAGAAATAATAAATTTAGTTAATAAAAAGAAGAGAATTGGTGTTTGTTTTGATACATGTCATGTTTTTAGTGCAGGTTATGAAGTTAGAAATAAAAAAGATTATGAAAAAACTTTTGAGGAATTTGAAAAAAACATTGGAATTAATAAATTAAAAGTTTTTCATCTTAATGATTCAAAGGGAGACTTGGAATCAAGAATTGATAGACATCAACATATAGGAGAGGGATATCTTGGACTCAAGCCTTTTAGATTTATTATAAATGATAAAAGATTTCAAAATATTCCTATGATAATAGAAACTCCAAAAGATGGTGGTTATAAAAAAGATATAGATAATCTAACTATATTAAGGTCTTTAATAAAAACTTTTTGAATTTATTCTTTTATCAATCACTTTATGAATCACTTTAAGTCTTTCTAATTCTTTCTTACTCATTTTGATAATGTTCTTTCCCATATCGTCCTCTTTTGCTATTAAGTTTAGCAAAAGAGGACATTTCTATTTGTATAAAAACAGGACATTTCTAAATGTGCTTGACAGTGCTTCTACAGACACTTGACAATTTAAGCAAAATGTATTATAACTAAATCGGTTTAGTTAACTGATTTACAAAATTAAGCAAATAAAATAAATAGGGGGTGAATTTATAAATAAATATACTATTAAAATAAACTTATTTTATTTAAGGAGAACAGGGAGATGAAAAATAAATTTGTACATATAATAACCATGATTTTAATAGTGTTTCTTATAGTGGTCTTCAATTGCTTATCTTTACCTAACATTAGTTTTGCAACAGGAGATTATAATGAAGATGATATTGTATATATGATAATGACTGACCGATTCCCTGACGGTGACTCTACAAATAATGATCAAGGAGAACCAGGAGGTGAATACCAACCTGGTAATCTTAAGTTCTACCAAGGTGGGGACTGGCAAGGTATAATTAATAAAATACCCTATTTAAAAAATCTTGGTATAACTGCAATATGGATCTCACCTGTCTCTGATGACCAAGATATCAGTAAGGATGGGGGTGAGGCTGGATACCATGGTTACTTCACTTATGATTACTACTCTCCTAATCCTCACTTTGGAGACATTACCAAGCTTAAGGAGCTTGTATCAACAGCTCACAGTAATGGCATTGATGTAATTCTTGATGTTGTCCCAAATCACACAGGGGACTATTTAGATCCATTTGCAACAGAATATGATCCACCTGACCTTCATCCAATATCTCCATTTAATAATCCTAATTGGTATCATCATAACGGAGATGTTACAGATTGGAATAATCAATGGCTTGTTGAAAACGGAGATATAGGAGGTCTAGATGATCTTAATCAGGATATTGTAGATGTTGAGCAGGAGATATATAGTGTTTATAATTATTGGTTCACACAAACTGATGCTGATGCTGCCCGTGTGGATGCAGTTAGGTCTATACCTAAATGGTTCTTACAAAGTTTTGAAAATTCTATTGGTTTGCCCACATTTGGTGAAGCATTTCATGGAGATGTTAGCTATGTGTCAGATTATCAAAATTATGAGTGGGGTGTGCTTGATTTCCCACTATTCTTTGTAGCACGAGAGGTATTTGCATACGATGATAGCTTCACCAGAATTGGAGATATATTTGATCAGGACTGGAAGTATAATGATGTTAATAAGCTACATACATTTATTGATAACCATGACCGAGATCGGTTTCTTGCTCTAGCTGATGATAATTTCAGCAGACTAAGACTTGCACTTACATTTCTTTTCACTGCACGGGGTATTCCAGTAATATATTATGGTACAGAGCAAGCATATTACGGCGATGGGTTGACTCATGAATGGCAGGGGATATCTAATGAATTCAATCGACAAGTACTTGAAGATTTTGATGAAAGTCATATCATCTACAATCATATTAAGAGACTTACTGAGATACGTAATAATTATCAATCTCTTCGAAGAGGTGTACAGCGCGAGATGTGGGAGGATGATGTTGTTTATTCATATTCCAGAAGAATAGACACAACAGGTGAGGAGGTTATAACTGTGATGACAAATTCCTGGAATTCTCAAACAAGAACAATACCACTTCGAGCAGAAAGTACTATTATAGTAGGAACAGAGCTAACAAACTTACTAAACACAAATGATAAGATAACTGTAAAATCAGGAGGTTCTACAGGTAAGCAAATTACTGTTTCACTGAACGCAAAGGAAGCGAAGATATATACAACAGATGTTACAGAAAACTATACTCCTCCATCTCTAACATTGACAACTATCCGTGTACATTATAATGCAGGTTTTGGGAATTCTGTATGGATTAGAGGTGATACATACCCATTTTGGTGGGATAAAGGAAGAGAAGCTCGGTGGACTGATGGTGATGTATGGGTTTGGGAGACGGAAAGAATACCCTCTGGTGAGACATTTGAATTTAAACCACTTATAAATGACTATACCTTGTCAGTTGGCAACAACTATATTGGTACAGGTGGAACAACTATTGATATCTATCCTGTTTTTAGAGACCCAGCAGCTGAAACAACTCGAATCAGGGTACATTACGATGTAGGAGTTGGTAATTCTATCTATATTCGTGGAGATACATGGCCACTTTCATGGAATAATGGTGTCCAATCCACATATACTAAGGGCAATGTCTGGATATGGGAAACCGAATCTATACCCGTAGATTCACCTTTTGAGTTCAAAACACTGCTAAATGATACAACATGGTCACTTGGTAGCAACTACAAAGTTAGTGGAGGTTCAACAATCGATATTTATCCTGTTTTTTATTCAGGAGAAACAGAGAGAAATATAGAGAACATTAGAGTATACTACGATGTTGGTTATGGTAACTCTATATATGTTCGGGGAAGTACACCCCCATTATCTTGGAATAGTGGTCTACAGGCTACATATAATCCACAAAATATTTGGATTTGGGAGACTAGTGATATAGCAGAGTCTACTGCCTTTGAATTTAAGCTATTGATTAATGACTCAACTTGGTCGCAAGGTAATAATTATTGGATGAGAGGTGGTATGGTAGTTGAAATATATCCAACATTTTAACAACTTGTTGATTTGTAACTGGCTAACTATTATCTAATTTTAGTAAAGTTATAATAATATTTTGGAAATTTTCAAGATGTAAATTAGAATGGCTATTTAGAAAATAAAGTAGTTTAACTAAAGGAGGTGGTAATTTAAGAGTGTATCTATCTAATTTTAATTTAAAAAAAGGAGGAGTCAGTGAAAAAAAGTAAAATTTTATTACCAATTCTAATCTCAATTTTTCTTATATTAGTAATGGTTCTATCAGGATGTCCAACCCCACCTGCTGAAGAAGTTACAGAAGAAGTGACAGAGAAAGAGGCTGAACCAGCAGAAGAGGAAACGGCAGCAATAACTGAGCCAGTTACGATCCATTTCTGGCACAATTATGATGCAGGGGCTGGTCAAATCGACGTTCTTGATCAGCTTATTTCACAATTCGAACAGGCAAACCCCGGTATTACGATCAATCAGGTATACCTTGAATGGCAAGGCCTTAAAAACAACGTTGTTGCTGGTGCAACAACTGGTATGCTTCCTGATGTATTGCGGGGAGACATCGGGTTTGTTCCCCAATTCCAAGCATTGGATGTCCTCGTAGAAATGGACACAGCATTTTCAGACTATGCTGACGCAGCGGACGCTGTGCTCGAAGCTCCAAACAGCACTGCAAAAGCAGGTGACCACTACTACGGAATAGCCTCAAATACTAACACCAAGATCCTCTATTATAACAAGGATCTCGTCACAACTGTACCCACTACCCTTGATGAGATGTGGGCAACTGCAGAGGAAGTAAGCAGCGAAGACGTAATAGGATTCTGCGAAGCATGGATGGGGGGCTGGAACCTCTGCCAGTACATCTGGAGTTACGGTGGTGACATTCTTGCTCCCGACTATAGTACCGCTACTGGTTATATTAACGGCTCAGTTGCGGTAACAGTCATCCAGAAACTTGCTGACCTCTATGCGGTCGGCGCGTTTAGCGGACCTACCATAGATCCCGGTGCTCCACCAGATACAGATGGTATGGGAACGGGCAAATACGCTATGACAATTGATGGTCCATGGAAGGCAAAAGATCTGAGTGCTAAGTACAACGACCTCCAGTATGGCGCTGTGCAGATGCCTGCAGGACCTGCGGGGTCAATCGGAGTACTTGGTGGAGAAGATTTCATGATGTTCAAGACCTCTGACGCCATACATCAAGATGCTGCGTGGAAATTCATCAAGTTCATGACTGGCAAAGATGCGCAGGTTGAAATGGCCAAAGTCGGCCAGATGCCTGTAAACAAGGAAGCTTTAGCAGATGACGAAGTACTAGAGGCAATGCCTTTATTGTCAATTTTTGCTGATGCTCTTCAAACATGTAAAGCCCGTCCTGTAACACCTAAATGGGGAGACATGGAAGGAATTATAAATACGAAGGCAACAGAAGCAGTATTAGGTCAGAAACCAGTACAAACGGCAATGGATGAAGCAGCTGCAGAGATAGACGCTCTGCTGCAGCAATAAACGTTTGCAATTAGGGGGTTATCTTACGATGACCCCCTAAAATATTTATTTATAAGGTGAGGGATGACGACTTCTGGTGTATTTTTCAGGACAAGCAAATATTTCAGAAAAAAAGACAATATACGTATGCTTTTACTACTTGTTCCCGGGCTGGTTGTCATTGTTATGTTCACATTTTATCCCATCATTAAAATGTTCATAATGAGTTTTTTTGACTGGAAGATAGGATATAATCAGGTTTCTCCGTTTGTAGGAATTAAAAATTACCTGGCGGTTTTTTCGGACCCGATCGCTGGCATAGCTCTGACTAATACAATATTTTATGCAGCAGTTACAGTGCCTGGGCAGATGATATTAGGGTTACTGGCAGCCCTTCTTATAAACGGCATCAGGAAATTTGGCGTAACTTTCCGGCTGCTATATTACCTGCCTGTGGTTACTTCCTGGGTTATTGTTTCCCTTTTATTCAGGTATATTTTCAGTAACAACGGATTATTGAATTATTTATTGACTGATGTATTCAAGTGGATACCCGAGTACATAGGTTGGCTCAGTACGAGATGGCTAGCTATGACTTCAACAACTCTTCTGGGTATATGGAAGGGCATCGGGTGGAACATGGTAATATTTTTAGCGGCGCTGCAAGCCGTTCCTGTAGAATATTATGAAGCAGCCTCTATAGACGGAGCAGGCTCTATCCAAAAGTTTTTCTACATCACATTACCTAATATAAAAGGGACCATACTCTTCTGTACCGTAATGCTTACAATCGGTGCATTTAATACATATACCCCAATAGCAGTTATCACGGGGGGAAATCCTGCGCACCAGACAGAGATAGTACTGACCTGGATGTATTACCAGACTTTTAGTTCTTTAAAAATGGGATATTCTGCAGCACTTTCATTCTTAGTTGCGGGTATCGTTGCGATAATAGCGGTAATACTATTTAAAGTACTTAGACATGAAAGGATATAAAAAGTCAATGAATATGCTAAAAAAACCCGGAATAAAGCCAATTTTTATTAAGAATAAAAGGATATTATCATCCCACATATTAATAAGATACCTTTTACTCCTGCTTGGATTGACTGTAATGGTAACGCCAATGATCTATATGATAACATCGTCCTTCAGGCCGAACAGCTTGACTTTTGCATACCCGCCAAAAATAATCCCTGACGCTTCGGAACTGACGGTGGAAAACTACCTGTATATTCTTTTCAAACAAAACTTTTCCAAGTATATGCTTAACACTCTTTATGTAGCAGGAGCAGCAACGATATTACCAGCCATCATATCTTCAATGCTGGCATACTGTATCTCAAGGTTCAGATTTCCAGGCAGGAATATAATTTACGGTACGATCATAACAACTATGCTCATCCCTGGGTTGGCGATGCTCGTCCCCCAATTTGAACTGGCAGTGAAATTTAAGCTGGTAGACAATCTCTGGGGAGTGATTCTTTTCTACACGGCATGGGTGACGCCCTTTTCAACATTTTTAATAAAGGGGTTTATTGACAATATACCAAGGGAACTTGACGAAGCTATGTATATGGACGGGGGAACTGTATTTACGATATACCGGAAAGTAATATTGCCAATGGCATCACCTTCCATCGCTGCCGTCAGCATTTTTAATTTCCTTTTCGCATTTGAGGAACTGGGTTGGTCACAGACGATACTGCGAACCGACCAAGTCAGGACACTACCCGTTGCTATCACACAGTTTTTCCAAGCCCATAACCGTACGGATTGGGGTTATGTATTTGCGATGACGTGCCTTTCAATGATACCGGTTATCATTCTATACCTCTTATTGCAAAAATATTTTATTTCTGGACTATCATCCGGTGCTATAAAAGAATAGATAAAGTGACATCAATAGCCTGACTTGAAGAGATACAATCGGGGTAATTTACATAAATAATTGATTTGCAAAAAATGTCAAACCAAAAAACAGGGATATTGTGATGGTATTATAGAATTATTCTCTGTATTTGCACATGACAGTCTGTGACAATATAGCCCTTGGGCAGTGGATGATACTCAAAAAGATTGAAAGTTTATAAATAATAAAGTTATTTTTAAATTAAGTTAGAAAGGTTTTTATGGTAATTAAATCTAAATCTAATTGGGTAGAAGATGCTATATTTTATCAGATTTTTCCTGATAGATTTTATAATGGGGATTTGACAAATGATCCACTCAATACAGATCCATGGGGTGGTATTCCTTCACGAACCAATTTCTTTGGGGGTGACTTAAAAGGGATAATTGACAAATTGAGCTACTTAGAATCACTTGGAGTTAATGCTATCTACTTGACACCGATTTTTAATGCTAACACCAATCACAAGTATGATATCATTGATTATTATAAAATTGATTCTCATTTTGGAGACAAAAAGATATTTGATAAGTTTCTTGAATCAGCACATACACGAGGGATTCATATTGTTCTTGATGCAGTTTTTAACCATGTAGGGTACGATTTTTGGGCTTTTCGAGATGTAATTGAGCGTGGTGAATCATCTCCTTATGTGAACTGGTTTTATATTGAGGATTTACCCGTCACAACGTTACCATCACCCAATTATGCTACATATGAAAATGCTCACTATCTTGTGAAACTTAACATTCATAATCCTGAAGTACGCAATTATTTATATGATGTTGCTCGTTACTGGACTCAAAAGGGAATTGATGGTTGGCGATTGGATGTGCCTTACCTCATGAATCACCGATTTTGGAAGGGTTTCCATAAAATTGTAAAAAAAGTAAACCCAGAAATATACATTGTAGCTGAAATATGGGAGAGAGCTACTGATTGGCTTCAAGGGGACGAATGTGATGGAGCAATGAATTATAGATTACGTGATATAACACTAGATTTTTTTATAAACAAAAAGTTAAATGCTTCAACTTTTAACAAGAAGTTAGCTTCTTTACGAAAAGAAAATCCAGGAGAGACTGTCTATAATATGCTGAATCTATTAAGTAGCCACGATACTCCCCGCTTCCTTACACTATGTAAAGGTAATAAGCAACTTTTTAAATTGGGAGTTGCATTCTTATTTACATATATTGGTACTCCTATGATTTACTATGGAGATGAGGTTGGTTTGACTGGAGAAAATGATCCTGGTTGTCGGGGTACAATGGTTTGGGAACATTCCAAACAGGACCAAAAGCTTCTAGAATGGTATCGCCATCTTATTCAAATTAGAAAGGCGCACTCTGCACTTAGACGAGGTACATTTAGAAAAGTGTTTGCTTCAAATGATGTTTATGTATTTGAGCGACAATATGATATAGATCAAGTAATTGTTATTTTTAATCGGGGTAATAAAACTCAATCTGTCTACTTGCCAGATAAGTACTGGCATGGTAAACTTTCAATGCAAGATGAACTATCGGGTCAAATATATGAGATTGATAAACCCATTGAAGTGAAGGGTTTGTCAACACTAATCTTGTCTAATAAATTAGTAAAATTAGAAAAATGATGATTGGCTTTAACATATAATTAAAAATATTTTCTAACTTATGAAAGTATGGGGGTTCAGATGAAAAGAGTGACAATCAATGATGTTGCTAAGCGAGCAGGAGTTTCTAAAACTTCTATTTCCTTTGCTTTTAATAATCCCTCACATTTATCTAAGGCTACTGTTGATAAGATTCTCCGCATTTCTAAAGAACTTGGTTATGCACCTCATCCCATTGCACGCAGTATGAACACTGGTCGAACAGGGGTATTAGGCTTACTTCTTCCCCAAGACATTCCAATCATCCTCGAGAACCCTTTTTTCAATCAGTTTATGATGGGAATTGGTTATGTCTGTGATAAAAATGCTTTGTCTTTTATGTTAGTACCTCCAGTAAGGGGCTCTATGTTAAAAGCTATTGATCATGCTGTTGCTGATGGATTTCTTGTTATTGGCTTGGAAACTAAAGACCCAGTAGTAAAGATTCTTAAACAGCGAGGTATTCCATTTGTAATGGTAGATAGTGACCCAGTAGAGAACATTCCGTGTGTGCTAGTAAATGATTATGAAAATTCTCATAATGTAGCTTTACACATTATTGAACAAGGCCACAAGCAAATTGCTATTGTAGCATTTAAGTCAGGCAAGGAATGCCAATGGGAAAAATATACAGGGACTCTCCGATGGCGATTGAAAGGCTATTTGGATGGTCTATCTACAATTGGTTTATCTCTTGATAGCCCTGAAATTACAATTTTTGAATGTGAAAATAGTATAAAGGGAGGTAAGGATGTTTTTAGTCGTTTCTGGAAAGCTTCATCACACCCAACAGCTATCTTAGCTATGAGTGATATAATAGCGATTGGAATAATAAATGCTGCTCACAATAAAGGTCTTCATGTGCCCAAAGATCTTTCAGTTGTTGGCTATGATGATATTCCTGAAGCTAAAAGGACTAATCCACCTTTAACAACAGTACACCAGCCAATTGTTGAAAAGGGTAAGTGTGCTGGAGAACTTCTAGTTAAAGTAATAGGAGGTAAGTCAACTGCTGAACACTATACTCTTCCAACTGAGTTAGTGATTAGGGATTCTGTTGCTCCTCCATCGTCAGATTAAAGTATCTCATCAATAATAATGAAAACTATTTATAAGCTTCCTTCCTGTGCTTAATTCTATATATAAATAATATCTTTCTCATCACTTATACAATATATGATTCTATAATTATATAATTACCAAATTGCAATTGATAATCTTCCTCTGCTGTTAATTTAAGACAGCCAGGTGGGTAGGGATTCTTGCTTAGAGAAAATATCTTGTTTTTAATCTGATTGAATTTTTATTTATTTTTATAAAGACTTATTTGACATAATTAAAACCAGATAGTAAACTATTGCATCATAAAAAATATGATGTTAAACTTATTTTGTGAGCCGTTAGCTCAGCTAGGTAGAGCGTCAGACTTTTAATCTGAGGGTCGCAGGTTCGATCCCTGCACGGCTCACCATTTTGCCCCCATCGTCTAGTGGACTAGGACATGGCCCTTTCAAGGCTAAAACGGGGATTCGATTTCCCCTGGGGGCGCCAAAATAATTTTGAAGTATCTAAAGATTTTTATTTTTTGTATATTAAAATATATTATTATATTTATGAAAATTCTGTATACAAAAATAGATCCACTTGTTGTATATAAAAAGATAGATAGATTTTTAAAATTCAAAGTGGGCGAATAGCTCAGATGGCAAGAGCGCCTGCCCTACAAGCAGGAGGTCGCAGGTTCAAGTCCCGCTTCGCCCACCATAAATTTTTTAATATTTCATATAAATATAAATATTGGAAATCATAGAAAAGATTTATTAATTATTTAATTACATTAATTAAGTTTTTAGATATACTATTAAGTAATTTTGCAAGGTAGGGGCTGTCGTTCAGCGGCCTAGGACACTGGCCTGTCACGCCAGAGATCGCGGGTTCGAATCCCGTCAGCCCCGCCATACACTATCTTTAATAAAAAGTCTGAATTAACTCTTTAAGGGCTAACGAGATTTAATAATTTAATAATAATTTAACATTATTAATTTTTTCATATAAAAACTACAATATAAAAATATTTTATAAATCAAACTAATTCACATACAATTTAATTAATCTATTTATAATTAAACAGTTTTATAAAAAAGTGGCGAGATAGCTCAGTTGGTAGAGCGATGGACTGAAAATCCATGCGTCCCCAGTTCGATTCTGGGTCTCGCCACCATTCTTTTAATCTCTTAATTTGTATTTTATTAAATCTAAGTTCTTTTAAAAGTTTTTAACAAATTTTCTAATGTATTTTAAATAAGGAAAATGTAAAAAATTTCTAATTTTTTAATTATTTTTTGAAATTATTTATTTCCATAGAGAAGAATTTTCCTACCTCTTCAAAATTGTGCTTTTTATAGAACGAATGAGAATCTTTTCTTTCCAGTGATGATGATACTTCTATCTCTGTACAACCCCGGGATTTTGCTTCCTCGATAGCATTTTCTAATAAAAATGAAGCAACTCCTATATTTCTATAATGCTCATCAACTACCAATTCATTGATTGTAGCAACTAATCCTAAATCATGAATTGTAAAATTAAAACTTAGCGAAATAAATCCTACAATTCTTTTCTTATCTTCCTCCCCACTCAATATTGCTACTTTGTTTAAATAATTTTCGTCATCTACTATTTTCTTAAAAATTTCTTCAGCAATTTTTATATCATCATTGGTAAATTGAGGTTCCAATTGTTTTATAAGCCTTAAGATATCTTTGTCATCACTATAATTAGATTTTCTTATTCTTATATTTGTTAGTTTTTTTCCCATAAAATATTCACCTCCTATTTTTATTTTAAGTCTTACACCATTTTCTCTAATAATTGAAGTATTGCTTTGAATATTGGAATATATTTATACGTACATTTGTTTGAATTAGATTAATTGTTTTGATATAATCTCTAAGTATATAAAAACCTTTTACAAATATTATACTAATATGTACTATTAACGAGATAGGTTTACAGTTTGCTCTTTTAAAAATTGATATAAACGAGATCCTTCGCTAATGCTCAGGATGACAGGTATATATTTACATACAAGGATGACAAAGTAATATTAAATTGTCATTGCGAGGTTACTTTCCAGTAACCGAAGCAATCTCATATAAAATAAAATATTAAAAGTGTTAACCTAACTTGTTAACAATACCACTAATATATAATTTTTATATATTAAAAATTATTTGATTTTATATTAGTTAAATTATATAATATTACAAAATAGCGAATTTACAAAATTACGAAAAAGGGTGAATTATTATGTCAGTTTTAAGGAGAATTCAAAGAAATTTTCAAATAACTATTCCTTCAGCTATTAGAAAAATATTGAATCTAAAGATTGGAGACTTAATCGAATTTGAAGTTGTTGGTGATGGGATAAAAATAAAACCAAAAGTAGTTATGGATAAAAGTCAAAGTTGGTTTTGGACAAAAGATTGGCAAGAAAGAGAAAGAGAAGTAGAAAAAAATTTTAGAGAAGGAAAAATCATTGTTTCTGAAACTGTTGAAGATTTTATAGAGGATATTGAAAAGTGAGAATAGAGCGTTCTCCAGCATTTGATAGGTATTATAAGAAACTCCCCATAAATGTCAAAGAGCTATTTAAAAAGAAGATAAAGCTTCTTTTATCATCAAATTCTGAACATCCATCATTAAGAGTTAAAAAAATAAAAGGTACAAAAAACATTTGGGAAGCAAGCATAACAAAAAGTTATAGGTTCACATTTGAGAAAATAGCTGATGGCATTAGACTAAGAGTTATTGGAAAGCATAATATCTTAAAAAAGTAATTGTAGATGTAAGAATAATCCCTACTTAAGGAATGGTCTAATTAAGGATGTATATATTAAAAAACTGTAAATATTTGAAGGTTTAATTTTGAAAGAAAATATAGATACTAAAGCTATTATTGAGGAAATTTTGGAGGATTTTAAAAATCGATCCAAAGTAGCACATATAAAGAGAATTCCTAAAAGAGAAGCTAAGCTCTCTTCATTTCCTAAAAACATTAACCCAAAATTATTTAATGTTTTAAAAGAAAGTGGGATTAAATCTCTTTATAGTCATCAATCTCAAGCAATTAAAGAGATATCAAACGAAAAAAATACGATTGTTGTTACACCAACAGCAAGTGGAAAAACATTATGCTATAACATACCAGTATTAAATTCAATAATTAAAGACCCTGATGCAAGAGCATTATATTTATTTCCAACAAAAGCTTTA
>Ga0209979_1003564_pt1 | contig 13626 bp, 14 predicted proteins | sample AnhtaG_FD_183114 | JGI IMG/M metagenome (GOLD analysis project Ga0209979, IMG submission 183114) | Deep subsurface microbial communities from Anholt, Denmark to uncover new lineages of life (NeLLi) - Anholt_01485 metaG (SPAdes) (version 2) | ecosystem: Environmental > Aquatic > Marine > Oceanic...
AAAAGTTGCTCAACTTGTTGGAAATTTAGACACGATGAGTCAAGTCAATGCTTTTGCTGAGAAATCTGGAATGAGAGACATTTTAAGAGCTTTTAATATAAAAAGAACTGCTGAATTATGGTTAGATATGAAATAAGTATATCTCTTTTTCTCTAAAGTAAAAGATAAGAATTTTGATTTTAAATCGAAATTTTTGATTAAAAATTTATTATTGCTAATACCCCAAATAACATGATTTTTATTCCGAATTACTATTTAGTATATTATATATGTCTATTTTAGAGGAACAAGTTAAGCAACTTGTTAAATTAATCCTGGACTCAAAAAATATTGTGGCACTCACAGGGGCAGGTATGAGTACCGAAAGCGGGATTGCTGACTTCAGATCTCCGGGAACAGGATTGTGGGAAAAAGTAGATCCATATGAATATGCATCAATCGATTCCTACATAGCACATCCAACTAAAAACTTGGAGTTTATGATAGAAACCGGAAAAGCGATTTTTAGTGCAAGATCTAACAAGGGCCATAAAGCTCTTACTAAACTTCAAAAACTTGGTAAATTGAAGGGTGTTCTTACTCAAAATATTGATCGCTTGCATCATAAAGCTAAAACTAAAAATATTGTTGAATTTCATGGAAATGTGATGGAAGCAAAATGTCTTCAGTGTGGAGAAGTTTTTCCAATTACAAATATGGTAAATCAAGCCTTACAGGGAAAAGCTCCCTCTTGTAATGTATGCAACGGAATGTTGAAACCAAATGCAATATTTTTTGGTGAACCTCTTGAACCCCAAGTATTACAAGCAGCAGATGAAATAATTGCTGGCTGTAATTTGCTAATCGTGCTTGGATCTTCTCTTGTTGTATATCCCGTAGCTTTTTATCCACAAAAAGCACTATCTCTTGGCGCAAAAATAGCTATCATAAACATTCAAGAAACTGATATGGATTCTCTGGCAGAAGTAGTTATTCATGAAAAAATAGGAGACATATTTCCTAAGATCGTCTCTATTGTTGAAGAAAAAATTGAAAATAATATAAAAAGATAAAAAAAATTTATGGCTTCAATCACTCTTTCTTAATAACTTCTTATCTACTTTCCCTACGGTTGTTAATGGTAATTCTTCAGTGATTTTTATTTGTTTTGGAACTTCATAGGTAGAGCAATTTTCTTTAGCAAATGCTACTATATCCTCTTTTAATGCTTCTTCATTTCCATCATATTCATAATCCTTGTCAAGTTGAATAAACGCTTTTACAATTTCAGAGCCAGGTCTATCTGGATTTGGGATGCCAATAGTAGCAACCATTTCAATAGCAGGATGTTTGGTTAAAGTATCTTCTAATTTAGCAGAAAATACTTTGAATCCACTTACTATGATCATGTCTTTGGTTCTGTCAACGATTCTTAAGTAGCCTTCTTCATCCATGATTGCGACATCCCCTGTATGCATATAACCATCTTCATCAATTGCCTTTTCCGTCTCTTCTGGCTTGTTATAATAGCCTTTCATTACTTGGGGCCCCTTAACACATATTTCTCCTGGTTCTCCTAAGGGGACTACTTCTCCAGTCTCTGGATCAACAAGTTTTAATTCAGTATTCAATAAAGGTAATCCTATTGATCCTAGCTTCCTCTTACCTTTAAAAGGATTCATGGTAGTTAAGGGAGAGGTTTCAGTCATACCATACACCTCTAGTAGTTTCCCCTCTCCAACCATACTTTCTAACTGTTTTTGGGATTCAACTGGAAATGGAGATGCGGCAGAAATGCAAATCTCTAATTTTGAGTGATCTAACCTTTTAAACTTGCGTGTATTGATGAGAATTTGAAATAGAGAAGGTACATTTACAAGAGCAGTTGGTTGATACTTCTTCATTTCATTACAAATGTGTAAAGTATCTCGTGGATTAGGTATTAGTACTTGCCCCCATCCAAGCCAAAAACAGTTTTCGCAGAAAAATGTGCCTGCTATGTGGAAAAAAGGAAATCCTGAAAGAGCTATTTTTGCTCCTTTCTTCCAGCTAAGCCATTTTTGCACAATCAATATGTCTGAAACACAACTTCTATGCGTTAGCATAGCACCTTTAGGCGGACCTGTTGTTCCTCCCGTATATTGGATGAATGCAATATCATCCGGAGAGACTTTAACATTAGGTAAATCTTTGGAATACTTTGCTAAAACATCATCGTGAAAATCAAGTACTGTTTTTCCTTCTAATGGAGTTACCTTCCCTGATGGAACTTCCGTAACTGCCTTGATTTTTTCTTGTTGTTCTTTCGGAAAAGAACCTACGACACTTGTCCAGATTACTAATTTTAATTGTGGTAATTCTGATTCAACATTTTTTAATCTATGTTCAAAAATAGCATCTAAAGTGACTAAAGCTACATTTTTCTCTCCAGCTCCTAAATCATTCAATTGATAATGCATTTGAACATCAGACATGAGAGGACTTACACCAGAAACTATACATCCGGCTTTAAGAGCCCCCACAAGGGATATTGGATATTCAGGTATATTAGGTAAGTTGATTCCAACAACATCACCTTTCTTGAATCCATTTTCAATTAACATGTTAGCAAACTGATTTGAGAATTCATCTATTTGACTAAATGTGATTTCTAATCCCTGATATGCAAATGCCATTTTATTTTGGAATTCTTCAAAAGTATTTCGAATAGCTTCAGTATAAGAGATTTCCCAAATGCTAGGGTCAAGATCCGTTAATCCTTCGTCCCAACTCTTACGCCAAAATCTATTTGCATATGGATTTTCCATTTTAGGTTCCATTTTAACTTCATTCTTATTAATTTTTTATAAAAAAGTGTTAATAATTATTATAGTTCTAATCAGTTAAAAAGTTTTAATTAGCAAGACAAAAGAAAAAAAAGTTGAATAAAACAAAAAAATAAAAATAATTAATTATCTTTAATTAAGTCTTTCTCAATAATTTTTTATCTACTTTACCGACAGTAGTTAGTAGTAATTCTTCAGTAATTTCAAGGGATTTTGGAACTTCATATGGCGCACAATTTTCTTTGGCAAATGTTAAAATATCTTCCTTAAGCGTTTCTTCATTACCATCATACTTATAGTTAGGATCTAGTTGAATAAACGCTTTTACAATCTCAGAACCAGGTCTATCTGGATTCGGAATACCGATTATGGCAACCATTTCAATAGCAGGATGCTTGGTTAAAGTATCTTCCAATTTTGCGGAGAAAACCTTGTATCCCGATTTTGTGAATAGTTGAATTTTAAAAATACGCTCTTTTTAATGAAAAAAATTAAAAGCCTCGGATTATTTTTGTCGGCTACCTTATATTATTTAAAAATTAGTCGCACTTTACTTTTACTTCTACTCTCCTCTCTCTGTCTCGATATAACGGTCTTTCTTTTAAAGATAAAATTGTTTCTAAGAAAAAGAATAATATTACTAGACTATAGATAAATTCCGTATATTTCAGAAAATTGTCGGTGTATTCCTGTTTTATTTTGAAGAATCGTTACTTCATATGATGTCTGAATTTGGTTCGGGATTTACAGTTTATAGAAATAATACTTATTCTCAACTCATTTCAAGTGGAGATAGTACTCTTGATAAGTTGCTCTCTGGGGGATTTCACCGGGACTTAGTCTATTTACTTTATGGGGATAAGAAACTAACAACTAACATTTTACTAACGACTTCCGTTATTGTTCAAAAAGCATTTAACAATGGAGGGCTTGGTGAGGGTATTAGAATTGCCTTCATTGATGGAAATAATCGTTTTAATCCTTACAACGTAAGCAAATTTGCAGTTACTCAAAACCTGTCCCCCCGTACGGTACTAGAAAACATCCTTATTTCACGAGCGTTTACTTTTGACCAAATAATTGAAATTCTGGAGAATAAACTTTCCATGCTTGAAGATGTGAAGGTTGTACTTATCTCTGGGATTACAACAATGCTCGAGAGCTATGAAAAGCAAACTTTCGAAGAATTGCTAAGGGCGATAGATGGAATTAAACAAATGCTCTGGAAAACAAAACCCCTCATTATAATAACAGCCCCTTTACACAAATATTCTCTTTTCAGGCCAAAAGGGGGAAAAATTCTCTCGCATTTTGGGAGTGTACTAGTGATGATAAATGATGATGAAAGATACGATGAATATACTCTCGTTCAGCATCCTTATTTGCCTGAAAACCGATTGTTAAAATGGAAGCCCCGTACTCCTAAGAAGAAAATTCCTTTAAAAAACGCTACAATAGATTGCTGGTTTTAACTCTCTTTTCTAATATTTTTCAATATTAATTGTAAAAAATTATGATAGTGATTTAACCAAATCCTTGTAAAAAAGGTGAATTTATCTTTACCAAATTGAAAATAGTTCAAGATATAAATGAGAATAGCTTTTATGTAATGTGAAATATGTCAGTATTATCTAGTAAAATTTTTTTTTATAGATGTGAATAATTTTGGATATGAAAACATTTAAAAAAACATTCAAATTTATCTGTGATGAATGTGGAGAATTTGCACAAACAGAAACGGAATATTGCGAAATATGTGGGACAAAGACTATGAGGAAGGCAACGAATGATGATTATGCAAAATATGAAAAGGGAACAATGAGGGAAGCTAAAAGGGAAGCTAAAGAAACTAGGATGGTATTTGATAAAGCCCAAAACGCTGAGAAAGTTGAGATAAAAGCTGAGAAGGTAGCTGAGAAGGCAGCTGAGAAAGCTGAGAAGGAAGCTGAGAAGGCAGCTGAGAAAGCTGAGAAGGAAGCTGAGAAGGAAGCAGAGAAGGAAGCAGAGAAGGAAGCAGAGTAAACTTAGCTTTTTTGATATCGTAATTTGATTTACTTTTTCTAGGATTAGTGGTAGTCTAGGTATTTTAGGAGGATTTGTAGCTAATAAACTACCCTAAAATAATTTTAATCTTCTTTTTTCTTCTTTTTATACATATTAGGATCCTTTTCTTCCAATGTGAGAGGGTCTCCCCCAAATTGTACCTTCTTTCCTTGGTAATAAAGCGCAGATTTTTCTTCGCAGATTTTATCCCATTCTTCTAATCCTAATTTTTCAATCATAACTGAATTGTAGACTTTAGAATTATGCGGAGTAAAAATCTCAAAGTTCACAATAGGTTGCAGCATTTCGCAAGGAAAATCACTACATTCATAGCAAAATTCGTGCCCTTTACTTGTAACACATTCGTAAGTTTTACATACGGGGAACTTAAGGATTTGCCCTTTTTGTTCCCGACACCCTTTACACACAAAAGATTGCACACCTGGGCATCTCTTACAATAAATCCCACAGGGAGCATGCCATGTTTTTAAATCTTCTGACATCTAACAAAACCAATAATTTGTTTTAATAAGTTTAGATATATACTAAAATTAAATTTTACTCTTATTATTTTCTTGTCTGTGATTTTAAATATTAAAAATCAGAAAATTTGTAATGTATTTTCTTTTTAATCTGCTGAAAGACTTATTTTCTGGGATTTTAACTATTTAGAAGTGTGAAAAATGGGAAGAACGGTTCCTTCTTTTAGACCTGCATTGGAGCATGAGATTGAGAGCTGGAAAGACTTTAAGAGAGCATTGCGACCTGAAGAACAAAAGATCTTTAATAAGTTAATGAATTACGCTCGAATACATGCCGACGCTGGTAGCATGAGCGCACGTCCAATGTTATCAGAAGTATTGTTCATCTCCTTTGCAGTTGAACAAGAAAAGAAAATCGAGATGTTAGAAGAGAAAGTAAAAGAATTAGAAGAAATGATAAAAGTAAAAGATTAGATATTGAATTTTCAAGAGCAATTTGACGGCTGGCTTTTAGATGTTTCTACTTATAACAATGGAGTTATTCTTTGGGTAAAAACCGCAAAAGAGCAAAAAGTTGTAAAAATTTTTCATGGCTTCTGCCCTGAATTTTATGCCGTGCCAAAACGACATGCTGGCAAAGACTTTAAGAGGCTAAAACAAATTCTCAAATCACATCATGATGTAGATGATGTTAGAATTTGTGAGAAATATGTGAAGCTAGAGGAACATGAAAAAACAAAAATATTTGGAGTTTCTGTGGTAAAGCCTTCAGTGTTTAAAAAGACGATCAAAGAAATCGATGAAATTGATCTTTTTACACTATATAACACAGATCTTCCAATCTCTCAGATGTATTTCTATGTAAATGACTTATTTCCCATGTCTTTATGTGGATTCAAGGTTAAGCTTGAAAAGAAGAAAAAGGCTGATGGACACATTATGCGTTTAATATCGTTAGAATTAAAAGATGACAACGAAGAATTGTTTTATGATTTACCTCCTCTAAAAGCTGTCTGGTTGGATATTAAAATACAGCAGCATGGAATAAGATCATATCACAACGACCCACTGGCATACGCCGAAGTCAGCATTGTTGAAAAAGATGAAAAAACCAACATCCCTAGGGCAGATGGTCAGAGAAAAAGGAAAATTCTGATCGATGAAGCTGATGAAGCTGAAACCATCAAGATGATTAGTAAGGTGATTGAGAGATTGGACCCTGATATCATACTAACACGCGGAGGAGATGAGTTTGTATTTCCTTACTTGGCTGCACGAGCGTCAGTGAATCATGTATCAAAAGATTTATACTTTTCTCGTACCAGAACGCCACTTAAAAACTGCATTTTTCACCTTTCAGGAAACTCTGATCATTATATGACCTACGGGATAATAATGCGCCGTTCCAAAACTCAAGTATACCTTACCGGTCGTTTTCATTTAGATACTACTACTTATGGGAGTCTACACTTTAGTGAGGGAAATATACCTGGAGTTATCGAAGTCGCGAGAATCTCTCGGGTACCACTACAAAGATTATGTAGGATAACTATTGGGGGTGCTCTTCAATCGATACAATACTATAATGCATATCAACTAGATCATCTGATCCCCCCTTTTAAGAAGAGCCCAGAGGACTTTCGAAATGGTATGGATCTCATTATTAATGATCGAGGGGGTCATATTTTTGAGCCTATGATCGGTGTTTTTGATCAGGTGGTAGAGTTGGACTTTTCATCCATGTATCCGTCTTTAATGGCTAACTTTAACATTTCTTCTGAAACCATTAACTGTAAATGTTGTAAAGATGATGGTACAGGAATTAAAGTACCCGGCACAAATTTTCATGTATGTACAAAAAGGCAAGGAATTATCTCAAAATCAATTAGCCTGCCACTAAGAAAACGCTTAGAGTGTAAAGAATATAACAAGACTCATGATGATCTTCGGTACAAATTCACTGATATTGCTTTAAAATGGGTACTTGTAGTAAGTTTTGGGTATTTAGGCTTCAAAAATGCTCGTTTTGGAAAAATTGAGGCACATCAAACAGTCTGTGCTTTCGCTCGAGAATTCCTCATGCGATCTGCTGAAGTTGCTAAAAAATATGGATGTAGGGTAGTTCATGGAATCGTTGATTCAATGTGGCTTCAAGATACGAAAAGAAGAACTCCAGAAGAATTCGAAGTATTAACAAAAAAAATTGCCAAAGAAATATCTGAAAGCACCAGCATTCCTATGAGTTGGGATGGTCTATTTAATATTATTGTTTTTTTACCCTCACGCGCAGAGCCGGATGTTCCTGCACTCAGCCATTATTGGGGGATAAAAAACGATGGGGAGGTTAAGGTGAGAGGTATTGAGGTAAGACGCAGAGACATACCAAAAATTGTAAAGGATGCTCAGTATGCTTTTATTGATATTTTTCAAGGTGCAAAGGCTGTTGATGAGTTCGCGAAAAGGATTCCTGAAGCAAAGAAAAAACTCTATGAATACGTAGAAAGAGTGTATTCAGGTACAGTTACCCGTGAGGAACTTACAATCCGACAGAAGATCTCTCGTAGACCTTCGCAATATAAGGTTAACTCCTATCAAGCTGTTGCCGCAAGACAATTAGAACGATCTGGTGTTATTGCTTCAGCAGGGAAAAATGTTCGATATATAATTCTTAACGCCGATGCAGACCCAGATTTCCCTGAAAAGAAGGTTATCCTTTCAGATCTTTATGATGAAAAAAAGCACAAATACGACAGGAGAAAATATGTTGAATTGTTAAAAAGATCTTTTGAAAACATTCTTCCCTTCAAATTTCCTGAACTCGAAGAATTATTAAAGCCTGATTACAATAAAAAATCGATTCAAAAAGATCTTTCATATTTTATACAGGAGACTGGTAGTCCCGACTTAAATAATAAATGTTCTAATTCTAGCGACAAAAAAGTATAATAACCCCTTAATAGTTTTATTTAAATATAATTCACTCAAATCATATATTGTTCGCATCTAACGGTGTGAAGCAATTCGCATCTCATGTGAATGTCGAGAAGTAGTATTAGCAACTCAATGTGTTGCACCAATTGAAGTACTTTCGAGTAAGACAACTTGGTAAAATCGTACTTCCCTCACAGGAAGAAAATCTATATCCTCGGGTGTAGAATTGAATAATAGGTTTTCGGATCTGTTATTCAAATCGATTTAATACATTGAAAACTCCACACGAAAGTATGGATAGCTTATACATTGCCGATGAAAACCTTCGGGTGTTCATTAGCAGCTTCTCGTCCCTTTATTCTTTTTGCTATTTTTCTAAAACTTAAGACAAATTATGGTCTATCGGATCGTTTTAATATATTAATAATAAAAAAAAAAAAAGAATTTAGGGAAGTGTAATTACTTTAAAAAAGTCAAATGTGATTATTATTAAGAAGATTAATTCTATGAAAATCCATAGATTACGTTTTAGACTTCTAATCGCTCCTAGAGGTTTACCGAAATAGTTTATAAGATTGTATATGAGATAACTATCCAAGCAGTCCCCAAAAACGCAATAGGAAGAATTAATGTAATAATTTCACGACCCTCATATTTCAGCAAATATTCATAGCCAAGAATTGAAAATCCAATAATCACAAGAGTGAAGCCAAGGCCAAATGAATATTCTGCGAAAGTTACAAAACGTTTAATTCGCTCATCATTAACATCTTCCGAATTGGCTTCAAAATTTGCTTTTGAATTAGCAGATACGGAATTAACAAAGAAGATAAATGAAAGCATTAGTAAGAATGTTGAAGTAACAATACCGTTATCGGGAGGTAATTGCCAAATTAACGCAAGAATTGTTAATACCGCACCAATCATTACAGTGCTTAATGTTATCCAGTCTTTAACATTTATTTTATGACTTTCTTCACCACTCATTTTCATTGCCTGAAAACCGAAATGAATTAAACTTACTAAAACCTCAGTATTTAAAAATGTTAATATTGCTTTGGACAAAAAAGAATTAAAAAAATTAGATCTTCTAATTAAAATGGTTGCCTAATAACAGTTTTCATAGTTGCGGGATTAGCTTTTCTTGGATCACTAAGATAGATTTCATGATGTTTAGCTTGAAGGCCATCAAATTTGCCACCCTCTTTCTGAATGAAGTCATGTACCTTTTGGACCGTAGGACCCTCCTCTGAATAAGGACCTATATGCATAATCTGAGCTGCTTTCCCTTCTTTATACTTTTCCAATCGGAGTTTTGGTAGTAATTTCGAAAGTTCGGGTTTTTTCTCTTTAGTAATAGCTATCGCTTCATTAATCATATCCAGAGTAATCCAATCAGGTTGCCTTATCATCATCGTCCATTTCCATTTATCTCTATTTCCTTCTGTAAAATCATTCATATCATCTGCCCACCAAAGTCCTTCCAAAGGAGGTACTACATAATCTTTACCCTTAGCTTTACTAAGAAATTTAGTTCTAAATGACACGGGGTAAAGTACCGAGAGAGCATTCTGGTATTCTTTGGAATCTCCTGGAGAACCCATCCCATCAACCATTAGAAATTGCATTTCTGGAACTTCAATTATTACTGGTTCTTGAGCACTTGGTTGATAAAACTCTTTTTGTGTCTTTTTAAAATCAATTTTTATTGGCATCTATACATACCCCATCTTTTAAGTTTTAGGAATCTCTTGGTTGAAATGATTTTGCAGGACAATTGTATACATCAAGAGTTGCAGGAACTTCATGACCAAAGCAATCTTCTTTTGTTTCATCGATAGGTTTATAAAATTTACAATCTTTACATTGAGCCATTTTTTTATCACATAAAATTTATTAATGTTGCTTATAATCTGGTTGCGCAAACTCTATAATATAGCCGAGGATGTCTGTTGCATCGAAATAAACAAATTTTGTAGTCTCAATTATACCTATATTAACTTGCTTAAAACCCTTAGAATCCCATTCTTTAATTTTTTCATCCACGTCTTCAACTTGAAATCCTATATGATGAAGACCAACATTACCCTTCTCTAAAAACGTATGAAATATTGAATTCTTATCTTGGGGCTCAATCAAATCTACTCGTAGCTTTCCAATCCAAGATCTTGCTACTTTTACGACAATATAATCAAACTGATAAAACTTTTCTATACCAAAAAGACTCTTGAATTTTTTAACCGCTTCTTCACCATCTTTATACACAAATCCAAGATGATCTATCTCACCAAACATTGTTTAAAATCACCCTTTATACATTTATTGTTATTATAAAATATTTTAAATAAAAAAATCTTACTTTAGAATTGAAAAATATCTTTTCTAGAACTGAAATTTCCCTTTACTTTCGGATTCTTCACCGATTTGCCTATTAAATCCTCTATAAATGTCCTTTTGAATTATATATTTCATAATCTCATCAGTACCACCACCAATTCGGTGGAGTCTTATATCCCTAAGTAATCGTTCTACTGGATATTTGTTTGTATAACCTATACCACCCATAATTTGTAATGCTTCATCACAAATCTTGTGTGTGCTTGTGACAACAAATAGTTTGCACATAGCACAAAGTGCGGGGTTCTGTGAGTTTTTGGCTGCTTTTCCGTATAAAGCTTTGCCTGCTTCAAAGTTTGCAACCATTTCAGCAATTTTAAAGCTTATTCCTTCAAAATTGCTTATTGGTTGTTTAAACTGAACCCTTTCCTGAGAATATTTTACTGCGATTTCGATTGCTCGTTTAGCTACCGCTAGGGCTTGTAATGACATAGCTACCCTTTCTGGACCGAGGAATTGTTGCATACTCGAAATTGCTGACGTTCTCTTTTTCTGAGATCCTTCGGTTTTGGTTTTTAATTCCCTGTAAAATAAGATGTTTTCTTTGGGAACTTTGACGTTTGTAAACTTTAGATGTCCTAAGTTTAAACCGTGAAGGCCCATTAATTTGTATTCTTCAAGCATTTCAAATCCCCCAAAATCGGATTCAACAATAAATGCTCCGTTTCGGCCGTAAACAACCATTACATCGGCTACCGAACCGTTAGTTATAAATCTTTTTTCTCCGTTAAGTATAAAATTACCATCTTCGTCCTTTTTATAAATTGTTTTCATCCTTGAAAGATCCGATCCTGCATCCGGTTCGGTAAAACAAAAACATCCTTTTTTTTCGCCAGTTACTATAGGTTTAATGTGTTTCCCGAGAGTTTTTTGCCTTCTAAAAGCTAATATCAAACCTGCGGGATAAACACTTGAACCTCGCACCATATCATAAACTAAACTCTCATATGATAATGCCTCTGATAGTAACATTTCTTGCATATAAGAACTACCCCTACCCCCCAATTCTTTAGGATACCTTAATCCAAGCAAGCCCTTTTTTCCTAAAGGTTCCAAAACATCCCAGACATCTATTTTACCATCTTCCATATCTTGCGTTTTAGGGGCAACTTCTGATGCAATCAGATCATCAATTTCTTTTTTAAACTCAAAGTCTTTTTCACTAAGCGTTTCGAGATCAATTACAATTCTTTTCATTTTTCATCAATTTGCTTAATTTTCTATAAATAATTTGAATAATCTAAATCATATAATCTTTCTAGAAGAAACAGTAATAAAAGAAGAAAAAGCAGGTAGACCAAAACAAGAATATTCTGTGATAATTTAAAATATTTTATAATTCTTCTTTTATAATGTCGATGAGATTTTTGTCGGCAATAATCCTTCTAAATTGTTCCAGATTTTTTGTCGACATCAACTTACAAAACTGTTAATTACGTTCCTTCAGTACGTAATTTTGACAAAATATTCAAAACTAAATATTTAGATTTTTATTAGGTTCTTGGATATTAGAAAATTATTACACTGTATTAATTTATTTGAATAAACTATCATCTTAAAATTATGTCAAAAGCAGTATCGTATTACGATTGGAAATTATCATTTCAAAGAAAAATCGATACCAAAGAGGATGAATTAAATGATAATAAACCGGTTAATACATTAGGTATTTCTGAAAACAATTTTAAAGATTTCATAAAAAATTGGAAAGAGAAAAATCTTAATTAAATTGTTCACTTCTTATTTTCTGTTTTTTAGATTTTGATTCACTTATATTATTTCTAAATTATAACTATTCTATTACATCATAACGGTTAAAGAGTCGAACGATTATTTTCACAAACCAAAAATACTTTTTTGACATTTTACTTACTAATGAGTTTAAGAATGGCATTGAGTCGTCTGCTTTTGAGGGGATATTTTTTTCAAAATCTGGATAATTTATTCCCCCAGTAGCTTTAGAAGGTCTACCAAAGCTTTTTACATTTTTCCAATCATTTTCATTCGTTCTTGATCCTACCCATGTTTTATCTGTTTTAATCTGAATTATTTTTTCTGACCTTAATTTTATAATCCCGTATATATTGATTGGGCCAATACCGCCAATATAATCAATATTTTCGATCAAAATCGCATTTTCACCTTTTTGAATAAATTCTCCAAAGTTAAAAATTTTAATATTGTTTTCAATCCCCACACAGTTAAGCGTTCGTCTTGTAATAACATGTCCCATATGTATTCCATTTATAGAAACTTTTGAAAAACAACCTGCTATTACCTGTAAGTAGGCTTGTTCAACTTCTTCATCAATCTGAATTTTTTTCTTGTAAAATGTTGAATGAACTTTATGGATAAAACTTGAATCTAAATAAATTAATTCACTAGGGATATTAGGATCCTGCCACTTTTTATTATTTCTAAGATCATCTAATTTTTCATTATAGAATTTCAATAACCATAGATATTTTTGTTTAACCGATTTAAAACCATCTTCCTTAGAGCAATCTAACCATAGAATTTCATATTCATTCAACAGATTCTTTAAATCTGTTATCAAGTTCTCGATTTCAATAATGCACTTATCTTTGAGAATTGATCTTTCTTTTTTTAGATAAAAATCAACAACATTTAACGAGTTGATTCTTTTTTTGCAATAAAATCTTATGTGTTTAGCTATAAATGAAAGATTTCTGATATTGATCTTATTTTTTAAGACAATTTTTTCCAATTCTTCACATTTTTCAATTACATCATCCATATCAGAAATTAAATCCTTAAAACCCTTAGTTTTAATATTTTTTTTATATTTTGATTTATTTTTGTTAAAAGGATGAGCAAAGAAATGATTATAGTAGCCCGAAGTGCGTGTGTGCAATAGTTTTTTGTCTTGTATTGATCTAATCTTGCTAAATATCTCAATTAATCGGTGATCGTAGATACCAAAGAAATGAATAAATAAACCTTTCCAG
>Ga0209979_1003565_pt1 | contig 13625 bp, 9 predicted proteins | sample AnhtaG_FD_183114 | JGI IMG/M metagenome (GOLD analysis project Ga0209979, IMG submission 183114) | Deep subsurface microbial communities from Anholt, Denmark to uncover new lineages of life (NeLLi) - Anholt_01485 metaG (SPAdes) (version 2) | ecosystem: Environmental > Aquatic > Marine > Oceanic >...
ACATCGTCCACATCCGCGTGGAAGGGTTCCATGAGACGGTTCGGCTGGGGACAAAGCTGCCGACCACTACCGAAGAGGCACAGTTCAACCTGGCCTGGCCGCTGGCGGTGTTTCTCCTCGACGGCGAAATCGGCCCGGATCAGGTTCTGGAGCAGCGGTTCCACGATCAGCGAGTACGAGCGTTGGCCGGCAAGATCGAGTTGGTGGAATCGGATGAACTCAACGAGCTGTACCGACGTGCGGCGAGAGGGGAGCCTGGCGGCAAGTATGCTGCCGCCGTGACCATCTCGCTGAAGGACGGTCGGCAGTTCACTTCGGGGATTGTGGACGGCAGCATCAGGTGTCCCCAGCGGTGGGATGAAACCCGCGTGGAGGAGAAGTTCCGCTGGCTGGTGGCGCACGTGCTGGAGGAAGCCCGCATCGAGCCGCTGGTGGACATGGTGTGGCATTTCGAGGACGTGGACGATGTGCACGAACTCACACGGTTGGTGGCGCGCTGACCCCGGTGAGATGGAGATGGAGTCAGCCGCCCGGAGCGGGGTAGCTCAAGCGGTGCAGGTGAAGCGCTTGACAACTAGATAAGGGGTGGTATACTTGAAATGTATCAGAGATATGTCACCGATATGCCAAAAGCCTTTCTGATCGCGAAATCCGCCGAGTTGTATGTAATTGACAAGGAATGCCTGTGCGACTGGTGACACTCACGACCGAGTCAGCATGTGATGTGGTGGTTTTTGTGGACTACCTCCTCATACTGGCCTAGACTGGTTAGATAACAGGCACCTTGCCGAAAGGAACACCGTCTATGCCAGGAAACCGCTTGTATCTGCAACTTCTGTCTGAAGAAGCGCTCGACCAGATCGAGGAAACCGCCTACAGACTGCTGGATGAGGTCGGCATATCGTTACAGCATGCTACTGCTACGGAGATGCTGCATGGACGGGGATGCAGGATCGAAGAAGATCGTGTCTTTGTCCCTCGCGATGTAGTGCAGTGGGCGCTGGACAACGTCACCGCTCACACAGAGTTCTTCAACGTCGACGGGTCACCTGGATTCGCCTTTGGTGACGGGCAGATTCGCTTCCACAACAGCGGTGGCCCTCCATTCATGTTTGACCTGGACACCGGAGAACGTCGCTACGCCCTCCTGAAAGATGTCGCCGAGGTCACCCGCGTCCTCGATGCATTACCCAACGTAGACGTGGTTATTCCCCTGTTTGGGCCGCAGGATGTGCCGCCCGAACTTTTAGTTGTGGCATCTACTGAAATGGTGCTGCGCAACACCCGCAAACCTGTTTCGTCTGCAGCCATCGAGAAGCCTGAGCATGTCCCTTACGTAGTAGAGATGGCGGCTGCTTGCTGTGGTGGGATGGATGCATTCCGCGAGCATCCAACCATGTCTATCAGCGTCTCACCAGTCAGCCCCTTGACGTTCACCGAGGATGTCACTGTCTCAATCATTGCGGTAGCTGAATCGGGAGCTCCGTTCCATTCGCTGCCGGCTCCGTCGTTGGGCGCCAGTAGCCCCATCACCATGGCGGGGGCTCTGGCCCAACAGCACGCAGAGATTCTGGCCAGCTTCGCGATCGCGGCCGCCGCTAGGCCCGGCACCCCCGTCGTATACTGTTCGCGCATCAGCCCCATTGATTTGCGAACGGCCACATCGTCCTGGGGCGGGCCAGAGGTCGGCATGACGGGGGCTTGCGCTGCCCAGCTCGCGCATCGATTGGGGCTAGCTTGTGACTGTTATGGCTTAAGCACAAGTTCAACCAAACTCGACTCGCAATTTGCCTACGAACGGTTGGCCAATGCCTTTGCGCCGGCATTGGCAGGAGTCGACATTCTGTCAGGCGTGGGAGGCACCGAGAGCGGTCTCGTAGGTGGCCTGGAAATCGCTATTATTGACGACGAGATCATCAGCCTCATGAAGCACATCGTTGCCGGCTGTGAAGTGAGTGAAGAAACGCTGGCCTTTGATGTGATGAAAGAGGTCATCCCAAGAGACGGCGTCTTTTTAAGAGAGCGGCACACGGTACAGCAGATGCGAAAAGGCGCTATCTGGATTCCAGCAGTAAGCGAACGCACGGGAAGCTCAGTTGACGACACGGAAACCGGCGTGGTGGCCAGAGCCAGAGCCAGGGCCAAAGAGATCCTGCAAACTCACGAAGTCGAACCGCTGTCTGATGATGTAAGCCGACAACTGGACGAGATCGTGGAGCGGGCGCGCAGCGAATTGGTGAGGGCTTGAGCCACGACACCGGGTTTCTGGAAAGGAGGTGCCTGGCGAAGAGAATAGAACAGGACTAAGAAGCATAGCGTATCCACCACATAAGACTTCAATAAGGAGGATTCTCATGACGAAACGGATTAACAGCAGACGGTTCTGGGAGGTTAGTGTGGCTGGTTTGGTGTTGCTTGCCTTGCTTGCATTGTCCGCTTGTGCCCCGACACCTGAGCCAACACAGCCGCCCGCAGCAACCAAGGCGCCGACCAGTACACCAGTGCCAGCCCCCACCGACACGCCAAAGCCACCAGAGCCCAAGATCCTGAGAGTGCGAATGTACAGCGACATCGAGAACATGGACCCCGCCTTCCAGATTTCGGAGAACGACAGTGTGGTCTTCAATGCCGTCACCAACGGCTTGGTGCGCTATTGCCCCAATTCCTACGAGCTCTGCAACGAGCTGGCCGAGTCCATCGAACAGTCCGAAGACGGCCTGGAGATTGCCTTCAAGCTGAAAGAGGGCGTCATGTGGCACGAGGGTTACGGTGAGGTGACGACGGAAGATGTCAAGTACTCCTACGAGCGCATGATTGATCCCGAACTGGACGCTGCCTACGCCGATGACTGGGCCACTCTGGATCACGTCGAGATCATTGACAAGTACAGGGGCAAGATCATCCTCAAGGAACCCTTTGCCCCGTTGTGGACCTCGACCATGCCCGTTAGCAGCGGTACCATCATCTGCAAGAAGTACGTCGAAGAAATCGGCTACGAAGCCTTCGCCACGGACATCATTGGCAGTGGGCCCTATCTGTTCGTCGAGTGGAGACCCCAGGAGAAGGTCCTTCTCAAGAAGAACCCCGACTACTTCGGCGAAGAGCCATACTGGGACGAGATCCACCTGATCCCTATTGATGATGACAAGGCCGCTGAGATTGCCCTCGAAGCGGGCGACCTCGATTGGACCCGCATCGCCATCCCGTCCGTGCAACGCTTCGAGGATGATCCCGACTTCCTGGTCTGGAAGAATCCCTCGTTGCGGTATCGTTGGATCGCCATGAACGTCGAGCATCCCAAGCTGCAAGACATCAACGTGCGCAAGGCCATCATCCACGCCATTGATGTGCCGAGCATCCTGCAGGCCACCTACATGGGCCAGGTCGAGCAGGAATTCGCCCTGGTCCCGCCCGGACTGGTGGGCTCCTGGGCGGATGCGCCGCGCTACGAACGGGACGTGGAAAAGGCCAAAGAGTTCATGGCCGCAGCCGGTCTGGAATCGCTTGATCTGCGACTGGACTTGCTGGACACCACCGAGTACCGTACCTGGGCCGAGATCATCGAGCAGAACCTCAAGGCCATCGGGATCAACCTGGAGATCAACACAATGGACTCCAGCGCCTACTGGTCAATCAGCTTTGGGGAACAAGCCGTCGAGGACAACGAGCTCTTGGCTGTCAACTACTCCATGCAGCCCGATCCGGCCTGGGCCACGATGTGGTTCACCTGTGACCAGGTCACGGTCTGGAACTCGCAGAGCTGGTGTAGCGAGGAATACGACGAGTTGCATCGCAAGGGCCTCGTCACCTTGGACCTGGAAGAGCGGGCCAAGATCTACATCGAGATGCAGAAGCTCTGGGACGAGGCAGCCCAGACCATCTGGATCACCCATGGCGTCATGACCTATGCCTATTCGCCTGACATCGCTCCTGCGACCACGCCGAATGGGAGACCTCAGTATCACTTCTTCGGGCCAGGGAAATAAGACACTCCGCCGCCATCCCCGTGGTGGCCGAAAACGTGGGGCCTGCGCGTGAGCGCAGGCCCCATACACTGTACTTGCGGGGGGAGTCACAGTATCGGAGCCCCCGACTTGTTGAGGTTTGTCGCGACGCGCCCCCAACAAGACTTCGGCGAGCTCAGTCGAGCCGTTGGAGATTCCGGCAACTGTAACCATGGATAGCCGTATGACATCTAAAGAGAGAATGTTCAGGGCTTTGCAGGGAGAACAGCCCGACGTGGTTCCGGCAGCGCCCGCTTACCCAAGTCTCTTTCTCGACGACTTCGAGCGGGCTTTTTACGTTGAACAGTACCGGCTTCGAATGCGCGGGCGCTCGCGGTACCCGATTGATCATAGTGAAGACACACGCTTTCGCGTGCAGGCGAAGTATCAATCCTATGGCATTCTCAAAACGCGACCAGACTGGATTGAAATCAGTCGAGGCGCTAGTCGTGCCTGGGCTGAGCAAACCGACATCGTGTTGCAGGACGGTATCCTATGTTACGAGGATAAGGTATCAGGAGTGCGCCTGCCGATGCACGAGGCAGCCCTTCCTCGTGGGGATAGGCGTATGGTGTCTGGAAACAGAGCGGCGCGAGACCTTTGGGATACTTCGGAGCAGGTCTGGAGCAAAGAGCAGGTTGACGCGCGCCTGCCGATCCTGAGCGCGGACGAACTGCTGGCGCGGGGCGACTTTGACCTGGCCAGACAAGTGGTGGCCGATTATGGCGACCAGTATTTCATCTCCACCATTCTGGACACGCCCTTTTCCGATGCGTACGATCTGTTGGGTTTTCAGGGGCTCATGCTGATCCAACATGATCACCCGGATCTGTTCCACTATCTCTTGGAAAGGCAACTGGCACAGACGCGGCGGGTTATGGAAGCCTGGGCGGTGATAGGCGTTCACGGTGTCTATGTGCAGGAGGTTTTCACAGGAGCAGACCTGATCTCGCCGCGCAGCTACGATGAGTTTGTGTTCGCCTACAACCAACCCTACTTTCGCCACATGAGCGGGCTGGGATTGCTTGCGATTCACTATGTGTGCGGAGATGTCGTCCCACGCTTGGACCGCATTGCGCAACTTGAGATCGCGGCCGTGGCGGTTGAGGAGAGCAAGAAGAGTTTTACTATCGAGATTGAGGACGTGGTGAACCGTGTCAACGGGCGGGTGGCTGTTTTCGGCAACATAGACGCTGTGCAGTTTGGCATCCACGCCACCATGGAAGAGATGGCGGCTGAAGTCAAGCGACAGATCCGCATCGGATCCCAGGCGAAGGGTTTTGTGGTCAGTACGGGGAGTCCATTTCCCTTGGATACCAATCCCCGCCTGATTGATACGCTGGTGGCAACCGCACACTCGCATAGCGTGCGCGGGCCGGTTGACAGCGCTTCGATCTCTGTATAGATAGAAAGGAGCACTGGCGAAAGTGCGAGCCTATCTTCTGAAACGTTTCGTAATGACGATCCTGGTGTTACTATTGGTGATCACCTTTCTGTCGTTGCTGGTGCACATCGTTCCTGGTGACCCTGCCAAGACCTTGCTTGGCCCACGAGCCAACCCCGACTTGATCGCCAAGACCCGCTCAGCGATGGATCTGGATAAATCCATTCCGGTGCAGGTGCGCAATTTCCTCTGGAACATCTTGCACGGCAGCTTTGGCACGGACGTTTTCACAGGCCGGTCTATCGGTATGCTGGTGGGCAGCGCACTCCCGCATACCATTGTCCTGGCCTGGGTCAGTTTGGGGCTGGCTGTCATTGTGGGGGTCCCGTTGGGCGTCTATTCGGCGACACACACGGATTCCTGGCTGGACCGCATCACAGCCGTGCTTTCAATCTCCTTCATAACTGTTCCCTCCTACGTGGGCGGGCTGTTCCTGTTGTTGTTGTTCGCGGTGCAACTTCGGGTAATGCCCGCCATCGGCCTGGGGAAGGACGGCGATGTTGCGGACTACATCAAACACCTGATCCTGCCCGCCACCGCCCTGGCCATTACCTGGGTCGGGTATCTGGCCCGGTTGGTGCGCGCCAGCCTGCTCGAGGTGCTAAACGAGACCTACATCCGGGCTGCGATGGCGGTTGGCCTCTCCCAGCGGTTGATCTTCTACAAATACGCGCTCAAGAACGCCCTGATCCCAACGGTAGCGGTACTGGGCGTCGGCATCGGCAATCTGATGGGGGGCGCGGTCTTCGTGGAGCTCATCTTCAGTCGACCTGGCATGGGCACGCTGATTTATAATGCCATCCAGAGTCGCAACTATCCGATTGTCCGCGCCGGCGTTCTGATAATTGCATTTCTCTTCGTAGCAGCGAACCTGCTTTCCGATCTGATATACACTTATCTCGATCCCAGAATCCAACTCGACAAGGTGCTAGGTTAATCATGGAATTTGTCGCCAGACCCACCAATCGCTTTCAGCAGTTTCTCAACCGCATTCCCGTGCCGGGAGATGTGCTCAGACGCCCGCTGGGTGCGCTGGGCTTCTTGATCGTGCTGGGCTTTATGCTCACGGTGATCTTTGCCTCTGTAATAGCGCCGTACGACTATGCGCGGCAAGACATCCCCAGCATGCTACAAGGCCCGTCGAGAGACTACCTGCTGGGTACCGACCATCTGGGCCGCGATTTGCTGTCGCGTCTCATCTATGGTTCCCGCATTGCCCTGGGGGTTGCTGTCCCGTCGGTGGGTATTGCCCTGGCGGGGGGCATTGTGCTGGGGCTTTTATCGGGCTACCTGGGGGGGATCGTTGACGATGTCGTGGTGGTGATTCTGGACTCGCTAAAGGCATTTCCGGCCGTCATCCTCGCCCTTACCATTCTGGCGTTGTTGGGCTCATCCTTGGTCAACGTCATCATCGTCATTGGCTTGGCCTGGATTCCCGGCTACGCCAGAATCACGCGGGCTCAGGTGCTTTCGGCTAAGCAGAACGTATATGTGGAGGCAGAGCGATCATTGGGAGCTACCAGGGGACGTATCGTCCTGTTTCATATCTTGCCCAACATCTTGGCCCCCCTCCTCATCTTGGCCGCCATGGACCTACCCGTGGTTATTACCTTTGAGGCGGGGCTTTCCTTCCTGGGGCTGGGTGTGCGCCCTCCGACGCCATCCTGGGGCGTGATCCTGTCCGATGGATTCAACTTCATCCGTCAATCACCCTGGCCCATCACCTGGGCGGGCCTGACGTTGATCATCACCACGCTGGGATTCACGCTGTTTGGCGAGACCCTGCGGGATGTGATCGACCCGCGACTGTCTGGGACCAGAGGAGCCTGATGCCATCAGTACTACAAGTCAAAGAGTTGGAAACCAAGTACCACACCCGAGAAGGTATCCTGACAGCGATCCGGGATGTCAGCTTTGACGTGAACGAAGCAGAGATCGTTGGCATTGTCGGCGAATCGGGCTGTGGTAAAAGCACTGTCGCTTTTGCCGTGATGCGCTTGCTGCCGCCCAACGGGGAGATCACGGCCGGGCAAATCCTGGTCAAAGGCCGGGACCTCGGTCAACTTGATCAAGAAGGTATGCGACAGCTCCGGGGCAAGGGGATGTCCATGATCTTTCAGGATCCAATGACCAGCCTTAACCCTGTTTTCAGCGTCGAGCAGCAGATGGTGGACGCTTTGAGAGCCCATCAGTCTGATGGAGGGCGTCAGAGCCGCAAAGCTCTGAGAGAGCGTGCCATTGGGATGCTGGATCGCGTCGGCATTCCAGACGCCGCGCGACAGATCAAGGAATACCCCCATCAGTTCTCCGGCGGTATGCGGCAGAGAATCATGATCGCGACCGCTTTGCTATCCAACCCCTCCTTGTTGGTCGCCGACGAGCCCACATCTGCGCTGGACGTGACATTGGAGGCGCAGATCATCGACCTGATCCGTGACCTGCGAGACGAACTGGGAACCGCTATCTTGTACATCACCCACGACCTGGGCGTGGTCGCGCAGCTTTGCGACCGGGTCTTTGTCATGTACGCCGGCAATATCGTCGAGTCTGGCGATGTCTACAGCATCTTTGAGAACGCCAAGCACCCCTATACACAGGCGCTGTTACGCTCCCATCCCACGCACAGCATGCGGGCTGCGCGTCTGAGAACGATACGTGGTCGGGTGCCGAGCTTGAGAGAACTACCTTCTGGTTGCAAGTTCGCTCCGCGATGCGATCACGCGCGCAAGATCTGTCATGCCATCGGACCACAATACATGCAAGTGGATCAGCAGCTGGTGCTGTGCCACGCCTTCCAGCCGGACTGGGAAAGTACCGAACCAGTTGCCACTATGACTTCTGCTGTCACAGCACATGAACTTCCACAGGCAGAGGAGAAGGCAAGGGCCACAGAAGAGGTTGTCGTAGAAACACGAGACCTGCGCACGCATTTCCGCGACCACGTTGCCCTGTTGGGTCAGATCCTGGGGCAGCGGGGAGGATCCGTTCGAGCAGTTGATGGCGTAGATATCAAAATCCGTCGCGGCGAGACGCTGGGACTGGTCGGAGAGTCTGGTTCAGGAAAGACGACCTTGGGCCGGACCATCCTGCGTCTGGAAAACCCCACGGATGGGGAGGTCGTTGTACAGGGGCAGGACATTACTCATTTACCCCAACCCAAGATCAGGCCGATGCGCGCCGGTATGCAGATGATCTTCCAGGACCCCTGCTCGAGTCTGAGCCCCCGAATGAAGGTGTCTTCGATCCTTCTGGAGCCGTTCAGAATCCACGGTATCCCGGTAGATGACAAGAAAAAAGTTGACGAGCTGCTGGAAATGGTTGGGTTATCGGCTGAGCAAGCCGACAAGTATCCGCATCAGCTTTCGGGTGGCCAGGCCCGTAGAGTCGGCATCGCGCGAGCCCTGGCTCTCCATCCAGACATTCTGGTGGCGGATGAGCCCACCTCTGGCCTGGATGTGTCTGTAGCCGCTGGCATTCTAAACCTGCTCAAAGACCTGCGCGAAGAGCTCAACCTGACCTACATCATCATTACCCACAACCTGAATGTGATCAGTTTCATCGCTGATCGGGTGGCGGTCATGTATCTGGGAAAGATCGTCGAGTTGGCCGAGACGGAAGAGCTGTTTACTCAACCCAAGCATCCCTACACCGAAGCCCTGATGTCCGCCATTGCGGTACCTGATCCCCGGCTACGCGGTAAGAGACAGCGTATCATTTTGAAAGGCGAGATCCCCAGTCCACGTAACCCGCCGCCGGGGTGTCCGTTCCATCCTCGCTGTCGCTATGCTGACGAACGATGCGCTACAGAAGCTCCTTTGTTGAGGGCAATCAACGGTAGTGAGCATCTGACCGCCTGTCAGTTCCCTGAGCGTGTACAGACCGGACTGCCCTGAGACGGACATGTTCAGTGCTATAGTGTTGTGCTTTGGCATAGTGCAAGGTCGCGTATCGCGCTATCGGCATTGTTGCACACCCGTTTCCAGGCGGTGCTAAGACAAGAAAGGATAGACTGATGGTCAAAGAAGGGTGGGTGACAGCAGGAAACTGGAAGGCGTTGGTTGGGGGAACGCTCATCGTCGGCACCGGGCGGGATCCGCTTCCGGAGGCGGTTGTAGTAGTCGGTGAATCGGTCATCCAAGAGGTAGGCAAAAAGGGTGTAGTAGAGATTCCCGCCGACTGCGAGATCATTGACGTGTCGGGAAAGACGATCATGCCCGGCATGTTTGACTGCCATTGCCACATCTCGCTGACCACCTTGAGCATTGAAAAGAGGCTGTTCACGCCCAAGACGGTGGAGATCTTCCAGACCGCCGAGATGATGAGGCGCACGCTTCACGCCGGATTCACCACCATGCGCGAGCCCGGAGTATTGAACGACGTTGGCTTTCGGCAGGCCGTGGAGATGGGCCTGATCGAAGGCCCACGGCTGGTGCTGGCCGGTGGGATCGGTCAGACCGGTGGGCACTTCGACGAGTACTACCCTCGTGACGTAGAGTTGCCTTTCTTTGGGGTTGAGATGTGCGACGGCGTACTCGAGGTGCAAAAGGCAGCACGTAAGGTGCTCCGCAAGGGGTTTGACTTTATCAAGGTCTGTGCCACTGGCGGCATCGCATCACCCGCCGATTCTCCTGAGTATACCGAGTGGACCATTGAGGAGCTGAAGACAATGGTGTACGAAGCATCGGCACGCGGCAAGGCCGTCATGGCCCACGCGGAAGGGACACAGGGGATCAAGAACGCGATTCGTGCCGGGGTGTGGTCGGTGGAACACGGCAGCATGCTCGACGACGAAGCCATTCAGATGTTCCTCGACACGGGCACCTACTTGGTTCCAACTCTGTTCGCGATGGAAGAAATGTGGGAACGAGGAGAGGCAATGGGCCTCACGCCCGTGTCCTTGGCCAAGATGGAAAGGATCAAGCCTACTCATGTAGCCAGCTTCCGTAGGGCTGTGGAAGCTGGCGTCAAGATCGCGGTCGGCACAGACGCAATTGATGATGAGATGCATGGGAAGAACGCCTTCGAGTTGGAACTGATGGTTCGCTATGGCTTCACACCGATGCAGGCCATTGTTGCCGCAACAAAGACATCTTCCGAGGCATGCCGCGTGGATGACAAGGTTGGCACATTGGAGTCGGGTAAGCTGGCCGATTTGCTGGTTGTGGATGGTAATCCCCTGGACGACATCAGCATCCTGCAGGACCAGTCGCGTCTAATATTGGTCATGAAAGAGGGCAAGAGTTACGTGGACAGGCTGTGAGATAACGTGGTGTTACGCAGTGATACTCCGTGTATGCTTAAGCAAGAGCGCAAACCTGGCCTTGGGCCGCGATGACTATGCCATGCGCTACATCAGGACCTTTCGCTTGCGCGTAACCATCGCGCAACCTGCACAGGGACTTGACAAATCAGATAGAGTGTAGTATATCAAGATGTATCAGAGATATATCACTGATAGGTCAAAGATCTTCCTGATCGCCGAATCTCCGGAGTTGTATGCAATTGACAAGAAGTGTCTATGCGACTCAGTGAGAAAGCTTACCATCTTATCAAAGAGAAGATCATCACTTTGGAACTTTTGCCCTCTTCGGTGATTGACGAGCAGGCCCTGATGGAAGAGCTCGAGTTGGGACGCACGCCCATCCGCGAGGCGTTGCACCGGCTTGCTGCTGAGGGCCTGGTGAACGTCGTCCCCCAGCGGGGGATGTTCGTGGCCGACATCAGCATCACCGACCTGCAGAAGATTTTCGAAGTGCGGATGCTCCTGGAGGGTTTCTGCGCCCGACTGGCGGCTCAGCGGGTCACCGAAGAGCAAATCGCTCAGATGGAAGCGATACTCCAGGAGCTGGAGCGGGTGCAGGACGGCGATAGTGGGGCTTTGATGGCCATTGATGAACGTTTCCACGAATTGCTATATCAGGCTGCAGACAACGAATTCCTGGCCGAGGCTTTGGATCGTCTCTACGCTCCGAGTTTACGCCTTTGGCATCTTGTCCTGGATCGCCTCAGCGACGTGCGAGGAGCGATAGAACAGCACCGAGGGGTCGCTGAAGCACTGAAAGCACGGGATGAGGCGCGGGCTGAAGCACTTATCCAGCAGCACGTCACCCAATTCCAACAGGAGATTAAAGCCGTATTGTAACCGTCAGGGCAGTTCCCGGCAACCGCCGGAGCCTGCTCTTTTGCGTTCTTGAAGAAGCACAATAACTGATGGCAAAGGTGCCTTTTTCGGAAGGCTACAAAGGGGAAGTCCGGTGCGAGTCCGGCGCTGTCCCGCAACTGTGATCCTGGCCGATAGCTGATAGCCGATGGCTTAGAGATGAGCACGCGCCATCCGCCATAGGCCATTTGCTATCTGCCATAGGCCAGGAGAGCCAGATCGCCTGCCTTTGCTACGATCAAGCACTTCCGAGGAGAGGGAGCAGATCCAATTATGTGATTGCTCCCTTTTTTCTAATGCGCACCTTTCGAGTTGGTTGGCAGCAAGACAAAATCTAGGGGACAAATCTGATAGCAGTGATGGGTCGAATCCTCGTCCCAAGTGAAGAGACCTTTCCCAAGACAGCCGATGCGGTGGTGATCGGTGGCGGAATCGTCGGCGTGGTCACGGCCTTCTGGCTATCGAGGGCGGGGCTGGACACGGTGCTGGTGGAGATGCGCGATGGGTTATCGACGTTGACCACCGCTGCCTCCGCTGAATGCTTTCGCGCTCAGTTCACTGAGCCGGCCATGGTGGCCTTGGCTAAACCGAGCATCGAGGTGTTCGAGAATTTCGCCGATGTGGTCGGCATCCCCGACTATGACATCTCCATACATCAGCAGGGCTACCTATTCGTGACTGACGACCCGGCGATGGTGGACGAGATACGGACTGCGGTTGAGGCTCACCACAGCCTGGGCGTGGAGGATTCGGAGTTCCTGACTGGCGATGAAGCGCGCTCTCGTTTTCCTTTTCTATCGCCCCGTGTGGTGGCGGCTACCTTCCGCCAGTGTGACGGGTGGCTGTCTGCTCACGAGGTGACCTATGGCTTCGCCAAAGGGTCCAGTGCTCGCTTTCTATTGCGCACCCGGGTCACCAACATCCTGTTGGATGGGGAAGGTGTCTGTGGGGTGGAGACCACCCAGGGCACCATTTCCACTCGCACCGTGGTGAATGCAGCTGGCCCCTTCGCGGCCGTGGTCGGCAAGATGGCTGGTGTCGAGGTTCCCATTGAGCCGGTCCGCCGTCAGAAGGTGATCATTGGCCCCAATGAACGCATCCCCCATGAAGCACCCATGACGATTGACTTGGTCAACGATGCCTACTGGCGACCTGAGGTGAGAGGGGGGCTTTTTGGTTGGGTTGACCCCGACGAGCCTGTCAGCGAACCAGCGGAGAACCTGCCGACCGACTATTTCTTCCCGGGCATCGTGCTGGAGAAACTGGCTCGTCTCAGTCCCTTATGGGAAGAAATAACCGATGGGCTGAAGGACGCAGATGTCCACATCAGCGCTGGACAGTACTGCTACACCCCTGACGACCAGCCGTTGATCGGCCCTGTGCCCGAGGTGCCGGGCTTTCATTTGAATTGCGGCTATTGGGCTGGAGTGATGCTGTCGCCCGAGGCAGGCAAATGGGTAGCTCACATGATCGCTGGGAAGATGGATCCTAAGGAGAACCCTCTGCGCGTGAGTCGTTATGAGGAAGGGGTCGTCGTCGAGGGTACCAGCTTCCTGCGCGGTCGACACTGATCTCTACCGATGTCCAACTCTGCAACCGATCATGTGTGGGCTAAGCTAGCCGATTCAACCATTGTGATAGAAGGAGGTGGTCAAGCCTCACAAGTATTGGGTAAGCAATCCTGAGTCAGGCATAAGGGTTGGGCGCCCTTCGTCCAGCCAGGAATTTGCTCCAAGCTGTCATAAAGACGGCTTGGCAGCGGGGAAAAACAAAGGAGGAGTTCAAATGAAAGGGAAACTTTCAGCTGTAATCGTGGCTGCCGTGGTTCTCGGCTTGCTGGTGGCCGCTTGCGCCCCGGCTGCGACGCCAGCTCCCACACCCAAGCCAGTAGCACCGACACCGACGCCCGTCCCACCAACTCCTACTCCAGTTCCGGAAGTCCTCAAGATAGGAGTGCTTGGCCCCCATACCGGACCTAACGCAAGGGTTGGCGAGGAGTTTTGGGACTCCGTCACTA
>Ga0209979_1003566_pt1 | contig 13624 bp, 10 predicted proteins | sample AnhtaG_FD_183114 | JGI IMG/M metagenome (GOLD analysis project Ga0209979, IMG submission 183114) | Deep subsurface microbial communities from Anholt, Denmark to uncover new lineages of life (NeLLi) - Anholt_01485 metaG (SPAdes) (version 2) | ecosystem: Environmental > Aquatic > Marine > Oceanic...
AAATTGATAATACATTTCGGATATCCTCCACATACCCTTTTACAATCACGTGCTTAGACACAAGAGAACTCCTTAGGTTTTCAGACATACCCTTCCCGACAATAACAAATTTAGCCTCCGGTATTCTGCTATGGATTAAAGGCCAAATCTCCGCAATAAAGTATTGCAGCGCATCTATGTTTGGTCTGTAATCTAACTTACCCAAGAATAAAAGAGTAAAGGGATCAGCTTCAACTCCACTAGGTGAAAAGTATGAGAGATCAACTCCGTTTGGAACAACCTTAATAGACTTGTGCTGAGCGTAAAACTGAAAGGTCTTACGTTCTTCCTCTGATACCGTTAGACAGATGTCAAATTTCCGGGAATTGATGATCTCATAATCTTTGAGTTTCTTAGACGTAATATAAGCGTACAATTTCCTAAGGATATTAGTCTCTATTTTAGAAAACCTTTCAATAAACTGTGATTCTATGTTATGCATATCCAATATCTTTAAGCCACAGCCTCCCTGGGGTAGATATTGCGACATATGAATATCTTCCACCTGAATTACCTGATACTCTCTGAGTGCTAAAAGCTCTAGAGCTTTTGTGTCCATTTCTTTGGACCTGTAGTTCCAAATAGTAAAGGGTATACTGGTTAACAGTCCCTTCGCTAAGGAAAAGGGGTTATAGGAGGAGGATCTTTTAATAGTCAAAACTGTCGAGCAGTATCTGAAGAGCTCAGAAAAACATGCTGGGTTGTCCTTTTCTGTATAAAAGGAAAGCAATGTGATTTCGTGCCTTTGCGATAGGAACCGGATAAAGTTATAGGTCCTTATATTCCATCCTGAGTCTGGAGGAAACGGGAATTGGCCTGTCATTAAAAGTATGCGCACAACTATGCTCTCTGGTTTAAGTTAAGTTACTTTTTGCACTTAAAGCAACTAACTTGACGCTTGCCGCGTCAATTCAAGCATCATCTTTTTAAAAGGTTATACACCTTTATGAAAAATGGTAAAAGCATTCTCTCTACTAATCTAAAGATTTTGTAATGAAATCGCCTTAGCACAAGATCATAGTATCCGGCGAGAATTGCCAAGTCAGGTGCAAAATCCTTTTTAAAGGAGTAGACTCCGTAATTAGGATTCTTTGGATCAGGCGGGTAATCAACTGCGGTTCCTCTAAAGTCATACAGAGTGCAGCCCTCTTTTTTAGCCCATGAGATCATCTCCCACTGCAATAAACGATTAGCATTTAGTTTCCTGCTTTTCTCATCGGATGCCATATACATGAGCCAGCTTTTTTTACCTATTCTTAAGGTTATGCCAGTAGCTATTCTTTTACCTTCATAGTTTGCGAAAAATAACCTACCTTTACCCTCTGAGATGAACATCTCATATAAATTTCGGTAATAATCGAATTTTCGGTGAGGGATCTTTTTCAGACGGCTAGTTTTTACCATTAGATCAAAAAAAGAGCCCACATCTTCTGCTGTAGTTTCTGAATTAACAAGAACACCTTTTTTCCTCGCACCTTTTATTTGATTCCTTTGACTGGAGCTCATTCTCGAGAAAAGTTCCTCTTCGGTCCCAGTCAGTTTTAGCCTTAAAAGATACTTAGGAGCGTTCCAGAAAGACCACGTATCTGATAATTCCTTGAAGCCGTTCTTTAGGAACATAGAAGTCGCCAGATCATCCTCTTCTCTTATGTCTGGATCTATTCTTATAAAGATGGCCTTATTTTCTTGACCTAAGTTTTTTAATTCTTTCAGAAGAAAATTGACAACTGACGCCTCTTTGAACCCCACAACCGGGCCACGAGGGGCATATAATATACTTCCACCCAAAAGAGGTATTCTCTTCTTTAATACCAGAATGGAGGCCTTGATTTTCCCTTCGTCTTCCACCAGATAGGGTAAACTCTGCCATCCTTCCACTTTCATTACCTCACCCCATTCCAATGATTGCAGAAAATGACAAGAGTCTGAATTGAGAAAGAAGGTGTTAAACCGGTCGGTATCTTCTATCTTTTTAAAATTCATCGGTCTTTTCTCCGTGAAAAAGACTATATCTCTTAGGGAAATTTGACTTAATATTCAGTTTCTCTCCATGCTACAATTGTGGAAACACTTCTTTTCCTAAATCCTTGATGATATCTGAAAACCAAATAATTTCAAAAACGTCTCAGTGCCAGTTACCTTAAAACCAACCTTTTTTAATCCGCGCATAGAGGCAAGATTATCTTTCACCACAAAACCATATAACCTTTCATAATTTTTTTCTTTCAGATAGTGGCAGATAAACTCCACTACTTTTGGATAGACGTTATGACCCCTAAACTGTTCAGGTGTCACCCCAAATTTGATTTCGGCCTCCCCTGGCTTCAAGTTTATAAAACGATTAGGATCTCCGGAATAATATACCCATACGATGTGCGCAAATTTTCCCTCAGAAAAAGCTACAAATGCATCCTTCACCCCATCAACTACGTCCCTATGCATTTCCATCTGATACTTATATTCTCCAATCTGTAGCTGCTTCAAATCATTGGGGGTTGCCTTTCTTATGGTTAGCGGCAAATCGCTTTTTACTGAGTTTAACTCCCCCTTTAAATTCATCTGAAAAATAATCAACTTCTCGTACCTGAAAAGGAATAATAAAAGAGCTTTCAAAAAGCTCCATACACCTCCTGTATATAAGACGCTAATACCTGATTTGAGCAATCTAGAAATCTTATTTTTGATTTTTCTCATAGACTTAATTCCTGCGATATTAACACCAGGTCCCTCTCTCTAACCCATTGGTGAGTAGGTAGGGTTAAAAGCCGCTTTTCTAACAGGTGACTGTTAGAAAGAGCTTGAGAATTCTGGACAAGGTAATTTTCTATCCCAGGTATTTTTTCTAAAGAAGTTGGATACATTTTAGAAGCCCCCAAATTTTTTCTTCTCAGAGACTGAAAGGTTTTTTCTCTTTCAGCGCTATTTTTAAATAATATCGGCAGACGCAGATAGATTGAATAAGCCTCCGCTGGTGGGGTTAAAAGCGAAATCTTATCTAAATCTTTTAAGGCTGAAATCAGGTATAAAGCATTTTTTATCCTGATCTGGTTAATCTCTTTTAATCTCTGTAGAAGGGAAGAGCCGAGCCTGGCTTGGTATTCAGAAAGAGAAAAGAGATCAAACTCCAGGGAAAATTTTGTCTCTCCTAATTCTAAAGCCGGGATTTTCTCCGGTATCCAGTAGAGGTAAGGGCAGAGGAAAATTTTGTAGAAGAGCATCTTAAAAAAAAATTCAAAACCATTATTTTTTTTTAAATTTAAGAATTCCTGGTGAAGTAGAAAAGATATTTCCTCATCCTGGCTGATGATTACTCCTCCTTCTATAGTGGTAATATTTTTCCCCCGGCCTAAACTGAAAAACCCTACATCCCCAAAAGTGCCTAAATATCTATTTGCGAATTTTGCTCCCATCCCCTGAGCTACATCCTCGATCACAAAGACCTTCTCATTCCTGCAGAGATCGATTATGTCTGAAATATCGTGAGCTAATCCAAAATGATAGACCGGTAAAACTGCCAGGGTATTTTTATTAATAAGAGGTAAAAATTTCTTCTTGTCAAGATCCAAAGTCTCTAAGGAGATATCACATAAGCTGATTTTCAATCCAGCCCTGGCTATGGCTGAAGGGACCGAGAAACAGGTGTAAGCTGGAATGATAACTTCATCTTTATCCCTGATTTTTTTGAGGACATTGAGGATAAAAGTTAAAGCCGCTCTGCCAGAAGAAACCAAGAAACAATCTCTTACCTGAAAATATTCACAAAGCTTTTGCTTGAATTTCTCCCCGGACTCTTTCTTGGAGAGAAGGCTGGAGAAGATCTCTTTAAATCTGATCTGGGTGCCTGAAGGTGGAATCGATCTGAACATAAGCTCAAGGTAAGTTTCTGACGATTTTGGGTCCTAAAAAATTAGCCCAAGCCAAAGGTAGCTTTTGCCAGAGCTTTATTACCAAGCTGAACTTAGGACTCTCCGGATTGAACTCGGGCAAATCCTTTATTTTATTTAAATAATATTGCCAATAAAGCTGGGTCGGCTCTTTAACCCACTGTCTTTTAAAGTTAAAAGTTCCTGAATTCCAGCTGGATCTTCCTAAATCGAATTTTTTAAGCCCTTTCAAACAGCCGCGCTTGATTATTTCCCAATATAAGATATTATTAGGGCAATAGCTTAAAAATGAGCCTAGGGAGGAGGCAGATGGCACAGTCATCATATCTTTGAAATATAAGATCAAAGCTCCTCCGATTATTTTACCCTTTAGTTTCACTAAAGCTATCTCACTTGTGTTTGGGAAATAAGTCAGGATATTTTTAAAAAGCTCTTTGGTCCAGACCGGAGTTCCCAAATCTCGCATATTTGTAGAGAAGACCGAGTAGAATAGATCTAAGTTCTCCTCTTTGCCAAAAGTTACTTCCAAGCCTAATTTTTGGGCTTTTCTAACCTGATTCCGAGCCTTGGACTCTATTTTTTTCCAGATTTTCTCCGGATCAGAATCAAGCTCTAAGATAAAGGTCACTTTTGAGGTCTTGGTAATTAACCTTTTATCCTCTAAAATTACGCTTCTGAACTCTAAGAACTTACAACTTTTTTCCCTAACTATCTCAATGGCTTTATGGATAAGCTTCTCCTGGATCTCTACTGAGTCTGAGCAAACACCTCCACAATCCAGCCAGGGTAAGGAGATTAAAAATTTTCCGAATAAAAGGCTGGAATAATAAAAAAGAGGCAAAATACCTACAACTTGGTCCTCAATTTTAGCTAAGAAATAAATAGGTTTCTGTTTAAAGCTCTTCTCCAATACAGTTTTCCATTCGATCTGATGAGCAAAGGAAGAAGAGTTATTTTGCAAGACATAATCCCTCCAGGCCGATCGGAATTTCTCTGTGAATTCAAGCGTTTCCATAAGCAAAGAACTTTAAGTCTTTAGAGAATAAGCTCCTTTTAGTACTGTTGCCACATACTTCTCAAAAGTTAAATTTCCCTTTACAAAATGAAATCCTTTTTTTCCTATTTCTAATGCCCTATCTGGATTATCTAACAACCAGACTATCTTGTTCCGTAGGTCTAAAACATCTTTTGGATTGACAAGTAGACCATTCACTCCATCTTCAATATAATCCAGAGAACCCGTTACTCTGCTTGCTATGACTGGTTTTCCTAAAGCCATAGCCTCCAACATGACTACCTGTCCAGTGGACTTAACCACAGGATTCAAAGGTATAACTACTATCTTTGCCTTATTGAGTAACTTTAAATATTCTTGATAAGGCAAATCTATTAAAAACTCAGCACCAGGGCCGTCTCTAATCTTTTCCACGTTAATTTTGTCAGTCACAATCACTAATTTGTGGTCCAATCCTTTTACAGCTTGGATAAGAGTTGAATAATCTCTTTCTGTTCTCCCTGCGCTGAAAATATAATCCTCTGTTTCTTCGGAAATTCTTGGTTCAACTATATTTGTATGAAAGGGCAAGAATTGGAACTTATTGGGGCTTATATTCAAACGGCTGGAATATGTTTTGATCTCTGACTTGGAGGAGACAAAGATGCAATCCATCTGAGAAAAACTTTTTCTCTGAAAGAACCGTTTTAAAAGCCAAAAAAAAGAGGATTTCTCTTCATCCAACATCATCTCCAGACAGATATGTTTACACTTTTTTTTTCTAAAAAAATATTGTAGAAGACCTACAATAAATACAGTTCTTAAATTTGCTGTTATAATAACGTCGTATTTATTACGCCTTAAAAACATTAATAACCCCAGGAAAAGTGGAGTACTCGCAATTCCAACTATGTTGATCTTAATTGCTTTTCTAATATTATCGGTTTTCTCTTGCCAAAGTTTGCTTTGAGGAATAGAAATGTCGGTTAGTATTTTTACCTGGGGTGGAGAATTCATCACTGGTTTCCTTTATCAATTAAGTCGTGTTTTTTTAAAATCTTTAAAACCATAGTTATGCTTAACAGAAGATAAAGATGAGGATAATAACCCACTGAAAGAAATAAACTTCCCACAGAATAAGCGATAAGAGCTGCTTTCAGGCTCTGGGAAAGAGCTAGAAAGAAGTTATCTCCAGTTCTCTGGTTGAGTTTTATCAATCGAGTGTTTTCTCTCCAGATCAAATACATCAGAGCCAGGTAGGCCAGAATTCCGAAAAATCCTAAGTCTGCCCCGATTTGGATATAAGCATTATGGGTTGAAAACCATGGTCCGGCTTTCCCGCCGTATTTCACCCCATATGCCACATTATAAGCTCCCACCCCCACTCCCAATAAAGGCCGGTCAGCAAACATTCTGAGTCCAGCTTTCCAGGCGTCAATTCTTCCCATAGCTGATTCATCCTGCTGATAAGTAGTAATGGTCATCTGTCTCTGCCAGTAATCTTGGGGAGCGAACAAGAAGATTAGCATGAAGATGAGGACTAATAAAAAAACTCCTAAAAGCTTCTGTTTGTTTTTAAGTACGAGATAGAAAAATAGAAAGACCAGAGTTATAAAACCTCCCCGTGAGGATGTGGAGATAACCCCAAAGGTAAAGAGAATAAATACGAGAATAAATAGAAACTTTAGGATTTTCTTTCTCTCAGACAGGAAAAAGTAAAATGAAAATGGAAGTGCAACATTCAAAGCCAAGGCGAAATCATTGGCATCCTCTAAGTATCCACCACCTGAACCTCCGACCCGGGTTAACACTGCTGTCTGTCCCAGTAGTAGAAAATCCCTAATAGCATTAAAAGCTAAAAAGCCGTTCACTATTAAGAAAACCCAGAAGAAGGTCTTCAATTTCTTCTGGCTATCAATCAGCTGGATAAATAGAAATGTAAATACCAACATCTTCAGCATCTCCACAAAGATATTGACAGATTGAGAGGGCCAAAAGCTGAGAGGGATAGAAAAAATCATCACGACGTAAAACAAGTACAAAAGCAAAAGACCTTTTTCCTCAAAATAGAGTTTGGATTTTGTAATAGCCGCACGGATAGCCCAAACAACTATCAGAGTGATGGTCAAAAGCCTTGTTACATGCAGACTCCCCAAGGCTGGCATAATATCCTCAAAGCGCATATAACTTAAGATGATGTAGGTTAAAATCCCTAAATAGGGATAAAAGAAAAAAGTCAAACCCACAATCAAAGCTGTGGCTAAAGCTGGCACTATCTCTGGCCTGGGAACTATTAGAAGGAGAAGCCCAGAGATGATTGAAATGAAGACTAAGAGGAGATACCATAGCCTTTCAGAAGTGATAATCCAGGAAACATTGCCGCCTCTTCTGGAGAGGAATCTGTCTTTAGACTGGTCCATATTTATAAGATAGTATTTTTTAAATAGATAAAACAGAATTTTTTATCTGATTTGTACTCTACGGGCAGATTGTATCCAAGTATTTTTCAAACTGACTTCAGTCCGATTTTAGCTCCACAGGATTAGGTTTTACGCCGCGGAAATCAATTCCCCTGCCAGAGGTGAGATTACCAATTAGAGTCTCTTTTATTCTCTAATCGGGAGACCCATATTCCCCTCCCTGGCTGGGCAGGCAATATGGGTCTATTGTTTCTATCTATCTGTCAAGTTACAATTTTTTTATCTGATCACAGTTAACTTCCCAGTAGAACTCCCGGATGAGAAATCGACCCTGTAAAAATAAGTTCCAGAAGATAAATCTTTTCCTCCCCGATTTTTCACATCCCAGATCACATCAGTAGTGGTATTGTTAGAAAGCTCCCGCACTAACTCTCCAGATAAGGTGGTGATAGTTATCCTCGAATATAAAGGGATATTTCTGAAAGTTATGAAACTATCACCCTTAGAAGGCTTAAAAGGGTTAGGAAAGACATGAATTGAGCCATTTATTTTGTCAGAAGTATTTGTGTCACTTGAGTCAACAGAAGGATCGCTAATACTGAACTTATAAGGAGGATCAAAAAAGTCACTTTTAACACTAGGATCAAGAGCCACATAAGCTCGGCATTTCCAATAATAGTCTTTTCCAACTGAAAGATCAGATTTATTTGGAATAGGCCAAAAGGTGGTATCGCCTTCCCCTATACCTAACTCAAGAGGAGATGATTGCTTTTTAAACTCGGAGTTAAATTGTTCTACAGAGTCGAGTTGAAATTCATAAATGAGAGGTCTGCCAGCTGAATCCTGTGTGTTACGTACTACTAAGATTAGCTGAGAGGTATCTACTGTAGCATCGTTCTGCGGAAAGAGGGGTTGAGGAGGATAAAGCTGAGATTGAGCTTCCCCCGAATTAAGCAAAATTACCCCCTCAGCGTTTTTGATATACAAACTACTTATAGAATTAGGTGGATTTATGTTGCCGTCTATATCTAACCTGTAGTAATAACCTCCCAAAGAATGGAGAGTGCTATCAGTATAATTAGAACCGTCGCCAGGTCTTGGTTTGTAAATAACCAGACCGTTTTCAAAGGGTCGTTTCCAGATATAAACACCACTCTCATAAACCTCAGATGATGTGTCTATTGGTAGACCCATATTTACACTCATTATACCCCTCCACCACCTCGTTGTATCACCAAATCCAACTCCATATTGAGGATCTGTATCATATAAAAAATAAATTGAATCTGTCAAGTCCCTAACTAAATAATATTGAGCCAAGTCCACAAGTATCGCCCTACTTGTATCACCCTCGACAAACTCGTATTTCCCGTGCAGAAACTGATACTTGGCAACGCCTTTGCGTCTTTCTATCGTATTCTTATAAGCATTCCAATTTGATCTCGAATGGGTCGCTCTCAACCCGAACTCCATCCAGAAACCGTCTAAAGCAGGACCCGTTCCGCCCAGATTGCCAATTAGAGTATCCATCACCACCTCCAAATAGTTTGTAATATTTCCGTAAACAAGAACATCCTCTCCACAACTATCTTTTATCTCTGATAAAAAATCCCGAAAACCAGTAATCCAATAATCTTCAAAATTCTCCAAACTTTGACCGCCCATTACAATTATCTGCTTACCCCAAGGGTAATGTTTGAAGATATTGTCCTCACGTAAGCCTGGATAAGGATACTGTGATTTTATACTTCTGGCTGTGGTCGCTTGATTTTTACCTGCCCACGCTTGAACACGAGAGTCTAAAACATTAAAGGGAACACGTTGATAGCCAGGTGTAGTGCTATAAAGGATAATATGTGCTACACTATCAACCATTGCTACTGCATTATGATCTGAAGCTGAAGCATCATCTACAATAAACCAAGTATAGGAATGAGTGGGTATTTCACCATCTACATATATTCGGGAAGTGGTATTAGAAGCTACTGTAAAGGAGACTGTATCACCATTCCCACCCCAACCAAGTTTAACATAATCATTTTGCCACATATTAGTCGTCCAGCTACCTTGCTGTCCACCACCAGCATCTTCTATATAATCATCTGTATAATCTACCGAAAAGTTAGCATCATAATCATAATCTGCATCCCAGTCCCTAACCCAATCATTATTTTGGTCATTAGAAGAGGGATTCCAACCGGGCACAAATAAACCTACCCCACCTATTGACTGGTATGTGTTTTCTACATAATGGGAAAAAGCTGAATCCCGATGAACCCCGATTGAATTGAAATAAGACCTTATGTCGTTATAATATCCACCATCTATATAATCATGCCAACAGTTCTCGTATGAACCAATCCTTTGATTCCGTGTAGCATGAGGATAATACCAACTTTTACCCCCTGTCTGAAAATCAATATGCTCATTCCAGAATTGAAAGAAAGCTGTCGAAGTATCGTCCGCAGGTGGAGTGCTTTCGCCCCAAGAATTTATAGAAGGCGTTTTATCCGTTGCCACTTGAGCCCATGAGATGGAAATAAAAAAGACTAAAAAAATGAAAACCATACAAATAAAAATCTTCTTTTTCATAAATTACCTCCTTATCATAAATTTTATTTGCAAAGAGTATGCCAACCCTTAACCTCTTGATAGACACCATTTCTTTTTCCAAAAGGTCACTGACAAATGCATAACCAATATACAGCCTCTAATAGATTTCAGGATTTTCTCGCTCTAATCCTTTAAGATAAAGTAAGTTAAATGTCGTACTCAAAAGTTGAACAACTATAGAATTTAAGCTCAAGATACGACTTTTTCCAAACAATCCTAACCTCATAATTTGTTACCTCCTGAATGTAAATAAAAAGTCTTTAAATAAATTAAGCAAGAATAATGCCCATTGTCAATTAGATGATTTTTAGTTTCTTACAAAAGTTAAAGGTATAAAAAAATGTTCAATCTTAGTGCCAAAGTTAATTTTCTCATTCGTGTTCGCTCCTAACCAAAAGAATTGCAACAAGTTCACTTGGCGCTCCTAAAATTGATCAGTTTGGAAAACTGCATCAAACAAATTCAGTTCATCCGTTCAAACCAGCAAATTCCTGTAAATAATCAGTTCTTCTGAAAACCAGCTTGATAAGGTTTAATAAGATAGTCCCGATAATCATTCGGATCCCCCTTTTTACCGGCTTCAGCCGCCTTCACTATATTATAGACTTCCCGAGCTGTAGCATAGTGAAGGATGAACTTTTTGCTATCGTTATATTTCGTTTCCAGATAAGTATACATATCATCCAACTCCTTGCCTAAGAGGATAGGTAAACAGGAGGCCTCCGCACCATGACAGAAAATTTTTACAAAAATCCAGTTCGGCTGTCCTTTGATTGAAATGCCTTTACTTATCCAGTGATCTATTCTAAGAGGGGTGGGAGGATTACTCTTGTCAATATTGCCATCCTCGATACTGGGATAGATTTTGTGTCTCCAGTCTTTCCAATTTATTGATAAGGAACCTCCAAAAATAATCAAGTCTCCGCACGTATCCTTTCCAACTACAACATCTAATCCATCATTATATGATTTTGCCTTTAAAGTGTCATCGAACGCGTAATATATACTGTTTATTTTTCTTGGCTGAGAGGAGTGACCTATCGCTGGGAACGTAAAATCACCAAAGCAACCAAGTTCACTTAGGAGTTTCAATTCATTATTCACGCCGCAGTGCTTTTTTAATCCAGAGTTGTCAAGGGCCCAGTTTCCATGAATAAAGGCAAAAGCTACCCGTGAGTTTTGTTCTGTTGTTATCAAAAAGCCGAGGTTGTTGAAATTTTCTAAGGTCTTAATTAGTTTTTCCCTTAAACTATTAGAGTTGTCACGCATATGATGAAAATGGAGCTCCACTTCTCCAAATCTCTCAGAGCATAGAGTTCGAAGTGCAATTGCCTCTTCTAATATGAAAGCGTTTCCCTCATAAAACCAAGTATGCTGTGGGTATCGACCATCCGCATCTTTGTGTTTCAGAACAACTTTGGGATACTCTTTGAACCAAGCCTCCATCACCTTTTTATCTCCACCTGGTTCGAAATGGTCAACAAAATAGAATATTATGTGAATAGGATATTCTGGTTTATCCGGGTGAAGGTTCTTTACCAGAGTACTCCCAAGATAGCTTGGTAACCATATGTATGCCTTCTTTTGAATTATCTTATAACTTAAGACACCGATCCAGACTGATAAAAGCAAAATAATACCAACTATAAATTTTTTAAAACGTAAATTTCTTATTTTCTCAAGGATAGCCATCTATTACTCCTTTTTAAGTTTAATTACAATCATACCACCTAAAAAACTTAGGGAAATATAGCTTTTTAAAGAAAATAATCAATCAAAATCTAATAATCTCTGGTCTCTTTCCTTAAAATTTCTTAAAGCGAATTCATATACAAACCAGTATGGGTTCCAGGGTCTTTTCTCTTTTCCCAAAATTGGATCAAAAGATACCTCTCGGATAAAATCCCTGTGTACTCCTTATAGAACTCTCTTTCCCTTTCCTGTTTTTCCAAATATTCGTTTTTTGCCATTGTAAAAATCACCGGTTATGAATTGTGTCGGCATGGTTAGTAAATAAATAAGTGCAAAAAATAAATACCAAAAAGGATGTAAGTGTTTTTCTATATATCATCATTTGCAGCATAAGCTTATTTATTCTGGGTTAAGCACTTCTCAAAAACAGAGCTGAGTTTTTGGGTTAATTTTTTCCTTTCAAACCCTTCTATATAAGATCTGTTCTGCTCAACTTTCAATTCACCCTGGAGGAATAATTTATAGATATCTTTTAATTTATCGTTTATTCCCTTCTTGTCTTTAATGTCCAATACCCAGCCTGAGTTTGCTTGTTTGATTATTTTTTCACTCTCCCCATTTTTGGGTGCAAAGCCCAAAATTGGTTTTCCACTGGCTAAGTATTCAAAGAGCTTCCCTGCCACCTCCCCTTTCCAGAATTCCCCATTAGAACCTATAATGTACAGGAGAAGGTGACTTTTCAGTAAAAAATTTATAGAGGACTGATGTTCCATATACCCCCAGGACTTAATTATTTCCTCAAACTTGTTCTGAATGATCCAATCTTTATACTCTTTTTCCATGTAACCTACTAAGTCTACCTGAATTCTTCCTCTTAAATCTGGATTCTCGATGAAAAAATCTTTTAAACTCTCAAAAAGAGGAAGCGCAGTTTTTGGATAGAAATAACCGGAATGACAAATATGCAATTTATCGTCCAGCCATTTATCCTCCTTTTGTCTTGCCTTATTTAAGTCTTCGGCATCAAACCCGTTATAAATAGCCTTAATCCTTTTTGCCTGAGGATAATTTAGCCGATAGGTCTCTTTTTGAAATTCGGAATTGGCTATGATGAATGAGGCATTTGTGAACACCTTCTTAGCCAAGTATGTCTCCAATTTCAAGCGAAAACTGGAGAATCCAGCTGTCTTTTGTTCATGCTCTAACCAATCATCCCGGAAATCTGCAACCCAGGGCTTACGGGTAAGCTTATGCAGGAGTAGACCCACCAAATGAGAGGAATGAGGAGGTGAGGTGACATAAATTAAATCGACCTTTCTGGACTTAATCAGAGAAATGCCTTCCAAGATAGCAAAAGGTACCCATCCAACCTTATGATCTGGAATTCTCAACCAGGAGGTGAGAAATATATATATTCTTTTAAGAAGGTTTTTCAACTTAGAATTTGTGAAGTTTGCATCCTTAAGAGGATTAGGCTCATTCCCCTTTTTTTCCTTACTTGATTTTGTACCAGTTTTAAATAAAGAGAAAAATCTTTTTTCCCATCTGGAGAGCTCAAAAGCAGGAACTCGAATGACCTGAATATCAGAGGGGAGTTCTTTTAGAAGGGAATAATCCCAAAGAGGGTGATCTGGGTTGGAGACAGTAAGGATTATCGGTTCCCAGCCGAAAAGAGGTAAGTATCTGGCGAATTTCAATGTCCTCTGAACACCCCCTCCTCCTAAAGGAGGAAAATGATAGGCGATTATTAAAACCCTTTTTTTCATCTTTTTTTAAGCTTAAGTTTTTCTAAGAGCTCGAAGATGAGATCTTTAGCTCTTTTCAACTCGCCTGAAGCAAAGAAACCTGATACCCATAAAAGTAAAGGGAAAAGAAAAAGGAGAAGTAGTTTATATAATAATTCCTTTTGCCAGGAGCTGACCTGAATTTGATTAGAAGTAAAAAGTAATAAAACTGTAACTGAGATTATCTTCAAAATCCTT
>Ga0209979_1003568_pt1 | contig 13621 bp, 12 predicted proteins | sample AnhtaG_FD_183114 | JGI IMG/M metagenome (GOLD analysis project Ga0209979, IMG submission 183114) | Deep subsurface microbial communities from Anholt, Denmark to uncover new lineages of life (NeLLi) - Anholt_01485 metaG (SPAdes) (version 2) | ecosystem: Environmental > Aquatic > Marine > Oceanic...
ATATAATTTCAAAATAAATAAACTATCAACCTTATTACATCGGGATTAAAAATGTCTGCAAAAGAACAATCAAATGGTTTATCTACAAAAAAAAAAAGACTTATCTTCGGCGTTTCAATTCCTGTTTTCTTAATGGGGTTGGTATCCTTATTTACCGATATTTCTAGCGAAAGTATTCAAAGTATTTTACCACTGTTCATATTCGAGATTGGTGGAAGCGTTCTAGCTTTAGGAATTATCTCCGGAATCACTAATGCTATAGCAAATATCCTCAAAGGGATAACTGGTTGGATGAGCGATAAAATTAACAGAAGAAAGCCTTTTATAGTAGCAGGATATTCATTGTCAAATCTTTCTAAACCATTAATTGGGTTGAGCCCCTCATGGGAAATGGTGTTAGGTCTTAAAACAACAGATCGTATAGGTAAGGGTCTAAGAACCTCTTCGCGAGATGCTTTGATTTCTTATTACGCTGAGAAAAAAGGAAGAGCGTTTGGGTTACATCGTGCTATGGATACTTTAGGTGCGGTTTTCGGATCTCTACTGGCTTTTATCCTCTTGTATTTTGCATGGACTTACTCGCAAATAATATTCTTTTCGATAATTCCTGGATTAATTGCTATTGCTCTTATTCTCCCCGTTAAGGACATTTCTTCCCGTGAATTAGTCAAAAAGTCAGGAATGAAAAGCAAAAAAGAAAAAATGGAAAAAATTGATAAAAATTTTATAAAACTAATTGTTATTCTAGGAGTAATTGAATTCGCAAGTTTAGATGTCGTGTTTTTAATACTTAGGGCGGCAGATTATGTTCCCGTAAAATTAATTTTTCTTATACCCATTTTTTATCTAATCTTAAACTTAGTCTATACCATTTTTTCCCCTATAAATGGTTCTCTCTCTGATAAGATTGGAAGAAAACCTGTAATTGTTGTGGGATTGTCGATCCTCCTAATATCATGTATATTATTAGCGTTTCCCATTCAAGTTTCGCCATTTTCATTAGTTTTAATTATTATAATATATATCATGCACGGTTTTTATCTTGCTTCAGTAGATCCGATTTCGAGAGCATATATCGCAGATTTAGCAGGTAAAGAAAAAAGGGGCCGTGCTTATGGATACTATTATTTTTCAGTCGGATTTATAAGCATGGTGGAAGCTTTAGTTTTTGGATTTATTTATAGCGCGTTTTCGTATACTTGGGCGTTTATTTATATATCCATTTTATTAGCTGTATGTATTGTTATTTTTACAATAACAGATTTTTCTAAAATAATAAAAAAAGCTGAAAAATAAAACTACTTTTTCTTTTATATTATGTATAGGCGGATATCCATAATTCCGCTAAGTAAATTAAAACTTCTGAAGCTTTCTGCAATGCAAGCGTTGGAATGTGTTCTTTCCTTGAGTGAAAAAGTGACCCTCCAGAGAAGATATTAGGGGTGGGTTTTCCCATTTCGCTTAATTTTGAACCATCGGTCCCTCCCCTAATCGCATGGATCTTAATTTCCAATCCTGCCATCTCTATAGCCTTTTTTGCTAAATCCACAACTTCTTTTTTAGCTTCAATAAAATGCAGCATATTCCTGTATTGATGTAGAAATTCTATACTAACTTTTAGACCAGGATATTGAAATTCGTACAATTCTCCAAGTTTTTGTAGGTATTCCATTCTCTTCTGATTATATTTTTCTTCATAATCCCTAATTATTAGTATAGCATTTGCTTCTTCTACATTCCCACTTAATTCTGATAAATAATAAAAACCCTCTCTTTCTTCTGTGTGTTCTGGCGACTCATAATCGGGTATTTCACTGAGATATCGACTCGCTATGTGTATTGCATTAATTAGAAGATTTTTGGCATAACCGGGATGTACACTGAGTCCTGTAAATTTAATTTTCGCTTTCCACGCATCAAAGCATTCAAATTCTAATTCTCCCATTTCTGAACCATCTAAGGTATAACATAAATCAGGTAACCTTTCTTTGTTTATTTTTAAAGTTCCTTTCCCTACTTCTTCATCAGGCGTGAAACAAATCATAACAGGACCGTGTTTTAATTCTGGAAATCTTTTCCAGGCAGCACAAGTGGCTACAATTTCTGCGATTCCCGCCTTATCATCAGCACCTAGCAAGGTATCTCCTTCAGAAGTAACTATATCTAAACCAATATACTCCATTAGTTTTGGAGAATCTTTTGATGTGAGCTTAATATCCGGATTACTAGCAAATTCTATTACACTGCCGTCATAATTTTTGTGAATAACAGGTTTTACATTTTTGCCGCTAACTGCTGGTGAAGTATCTATATGAGCTAATAATCCAATCGGTTTAACTTCCTCCAATCCGATACTCGCAGGTAAATTACCGTAAACGTACCCAAATTCATCGTGTACTACTTTATCTAAGTTCAATTCCATTAATTCTGATGCTAAAATTTTACCTAAATCAAATTGATTTTCCGTTGATGGGTTAGAGTTGGAATGCTCATCTGATGTAGTCCATATTTGAACATACCTAAGAAACCTATTCAATGCCTCTTCGTGCAAGAATTTTTTTATTTCTTCTGATAACATAATAATCACGTCTTCTATAGTTATAATACATTCTAGAATTATTTTTAATATTATAACTTATTTATTCATTTTCCCTTGAATTTCGGTTCTCTTTTTTCTTTAAATGACTTCATACCCTCACCAAAATCGTACGAAGCAATGTTTTTACAATACAATCTAAACTCGTGGTTCAAAGAAGAAGGTAGTTCGTTATACTGAGAAAAATTCAGCATATTTTTATTGTATCCTAAACATTTTGTAGGCAATTTTGCTATAGATTCTATAAATTCCTTAGATTTTTTCTTAAATTCTGAAAGGGGATAAACTTTGTTAACCAAACCAATTTTTTCTGCTTCAAATGCATCGAGCTGGCGTCCGGTTAAAATCATATCTGTTGCTCTAGCGAAGCCTATTAACCTAGGGAGTAGCTAACTTGCTCCGCTCATTACGAAATGAGCCCATTTAACTCTTTGATCTCCAATTTTCAGATTATCTGCTGCTATGCGAAAATCACAAGATAAAGCCAACTCAAAACCTGCACCCAAACAGTAACCTTGAAGTAATGCAATAAATGGTTTTTGAATTTTTCTTATTAGTTTTATTACTCGATGATGCGGGAGTTTTGATCCATCTTCTAAAGGTTTAAACTGTACTCCTTCGGGACCCATGGTCTTTAAATCATCACCCGAACTGAAAGATTGACTATTACCCTCAATGACGAATACTCGGATTAATTTGTTTTTAGAATTTGATTCTAAAACCGAAATTATTTCTAATAATAGAGGATAATTTAATGCATTTAATCGTTTTGGGCGATTTAAAGTAATTCTTCCTATACTATTTTCAACTTTAAAAAGTATATTCTCAAAATTCTTTTGAATTATCGTTACCACCTTGTTAGAAAGATAATACAAAATTGAACTTAAATCTGATTATGAGATATAGAGAAAAGGATCAAAAAAAAGGATGAATAATAAAAAAAATATTACCAAATAGCGAATTTTTGATCGATTTTGAATCCAAAAACAACTATATATGGAATTAATAAATCCCAAATACTCGTTTCAGCATTAATAAGAATTACAACAATAATAACTGATGTCCAACCTGAGATGTCAGGAAGCCCTATAAATCCCAAATTCATAAATTCTAAAAAACCTGCAAATACTGTTATAAACATTAAATAGTTAGCTATCATCATCACTCCAATTCTCAAAATTATCCCAAATACGCCATAAACAACATAATTTCTCAATTTTTTAATTTTCTGGCTGTTTCTAACTCCTTCCTCATGTTTATATAATTTTAAAAACAAAATCGGAACTATAATTAGAGCAAATGTTGCCGAAAATTTCATTATGGGACCTATAGGTGCAAATGAATCAAATGGCATTAAACCAAATGTCCCAATCACGCAACATAATATTCCAGCTCTAGTTCCAAATATGAGAAAACATAAAATCCATATAATAGAAACAGGATCGATAATAGCAATCCCCCATATAGGAATCCTTGGAAGAAATGGGGTTGTAAATATTGACACAATTAATGATAAAGCCCCAAATAGGGCCGCTCCGGATATCTGCAAAACTAATTGGGACGATTTTGACATATGAGATTCTTTTTCTTCTAACATCTGCTTACTCGTTTATTATTAATTCAAATTGTATTTATTGAAAAAGTAAATATAAAATTAAATTTAAACAAATGGTTAAATGTCTTTTTTCTGATCGTGAGACTTATTTCCATTTTAGATTAAAATTGACTCGCTTAACAAGAATCATGAATGTAATTTCTTGGAATTATGCGATAACTTTAGCATTCTTAGTATACTAAATTAGAAATTCCATTTAATTATAGTACGTATCTACTCAAATTTGGAGATTTATCCCCAATTCAATTTCATTTCAATAGTTTTTTCTCGCTCGCATCAAATTCAAACCAATCGCTTAATTCCTTTAGCTGTTTTCTTGAAGTTCCACTTAATAATTTTAAAAAAGGAATAAATTCTTGGACGACTTCAATATCTGATATTTTGTACTTCTTTTGAATTTTTTCTACTACTAACCTTTCATTTGCTGACAATGAAAAAAAACCAGTTGAAGTAAATCTTGGAAACGAAATTCTATGAAATCTTTCATCAGGAGTTCTATGTTTTCTAGATAGAACAACGCCTCCAGCAAAAAGATCGTAAAAATACGGTAATAACGACCAATATTGATTTTTGCGGATTCTTCCAAAAATTTCATCAGCTAACGATAGATTTTCATAAGCGTTGGCGATTTCGCTATTTAGTCTTATATAAGAAGTTAGGTTTTCGTTAATCCACTTGTATAAAAAATTGTAATTTACATCTGATTTATTGGTTACATCTCGAGCTTCTCTTAATGTATTTACATTTTGAAACAAATTTTTAATTAGAGAAAAGATTTCTTCTGTGCTATCTCTGTTCAAATTTAAAATTAGTTCTTTGGTGTTTTTATCTAAGGAGCCTTGGCTAATACCTTGTAAATCGTTAATAACGCCTCGTAAGTCTCCTTTGTTTTTTTCGATAATTAATTCTAATTCTTTTTCGCTTATACCCGAAATATGTTCTTTGACAATTATCTTTCGGGTAATCTTCATTACTTCCTCATCCGGTAATGAATTTACTTCATATCTTTTAATTTTATTGTAAAGCGATTTGAGAGATTGTTTGTATTCGTTAGAACACATTATGATCGGAAATTGAGTGGTTTCAATTAAGCTTAATATCGTAGGAACGGCACCTCTATCAGTAACTCCATATAATCCATCAATTTCATCAATCAAAATTAGTTTCTTTTTGCTTTGCACCACAAAATCCATAATTCCACGAGATTTGGTAGTTTCTCTCAATTTTGATTCTAAAGCTCCTTTAGTTCGAGTATCTGAAGCGTTCGTTTCTATTACTTCCATATTTAAATCGTTAGCCAAAGCATATGCTATAGTTGTTTTACCTATCCCTGGAGGTCCTTCAAGTAAAACCGCTGCTTTATCAAGTGGTAGCTTTTTCTCTTCTTGATGTTCTTTTTCTTCGTGGGTTCGATTGTGTGTTTTTATTTGTCGATTTGCCTCATTCAATTTTTCTTTTTCTTTAAAAAATGAGATTACAAATTTTTTTAAATCCTCAATTAGATCAACTTTCTGTTTACCCACTTTTGCTGTTGGAAATGCCATATCTCTAGTGAATTTTGGCCTGTACTTCTCTACCCATGGCATTTTCTCTGTTTTTTGTGCTACCATAAAATTCACCTATAATACTTCTGAAAATTGACAGATTTTTGCCAATAAATGTGAAATCTGAATATCAGTATCCCTCCCGTCAATAGCTCTAAAATCTGCTTCAGCTATAAAATTTATCAATGTTGTTCTTGAGTATGTGCTCAAGGGTAGTTTCGCTAACTCAGTTAACATTATTTGAAACATTTCTTGTGAAGAAAATTTATAACTAGATTGAATTTTGCGTGATAATTCTCTTGCTTTACGAAAATCTCCTTTAAAACACATTATTAGAAGACTTTTAATCATATCATTTTTGGAATTTGATAAATTTTCATACAATTTGTCAACATCGATATCATTTCCACTAATGGAACAGATTTGTAACAAATCTATAGCATTTGATAATTTACCTGCTGTTATTTTATAAAGCGTTCTAATTGTTTCTTCATCGATTCTTAAAGTTTCTCTTTCGGCTATAGTTGATATTAGCTCCTCAAACGAATGGAAGTCAACTTGCGATATAAAGAAAACTTGACATCTACTCATAATAGGATCTATTATTTTTGACACCTTTGTTGTTATCAAAATCATTCTACAATTCGTTCCATAAATTTCCATTAATCTACGAAATGCTTGCTGATTCGAACCTAATGAGTCGAAATCTTTTACTATTAAAATTTTAAATGGGACATCTCCTAAAACTTTTAACTGTATAAAAGGTTTAATCTTAATCCGAATAAGAGCTGGAGTAGTAATTTTTTTCCCAGCTATGCTTCCTATTTTGCTTGTGGACACATATGCTTCAGACCTAGCCCGTTTCATCTCTTCGCTTGTTAAAGGGACATTAGCGTATACTACTTTTGAATTAGCGTCATAAAATTTCCCCAAGAATTCTTTCGAAAACAAATCTGCTGCAGTAGTCTTACCAATGCCTTTTGAACCTACGAATAACAAGTGAGGAAAGTTCCTATCGTCAATAAAGTTCTTTAACCTTTCTTTAACGTCATTTCGGCCACAAATCTCGTTTAAGGATTTAGGCAGATATTTTATACGCCAGATTGGGCTGTCTGAAAGCAAAATCTTCTTATCCTCGTTTAAATTATTCTTTCTCTTTGATACTACTTTTTATCAAATGACTGATTAACGACATTAATTGGATTCTTTCATCTGCTCCCTGGCTTATTCTATAATCAACATCTCCAAAGTACGATAATGTCTTGCTTAAATATCCTGGTTGAATATCCAGTTCATTTAGGCTTCCAATCATTTGTCTTAAAAAGTTTCTAGCATCCAAGGTTTCAACTGTTTCTAGCGTTTTTCTCGATCTAATTAAGTTTTTTGATCTAATATTTTCCAATAATTCGTTTAAAGTTGAATTGTCTAAAAACCCCGAAACCTTTAAAATTTCGTTTGAATCTAGATTTTTCAATAATTCCAAAGCAACCGACATCTGTAAAGCGTTAATAGCTTTTCTTAAATCGCCACCTGATATAAAAAAAAGAGTCTCATAAAATTTATTTTCCTCTGTTTGAGGGATGTTAAGATTCTCTTTTTTTGCGATAAATCTTAAACGTTCTATGACTTTTTCCTTAGATAGGTTAGTAAATCTAAATACTGCGCATCTTGATATAATAGGATCAATTATTCTATTGATATAATTGCACATTAATATAAATTTAACATTTAATGATGATTTCTCAATAATTCTCCGTAATGCTTGCTGAACTTGATTTGGGATATTATCCGCTTCGTCTAGAATAATCAATTTCAATGCGTTTCTCTCAAGAGTCAAATTCTGTGAGACAAAATTTTTTATAACGCTTCGAACATAGTTCATTCTCACTGTATCTGAAGCGTTTAATTCTAATACATTAGAAAAATAGTTTTCCTTTTTGATCGCATGTTTAGCAATTATTAAGGCTGTGCTCGTTTTACCAGTACCGGCGGGACCCGTAAAAATCATATGGGGCATGTTCCCCTTTGACACAAACTCCTTTAAGTTTTCGACAGCAAGGTTTTGACTTACAACTTCCTCAAATGTCTGAGGACGATACTTCTCTACCCATGGCGATTCTAAATCAATCAAAACCTTACCCATGATTCTATTATGTTTTTAATCATCAAGGTTTTCTTTAGAGATATCGAGCTCTAAAACTTCGTATTTTTTTTTAAAATTCATTCTAGCATAGAGACTTGCCGCTTCTTTTGCTTTTTCTTTGATATTTACCTTAATTTTTTCGACTTTAATTTTCTGCAAGTGTTCAATAGCTTTTTTAACCAGTAATTCACCTATCCCCTGTCCTCGATATTCTTCCATTAGATATACTTGCTTAATATAACCCTCAGAAGTGCCAAATGGGTCAATTCTCAACTCTGCGATGATCATCCCGACGACTTCATTATCTTTATCCTCGTCTATCGCTATTAATATCCCGTGTCGCTGTAAAGGGTCGTAGAGACGTCTTCGAATTCCCCAGTCAAACCTTTTCATATCGAATGTATCGCCAAATCTTGATATTAATAATTTCATAAGTCTCTCAAGTGAATCAATTTGATCTGGAGTCGCATTTTCAATTCTAATATTATTCATATAAAATCAACTAAATGTCTGATAATAAATTATAAATTAATTTCTCAAAATTTATATTTTCTTGATCAACAAATAACAATTGTTATTTACTAATAGGTTCAAAAATTAAATTTAAAAAGTTAGAAACTTAACGAGCTGAAACTCCATCCCACGCTTTGACTTCAGGGTCTTCATACCCGCATACTGCGCATTTCTGGTTTACTTCCCATGCTTCTAAAGCAGGATGTACCCTCGTAAAAAGTGATCCACACTTACCACATACAAGATATTTAGCTCCACAACCATCGCACATTTTTAATTGACCTTTTTCAACGAATCGAAACGTCCTCGACATCCAGTCATCGTTAACCAATCGAAAGGTCTCTCCACCACATTGAATACAATGTTTTCCATCAAATTCAGAAGACATTTTTTTTTACCTTTTTTTGATTTTGCTTATATAATAATGATAAATAGAGTGAATATTTAAAGAAATAAAGTATTCCACATTTAAAATTGCTTCGAAAATGATAAAAAAAAAGAAAACAACCAAAAAATTTACATTTGTAGTTTTTTATTTGTTCCTGCTGTAGCCCCTTCTGGGTTAACATTTTCCAGTTCAACAATTAATTGATAAACTTTATCGTCCTGCAATGCTTCTCCAAATTTTATCAGCATTTCTTTTGAACCAACAAATAAGCCTTTTCTTTTCATTGGTTTACCGTCATCTTTTAATGGATTAATTTCAAGAAATAATAATGATGGTCTAGTTTTAGTCGCAGGGACCTTTACTACAGAAACTCCAGGTACAGGAGTCTCCATCTTTTCCCAATCAGCTCCATTTTTTAGGTGGGCTTTTAACTGAGCTTCAATATCTGCCATATTCAATCATCCTTTTATTTTATATTTTTTTTAATTATTATGTGTTACATGTAAGACATAACATATATACTATATGGCATATATAAAGTTTTTGGTAGCGAAATATTGTTAGATAATCTTAAAAGCGAGCAGACAAAAATCTAAAATTGTATCAAAATCGTGGATTGATGTCTAATTTTAATTCGTCGGATTACTTGGGGTCGATTTCCACTAAATGCTTAAATATCACCTCGGTATATATAATTTTATAGAAAAAGCAAGAGTTTTTCTAATTAACTCAGATATGTGGTGATTAAAATAAAATTAATTTCAGTAAATTTACCAGAATCTTATCTAAAGGTCCTTGAAATCCTTGTTGTAGAGGGTAAGTTCCCAAATCGTAGTGAAGCTATTCGGGTCGGAATTAGGGATTTAATAAGAACAGAATATCTTATAGAAGAATCAGTAAAAAGAAATATGAGTCCTAGTTTAATTCAATCTGATATTGAAAACGAAATTCAAGAAATTATTTAATCTTCATCTTCTTTTTTTTATTTCTTATCTACAAATCATTTATTCTTTTTCGTCTCTCTTCTCTTCTTTTAGCAATTCTAGCTCTAACATCGTCGCTTTCGACTTTAGGGGCTTCTATCTTTGGTTCTGGAGTCTTTTTAATGTCTAATTCTCTCTTATAAATGTTTATCTTGTCTTCAATTTCAAGGATGTATCTTTTTCCTATCTTCGTTTCAGTTAAGTTAAATAAAGCTTCGTTTAATTCTGTGATAGCTTTCATAAATAAATCATTTGACAATGAGATTTGAGCTTTATCTAACGCCTGATATGCTAACCTAAATTTATCGAAGTTCTCATCTCTATCGAGATCAACCTTAGTGATAATTGGAACCTGACTAGCGTTTTCCAACACTTCGATTTGCTTATTCATTTCTTTGATCATTTTATCTTGATCTGTATTTTCTATTTTCTCGATGACTTTCCTTAGTGCTAATATTCCCTCGTTGTATTTTAAATTTTTAATAACCTGATTAGCTTTGTCGCGTTCTTTTTGGATTAATTTTTCTCTCTGTTTCTTCTTTTCCTCTTTTCTTATGTGATCAAGTTCTTTTTGATTTTCTTCGGCTTCCTTTAACAACTCTTCAAGCTCTTTTTTCTCTTCTACTTTCTTCTGCTGGTATGCTTTTAGCTTTTCTGTTTGTTTCATTTCTTTTTTGAGCGTAATCATAAGATCGTTATTTATCCGGCTAACCTCATGCTCCCATCCAATCTTTTTGAACAAGTCTCGTCCCATTATATATTTCTCATAGGCTTCTTCGAACCTTTTATCGTCTTTTAATTTAGTTCCTGCTTCTAACAGCAAATAAGCTTTATCAGAAATTTCTTTCTCTCTTTCCTTTTCCTCTTGAATAGCCAATAGTTCTCGTCTTCTCTGTTTTTGCTGTAGATCGTGTAAATCATTAGCTTTCGAAATTTTTTCTTCAAGCTGAGCTTCATTTCTAATTTTTTCAAGTTTCTTCTGGGCTAGTAATTTTTCCTCACGTTCAAGTCTTTGCTTTTTCAGATTTATGGCGTTAATGGACTCTTTAGTCATTTTACTGCCTTCATGCCAATTTATTTCATCAAATATTTGTTGACTTTCCTTGTAAAACTTAATAGCTTTGTCAAAATTGTTTTGTTTCAACTCTCTTTTAGCGAGGTCCATAAAATTAAAAGCTCGTTCTTTTTTAGATTCATATTTCGCTGCTCTTTTTCTTTTTTCTTCAAGTTCCTTTATTCTTAACTGTGAGAGTTCTTCTTTAACCTTTTGTGCCTCTTGTACTTCTTTTTCAAAGTGTTTAATTTCTTCTTCTTGTTTAGCCGCCCGTTCTAATTCTGAAGCTCTTAATCGCTTAACTTCATCAAGTTTTTTTTGATAATAATTAATTGAATTTACTAATTGATCTGCTTGTTCAACCCAGCCAATTTTTTCAAAATCGAGTTTTGCAGTTTTGTATATCTGTATCATTTCTTCATATGGAGATTCAGCTTTTAAAATTCCTTCCTTCTTCTTAATTTCGTAGTCTTTAGCCATCTTCTCAGCTTGAGTTAACCTATTAAAAATAACTTCAGATTCTTTAGATTTTACTTCTTTTAATTTCTTTAATTCATCAATTCGCTTTTCTTGAATGAGGTGGTCATCTTTAGGTACCAGAACAGGTGTAGTTTTAGATTCTTCTATTTTTTGTAATTCAAAAGCTCGTAGGTTATCATCTTTTAGTTTTTTGCTTTCGTAAAAACTTATTGTATTGGCCAATTTTATTGCTTCTTCGCTCCATCCAATTTTCTGTAGCATTTTTCTTGCCGTTACATACATATTGATTACTTCTTCGTAGGGGCTCTGATAGGAAAGAATATCCCTTTTAAGATTTACTTCATAATTTCTAACTGCTTTTTCAGCTTTGTCAATTAGGTTCATGGCTTGTGTCATAATTTCATCAGTTTCTCTATTTTTACTATCAAGAGCTTCTAATTCTACTAATTTCAGTTGTTTTATTTCAGTGGGTGCTTTGAGAGATTCTTCAAATTCTTGCTGTTTTTTGACTTTTTGAATCTCTAATTTGCGCAATCGTTCATCTTTTTGATTCTTCTCGAGATACAAAGTAATTTGATTTGCATATATCTCTGCCTCGTCTTTCCAGCCTCTAGCATATGCTTTTTTTCTCAAATTTTTATAAATTTCAGCAATTTTTAAATATGGACATTTTTTATCAAATTGTCCATTCATAATTGCAAGTTCGTATTCTCGAGTTTCTTTTTCAGCACTATCTACTATCTCATCCATTTCTTGTTCGAATAATTGTTCCTCCTGTTTTTGCTTAGCTAATTCTTCAATTTTTCTTAATTTTTTTTCGTCGTATACAGTTGGTTCCTTTATTGACTGCGCTTTTTGAGCTTCAATAAATTGTTGCTGTTTTTTGACTTTCTCAGATTCAATTTTCCTCAATTTTTTATCTTTTTCTAGTTTATCTTGATATATTTTTATTTGATTGGTATAGATGAGTCCCTGGTCAATCCAACCTTTTTCTAAGATTTTTTTTCTTATATGAGTATAAATTTCAATTATTTCGAGAAAAGGTGAATCTTCGAGCAGTTTACCTTCTTTTAACGCATTTTTCATCTTTATGTCGTAATCTCTTGCCATTTTCTCTGCTTTTTCGACAAATTCAGTGATCTCGTTTTGAAAATTCACTTCTTCATTCTCTAATGTTCTTTTGGACTTTAAATCTTTTAGTCTTTCGGGTGTCATAGGACTATCCGCTTTAACCTTTAAAGAATCTTCGAATTCTTTTTGCTTTTGAATCTTCTGAAGCTCAAGCTCGCGTAATTTTTTATCTTTTTCTAGTTTTTCTTGGTATATTTTTATTTGATTGGTATAGATGAGTCCCTGGCCAGTCCAACCTTTTTCTAAGATTTTTTTTCTTATATGACTGTAAATTTCAATTATTTTGAGAAAAGGTGAATCTTCGAGCAGTTTACCTTCTTTTAACGCCTTTTTCATTCCTAAGTCGTAATCTCTTGCCATCTTCTCTGCCTTTTCGACAAGTTCAGCAAGTTCCAATTGAAATATCTTATCCTCAGTACCCTCCATCCTTTGTTTATCTAAAAGGGTTAACTTTATAGTGTTAACGCTCTCTTTCTGAGCTTTATGATAATCTTCAAATATTTTTTGATCTTGATTTTTCTTAGCTTCAATTTCTCTTATTTTGATCTCCCTCTCAGCTAATTCAGTATATTTCCTAATCTGGCTTGAATATATGGCTGCATCCTCTTTCCATCCTTTTTCTAGCGCTTTATCTCTAGCGTCAGTATAAATTTTAAGGATTTCGGGATACTTTGAAACAATATTCAAATTACCCGTTTTAGCAGCCTTTTTAAATGCTACTTCGTATTCCCGCGCCATTTTATCTGCCAATTTTACAGATTCAGTAAGATTTTCTTTAACTTTCTCAATTTCTATCTCTTTTCTCTTCTGTTCTTTTAACATTTTTAGTTTTTCGGGTTCAATTTCGGCAACCGCAGGTCCTCTTTTGGTTTTTAAGCCTTCATCGAAAAATTTTTGTTTCTGAACTTTTTGAGCTTCCATTTGGCGTAATTTCTTATCCTTCTCCCATTTTTCTTGATAAATCTTAATCTGGTTAGTGTAAATTGAGACTTGGTCTTTCCATCCTCTTTCCTTTGCTTTATCCCTCACTTCCTCGTAAATCTTTATTACGCGAGGATAAGCACACTCTTCAACTATTCTTCCTTGGTTAATGGCTTTTTTTAGATTTAGTTCGTATTCTCTCACTAGCTTTTCTGCGTAATCTATCATATCGGTTAGGTTGTTTTGAAAAATT
>Ga0209979_1003569_pt1 | contig 13621 bp, 8 predicted proteins | sample AnhtaG_FD_183114 | JGI IMG/M metagenome (GOLD analysis project Ga0209979, IMG submission 183114) | Deep subsurface microbial communities from Anholt, Denmark to uncover new lineages of life (NeLLi) - Anholt_01485 metaG (SPAdes) (version 2) | ecosystem: Environmental > Aquatic > Marine > Oceanic >...
ACCGGACGCAAAGGTGGGCTGGCAGAACGGCCAGCTACGTACGAAGTGGCTGCAGCGCGTGGCATTTGACGACATACTGCCGCGGCACTCCGTGGAGAAGCGCAAGCGGGGCTTTGCCATGCCCGAGGACAGCTGGTACCGGAACGAGTTGAAGCCGTTCCTTCGCGACGTCTTGCTGGACGAGAGGACCCTCGGACGTCCTTACTTCCAGCGAGACGAGCTGCGAGGCCTTGTCGAGGGCTACTTTGAGGGACGGCAGGACGACTTCACATGCTCAGACACGACCATTACGCGGCTGGTCACTCTCGAGTTGTGGCACAGAATGTATATTGACTGACCCTAGAGCGCGCCCCATAGTGGCCGAAGGCGGTGGCGCACGCATGATTAGGAGCGGGACTAGCTGGTTCTCGGAGCCCGGTGCCAGGTGTACGCGGAGGCCTACTGGCTCGGGGGGACACCGCGGTTGCACAATGTTTGCGATCCGGACATAACATTCTTGCGACGGACGCATAGCTTCTTGATCGTGCACGCGATGCGGTCAGCTCAGTGATCTTAGCCGACCGCTGACTGCATGCACGGGGTCGGCGCCTGTGTCTGGGGGCGGCTCGTCGGCGACGAGGGCGCAAACACCGGACCTCGGCACTCGCAGCTTGCCACGGCCGCTCACGGTGTGACGGCGCCTAGCGGCGTGTCAGTATCTAACGGTTGATGTGGGAGTGGGGGAGGGCGAACCGGGCGATGCGCCTGCAATGTGAGGTCCTGATCGCTTCACGGCGGTTTGTCTGAAGCGCATACGGGTCGGGCCGCAGGATCGACCACATCATCAGAAAAGTCAGGGCCGCGCAGCACACCGCGTGGCGTCTGCGGCCAGCGTTCCTGAGCCCCGCCCGGAGGGCGGCTTTGGGGGGAATCATCGATGGCACAACGCTCGCGCCTCGTCTGTGTAGGGCTAGACGGCGCGACCTGGCGAGTCTTGAGGCCTGCAATTGACGCCGGGGAGCTGCCCTTCTTTAAGATGCTTTGCGAGCGAGGGAGCTGGGGTGTGCTGCTGAGCACGATCCCGAGCATTACGTCACCGGCACTGCCCAGTCTCTACACGGGCAAGAACCCTGGGAAGACAGGTGTGTTTGATTTCCTGGGCCCGGACGGACGCCTTCTGTCAGTGCTGGACATAAGGGACGAAACGTTCTGGGAGGTCCTGGACAGGGCGGGCCGCAGGTCCTGCATAGTCAACCTACCGATGACGTATCCGGCGCAGAGAATCAATGGGATCATGGTTGCCGGCGCCCGTACAGCGGCGAGCCGCGGGGACCTCACCTATCCCAAGGAGTTAGAACACCGCCTGGGCGACTTCCAGTGCGAGGCCGAACAGAAACAGGTTCACCGCCTTCTCCAACAGCCCGATTGCGACCGCAAGGAAGTATACGAACTGTGCCTAGCGCAGCACAAGCGCCGCTACGGTATCTTCAAGGGATTGGCCGCCGAGGAGGGTTTTGACCTCATTCTTTACTGGGAGGGCACGACCGATGGTATACAGCACTACTGCTGGAACCGCACCGACCTGCTAGTGCAGTTCTACCAGCACATGGAGTCCATGCTGGAAGACGCGATCGCCTCGCTCCCCCGCTCTAATCTGCTGATCGTCTCAGACCACGGCGGAGGGCCTGCCCATTCACGACGCTTCCATGTGAACTCTTGGCTCAGAGAGACAGGCCTTCTCTTCGAACGACCGAATCGCATGGTAGCCGCTCTGGCGAAACACGCGGGGCGGTGGGCAAAGAAGTGGCTGCCCCGGAGCTTGCGCCTCAGGCTGGCGCAAAGGGTCTCTGGTGCCACCGGGCCGATGCCGCGTCGAGCCCTCAGCGACCATAACAGAAGGTTGCCGTGGATCGATTGGTCCAGAACTATGGCGTGCCTCGACCAGTATTGGGGTATAGGCATCGTCGCTGATAGCTGCCAGGACAACTACGAACGCGTCAGAAGCCAGATCATTGGCGGGCTCAAGGCGCTTAGGGACGACGACGGACAAAGAGTGATCCAGAGCGTGTGGCGCCGTGACGAGCTGTATACCGGAGAGTACCTGCACGAGATACCTGACATCGTCTTCCTCACGGAGCCTCAGTACCGGGCGGATGCGCAGCTTAGTCGGGACGTATTCTCGCCCCGCGCGGACCAGCCCGTGTGGCAGGGGGAGCACGATTGCGCCACGGAAGGTATATTCATCGCCTACGGCCCAGACATCAGCCGCGGGCATGAGGTGAAGGACGCCAGTATTCTCGACGTGGCGCCCACGATTCTGCACCTGCTGGACAGTCCAATTCCCGAGGACATGGATGGGAGGGTGCTCACTGAGGCCCTCCGGGAACACGCGGAGCCGGGCCGCAGAGCGCCACGTTCGTGCCCGCCGCGTGCCTCTGTCGAGCGCCACGGAGCCTCATACTCCAAGGACGACGAGGCAGCGGTACGCGAGCGTCTTAAGCACCTCGGGTATCTCTAGGCCGCATGCATCATGACCCATCGCGCGGCCGGCTGGCAGTAGGGAGCCAAATAGGAGAGGTACTCGGAGCGACAATGTGGGAGGCGCAAGAACTATGAGCCGCCGTGTCCTAGCGACGCCAGTCTTGTACGGATTCCTCTGGCTGATGGCCACGGACATATCCCTGCCGAGCCCTTGGTACATTCAGACAGTCGATTTCCAATACGCGGTCGGGAACTACACGTCCCTGGTGCTGGACGCCAATGGCTATCCACACGTAAGCTACCGCGAGACCACCGACTCCGGCGAGAAACGCGTCAAATACGCCGCCTGGAATGGCACCAGTTGGCTTATCCAAACACTGCCCAACACCTATTACCCGGAAGTCCATTGCGCGAGCCATGGCACGTGGACGTCCCTTGCGCTCGACGGCAGCGGCCTTCCCCACATAACCTTCAAGTGGGGGTGATCACCTAACGATCTCATGTACGCTGTCTGGTCAGGCAGCGGCTGGGACATCGAGGCGATAGACACTGAGGGCTGGAGCGGAATGGGCGCCTCGCTGGCTCTCGACTCGCACGACTATCCTCACATAAGCTATTACCGAGCTCCTGCGCCCAACGATCCGGAACCCAAACCCCACGAGCTCAAGTACGCCGCCTGGAACGGCAGCAGTTGGGAGATCGAGATAGTAGACGCCAGCCCGATAGTCGCCTTCTATCCCGCCGGCGGCACGTCGCTCGCCTTGGACGCGAATGACCGTCCGCACGTAGCCTACTCCGACCCCGACTCGTATGACCCCAGCCCCAGCTCCAGGGTCCTCAAATACGCCGCCTGGAACGGCAGCACTTGGGACATCCAGACGGTGGACAGTGGAGGGGACGTCGGCCAGTTCCGCTCCCTGGCTTTGGACGCGAACGGATATCCCCACATAAGCTACCGCGACTTCACCAACCGACACCTCAAGTACGCTGCGTGGAACGGCACCAGTTGGGACGTCCAGACAGTGGACTACTCATGGAAGGTCGGGCAATACACTTCCCTGGCTCTGGACGGGAACGGCTATCCGCACATAAGCTACTACGATTGGATTTATGATACCACGGGGAGCCTGAAGTACGCCGCCTGGAACGGCACCAGTTGGAACATCGAGACGGTGGACAGCGGGGGCAGTGTCGGGCAGTGGAATTTGCTAGCGTTGGACCCCAGCGGGGACGCCCACATAAGCTACTTCGACAAAACCAACCGCGATCTCAAGTACGCCACGACGCGGGTGCCTACAGAGGCCTGGCATAACCTGCCCAGAAGCGGCTACTATATGATATCCTTCCCGCTGACACCTACCTCGACTACGCCGCACGACCTGCTGTCCGACGACCTCGGCGACGGCAATTACTACATGTGGGGATGGGACGCTGGCGGCTATACGACCGTACCGACGAATGCTCCAGGGTCTCAAACCACAAACCTCAACCCACAGCAGGGATACTGGCTGCTGTCGGCGGCGGCGACGCTGGACATAGACGTCGGGGGTGCGCTGCCGCACGGCGACCAGAGCATCCCGCTGCAGACGGGCTGGAACATGGTCGTGGCACCCTACGAGGCCACCATAGACAGCCTACTTGTGGACAATGGGGGCGATGTGCGGAGCCTCGCAGACGCGGAAAGCGCTGGCTGGGTGCTGGCGACTTTCTACACGTCTCATGACGGCACGGGCAGCTATAGCACGGTTAGCATCAATCAGACGCCCCCGGAGCAGCTCTCGCTCTGGCACGGGTACTGGACGCTGGCCGGTGTTAACTGCTACCTTGTCATTCCGCCGGCCTCGGCGGGCGGAACAGCGACTGCAGCGGCAGCGGGACGAGCCTCTGTCGCGCCCGGTTGGGCCTTCGACATTCACGCCGTTGGCGAGGGCTCAGCGGACAGCATTACCATAGCGGCGGCTGATGGCGCGTCGGACGGTTTCGACGGGTTCGCTTTGGATAGGCCGAAGCCGCCGGCTGCGCCGGGTGAGAGCAGGCTGCGGATGGCGCTGACTCTGGATGGACTTGCTGCCGGCGGCAGCGCGGTGGCACTCTCTGAGTTCGCGGCGGACACGAGGAGCGCTGCTCCACACAAGGCTGTATGGGAATTCTCCGTTGCTGGCGGCGCCGCGGGAGAGACGGTGACCCTGAGCTGGCCGGAGCTGAGCCGATTGCCCAAGGATCGTGTGGCGATACTCGAGGATCGAGACACCGGCAAGCGCACGTTCATGCGCACACGAGCGCAGTACCAATCCCCTGCACCCGGTGAAGGCGGCCGCCGCAGCTTCGCCGTGACGGTGAAGCCCGCCCAGGAGACAGGGGCGATCATCAGTGGCTTCTCGGCGGTGCCGCTCAGAGGCGGCCGGGGGGCGGAGCTGACGTTCAGCTTGGCGCGACCCGCGAACGTCCAGATCAGCGTGCTGAACGTGGCTGGTCGGCTGGTGCAGCGCGTGCTTCCCGTCGCCGCCTTGGAGGCGGGTACACATACCGTGGCATGGACGGGACGCTCAATCAGCGACACCGTGGTGCCAAACGGGCTGTACTTGTGCGTCCTAAACGCGAAGACCGAGGACGGGCAGCAGGCGCGTCGTGTGTGTCCTCTGGCCGTGAGCCGGTAGCCTCTGCGAGTCTGGCCGCTCTGGACAAGGGCCCTGGTGTGCACCCCATTCTCCAGACCACGGGGTGGACTGATTTCAGTGGGTCTCGGCTCTGGGTCGGAGGACTGCGGCATGGGTTCCCTGCCGCCGCCAGGGGCCCCGATGGTCGACCGACCGGGGCGCTCTTGTGTTTCGGTTTTGCCTGCAGCTTCTCCTCGAACTCCACTGGCGGCAGGCACCCCAACGACGAGTGCGACCGCTTGCGGTTGTAGACGTCTTCGATGAACGTTTCGATCCGACGGTACGCATCGTCGAAGTCGGAGTATTCCGTCAGGTAGACTTGCTCCATCTTTGCTCCGTGTCGTTGCGTGCTGCCCGGAACACCCCGGCGATCCGCCGACCACGTATGCCGATATCACCAAGGCGCGACGACTGCTCGACTGCGACCCCAAGGTGCGGCTGGAAGATGGCGTCCGGCGCTTCGTGGAATGGCACGGGGAAGCAACGAGGCACTGAGGCCGGGGCGCCAGGGGCCTGGCCTCAGTACCCGGTTCAGACGGACTCCGCCGGAAGCGGCGCCACCAACGAGGTCACAGCGGTGGTGGCGGCGGCTGGGTTGCCGGCACGAGCAGCAGGTCGTCCAGCGTCGTAGTACCTGGGACTACGGTGACGAAGAACGTTGGGGCGGCGTCGGCCGGGAAGCGGAGGTATCCAGACGCCGCTGCGCGCAACTCCTGCGAGCCAGTGGGCACATTCGTAGCCGTGTAGCCACCGTTGCTATCCGTCACCGCGCTCGAGGTGCCGACCGTGACGGTGGCATTGGGGATCGGGGCCCGGGTGGCCGCATCGAGCACTGCGCCCGTCACGGTGCTGCCGCGCGGCTGCACCGAGCCGCCCCCGCCTCCTCCGCCGCAGCCCGCAGTGACGGCGAGCAGCGTGAGGGATACGACGAGGCCCCCCAAGGATGCCAGAGCGTTGTAGTTCCTCATCTCCATGCTCCTCAGTTCCGGACAGTCGATCGGCTGAACGCTCTGGATACTCCTACTGCGCACTGAATCCTCCAAACGGACTGACGACTCCGGTCTTATCGGCTCACGACGAACGGACACACGGCCCGGGCGCGCTGTCCGTCCTGGCCTGCCGCGGCGATCTCCACCACATACGTGCCGCTGGGCGCCACGGTGCCCATGGCGCTGCGGCCATCCCAGAGCGTCGCCACAGCGCCGCGGGCGACGTTGCGTCCCCGCTCCAATTCCGCCACCAGACGACCGGCCACGTTGTAGATGCGCGTGGTGACGCTGGCTGCCTCGGACACGTTATAGCGGATCTCAGCTCCGGTGCCGCGCGACGGCACCACTGTAGCACCCGTGACGGCCAATGTGCCAATGGCTGCCGGCCCGAGTTCTATCTCGAACTGCCTCTGGCCGCCTGTAGGGCCACTATTGTATGTGTACGCTCCCGCCGTGCGTATGTGCGTGACCTTGCCCGCGTCGAGGTCCCGGAGCGTGACACGGTAGTCTCTCGGAAGCTGCGACAGATCCGGCATAGCCACGATGACATCGGTGTTCGGGAGCTCCGTGGCAACCGTGAGATTGAAGCGCTGGGTGCCAGTGGCACTACGCAGCTCATAGGCCATCCTGGCATTGGGATTGGCCACGGGTGTGATGAAGGCATCGACGCCATCGGGAGTTGCTGGCGGGTTGTCGATGAGGACGTCGGTATCAGCGGCTCCGATGCCGTTGCAGACGTCCCGTTTGTCGCCAGCACTCACCACGATCGGTACCAGCCACCGGATGGGTAGCGCGTCCACGCTCCTGGCAGCGCTCTGGCCGCCGCCGGACGGGTCGATGATTACCTTGTCGGCATCAGACCCTGCAAGGATCCAGAACGCTTGATAGGCAGGAACAGATGTAGCGGCATTTAGCCCCCCAGTGCTATTGACTATCACATAACCGGTCTCGGGGTCGTAGATCCAGCCCATGCCGGCGATGCTGCCGGCGGGAGAGCCGCTCAAAGAGGCCCAGGGCGTGTCAACGCTCCAGGGATTCCCAATTATGTTCCATCCGGGGCTGATGCTCTTCTCAAACGACGTCCCGCCGCTGAGGGCGTTCCCGAGGAAAGAAGCCGTTGTCTCCTCCGAGAAGAAGACCCAGAACCCACAGCCGGGCGCAATAGCGAAGAGAGGGTCATCCGGGGCCGCGTTCAGGTACACGTACCTCTGCCTGGCGGGGTCCCAAGCCACGATCAGATTCGTGCCGAAGACGTCGCTTGCTGATAAGCTAGGATCACTCGGCGTTGCCGGCATTGTGACGAGCCGCACGCCCGCCTGGAATGTGTGGGACTGCATGGGAGGATTGCTGGACGCGGGCGATTCATAGCATCCAATGTCGTACCCAGAGCCCACCGGCCGCGCGTTTCCGTCGAAGTCAGGCCAGCTTTGCGGCGGCGCCGCTCCCGCATCGATGGCTGGGCTATTGCTGAGCAGATGGAGATCGCCGTTCCCCGGATCCTGCAGGAGAGGATCCGACAACACCGACGAAGCATCGTGTCCCGTCTGGCTTACGTAGTCGGCGAACGGCATGAGAGCGCTGAGCATCCAGTACACGTATGGCTCATTGGCGCTTCCGGTGTACCACAGATTGTTGTCGCACTGCAGCCCCGTGTCGCAGTACGGATACACCTGCAGCACGGGCTTGTCGGTGCCAGGATATCCGGAATAGAAGAGGTTGTTCTTGATGGTGATGTTCTTGGGGTCGTGATAGAGCGTGGGGTCCAGATCGGTCAGGTTGCCGTCCTTGTCATGAAGCACGCCGTAGATGCCGACCACAAGGTCATGATACGTCGAATTATAGTACGTGTTGTTGTAGAAACTGCAGTCCCGTGCGTGCTTGAAGCTGACGGCGGCGACAGGACAGTTGTACATGAGATTGTCGTGGACGCTGACGTTCACCGATTCCCATTCGCCATTGTTTGCGACCCGATCCCCATACCGGTACAGGCCGCCCATCCACACGCACTCTCCGCTGATCCGCGTACGCGGTGCTCCCACGAAGGTGTTGCACCGTATGTCTATGTCTCGGGCGGCCCACCAGGTAAGAATCGCGCAATACGCTCGGGTCGCGCTGGCGGTCCAGCGGAATCGATTGCGTTCGACCACGGCGCCTCTCGAGCTCAATCGCAAGCCAGTTCTGCTGACGGGCTCATCGAACCAGAAGTCGTTGTTTCTGATGATTAGGTCATAGCCCGGATCAGCCCAGATGAAGTCCCTGCAGGCACGGAAAGTACAGTTCTCCACAATGATATGGCTGCTACGAAGCAATAGTGGAAAGTGGCCGTTGTTGGTGAATGTGAGGTTTCGGATCCGGACATAGCTTGTAATCCAAAGCTTCGTCCGGTCTTCGAAGACCATTGATCCCTGCACAACAGAGTGGGCATCCTCCGCTGGCTCGATCGTGATCCAGCCGTCGGGACGCCCCACCTCAGCCATTCCAGTTTCCTCGGTGATCGTGTGCACGCCGTCCATGAGCCGGAGCGTGTCTCCGGCATTGAACTGTGACCACGCGTGCTTCAGTGTCTGCCAAGGCTTGTCTTTCGTGCCCGGGTTCGCATCGTCGCCGTCGGGGGATACGTAGTGACACTCCGCCACCAGAGGATGGGCGAGTGGTCCTATAAGCAAAGCTATCGCCAGCTTTAGAGACAAGATGGCGATGGGCCTCCCGACTTCCGCGCTCATTGCTAGTCGGCTCCTCTGAATGGTACCGGTTGCACGTGGGGCCCGATTCAGTTTCGAGCCTTGTGCCCTCCGTGGACTGGCAAGAAGAACGTCGATACTCTGGTATCTAGGGCGTGCAGCTGTCGTCGCGCTACCGTGAGCTGCCATCGCCCCGTCGGACAGGCGACCTAATGTGTGCGCCCATCAGCATGCTGATGGACCAAGATGGCTCGGGTGGCCCTCTCAACGCTATATGGAGATCTATCAGGCGCATCATGGTAGCGGCGGTGGCAGTTGGCCCGCCGGTACCAGCAGAATGTCGTCAAGCGTGGTGGCTTCTTCAACCACGTTAACAATCAATGGGGGCGAGCCACTCGAAGGAAAGTCCTCGTACCCAGCAGCCGATACCTGCAGCTCCTGCGAGCCAATTGCCACATCGGATACGGTGTACGTGCCGCTGCTGTCGGTGAGCGCGCTGCGCGCGCCGACTGTGACGCTGGCACCAGCGATTGGCGCCCCAGTGGTCGCATCCAATACCGCACCGCTCACTGTCACGCCTCGGGACGCAGGACTGGGACCAGCACTGCCACCGCCTCCTCCACACCCACTCAAACTCAAGGCCAGTATCGCGGCCGCGAAGAGCGCTACCGGGAGTCTGTCGCGGTGTCGAGTTTGCATTTCTTGTACTCCTCTGTCTCGGAGTAGGGCGGCTGAACTTCCTGGATACAGGCAATGGGCGTGCAGGCAGTCTGAGTCACGGTCCTCATCGCTATCGGCGCACCACCAAGGGGTGAATGGCGCGCGCGCGCTGTCCGTCATCGGTGACGGCAACAATCTCCAGAACGTACGTTCCGCTTGGGGCCACTGTACCCATCACGCTACGGCCATCCCACACTGACGACACACGCCCGCGACTGACGCTGCGTCCCCGCTCCAACGAGGTCACGAGGCGTCCGGCAACGTTGTAGATGCGTGTGCTCACCGCGGCAGCATCGGAGATGTTATACCAAATCTCGGCTCCGTTGCCACGTGACGGCGCCACCGAGATGCCGGTGATGGTGAGCGTGCCACCGGAGGCGGGTGCGACTTCGACCTCAAATCGTCGCTCTCCTCCTGTCGCGCCACTGTTGTACGTGTATGCCCCCGCTGTGCGCATATGTATCAGTTTTCCAGTGTCCAGATCGCGGAGCGTGACGCGGTACCCTCTGGGCAGTTGCGACATGTCAGGCATGGCGACCGTGACATCCGTGTCCGGCAGGTCAGTCACCACGGTGAGATCGAAGGTCTGGCCCTCAGTTGCGCTTCGCAGCTCGTATGCCGCCCTGGCGCCCGGGTTATTGCGTGCGGTGAGAAAGGCATCGACCGCGCCAGTGGCGGCCGGCGGGTTGCCGATAAAGAGGTCAGCTGCGGCGGCCCCGACGCCGTTGTACGCATCCCGCTTCCCACCAGCCGTCACAATGATAGGCACGAACCACCGAATAATTGGTTCCGTGATACTCCTGGCTGAGCTCTGCGCCCCGGGCGGGCCGATGATGAGCTTCTCTGCGTCGGTAGAAGCATCGATCCAGAACGCGTGGTAGGCCGGAACGCTTCTCGCCGCACGGAATGCTTCCCGGCTGCTGACGAGCGTGTAGCCGTCATAGGCAGTGCCCTGCCCTTGCTCATAGATCCAGCCCGAGCCATCACTACTGCCCTGTCGAGAGGGGCTCAAAGAGCTCCATGGCATTGCGATGGGCCACGGGTTGCCGAGGAGGTTCCACCCCTGCCTGACGTCGATTTCGAAAGGTACGTGCGTGCTTACGCCCTCGCCATCAAACGATACGGTGGTGGGAACCGGGAAACTCACGCAGAAGCCAGCGCCGGGCCGGACTGCGAAAAGGGCATCGTCAGGGTGGTCGCGGAGACAGACCCACTGCTGGGGCTGACCCGCAGCATCCCAACGGTGTATCTGGTCAGGGCCCATGCTCCATATCTGGCTCGCAGAGAGGTCCGTGTCGGCGGGCGTGGCCGGCATCGTCACGAGTTGCTTTCCGGCCGCGAAATCGTGGGATTGCAGTGAGCCAGAGGCACCATTGCTCATCGATTGCACGGGGCCAACGGATGCTACAGCGGTGTTCTCCTTGCCATCGGTGTCTACGCATGTTACGGCATAGTAATAGTCAGTGCCGTCGGTCGTGGTTGCGTCGCTGTAGGTAGTCTGCGACGCATCGTCGACGGTGGCGATGGGCTCCATCTCCGATACGTTGCTGAAACTGGCAGTGGCTCGGTAGATATTGTAGTGGCCAGAATCGGCGGGTGCACTGTAGCCACTCCAGTCCAGATCGATGCTGCCGCCGGAGTCTCCCGGAGTGTCGTGAGCCGACAATGTGGCAACAGGGTCAGGTGGCATGGCTGTGTCATTGACCGACTGCACGGGGCCAGCGGATGCTACAGCGGTGTTCTCCTTGCCATCGGTGTCTACGCATGTCACGGCGTAGTAATAGTCAGTGCCGTCAGTCGTGGTTGCGTCGGTGTAGGTAGTCTGCGACGCATCGTCGACGGTGGCGATGAGAGTCAGGTCGGACACGTCGCTGAAACTGGACGTGCTTCGGTAGACGTTGTAGTGATCGAAGTCGGCTGGCGGATTGTAGCCCGTCCAGTCGAGACGGATGCTGCCGCCAGCGTCGCCGGGCGTGTCTGCAGCCGTGAGCGCGGCGATGGGTGTGGGCGCAAGGGAGCCGTTATTGACCGACTGCACCGGGCTGACGGACTGCACGTTCTTGTTCTCTGCACCAGCCATATCCACGGCTGTGACGGCATAGTAGTAGCCCGTGCCATCCGTCGTTGTGGCATCCGCGTAGCTTGTGGCCGGCGCGCCCGAGACCTGCGCAATCGCGCTGAACCCCGTTACAGCATCAAACGGGGAGGTCGCGCGGTAGATGTTGTAGTGGTCGAGATCCCCGGGCGGCGCGTACCCGGACCAGTCCAGGTCGATGCTGCCGCCGTCGTCATTGGGCGTGTCCTGGGCGTTCAGCGTAGTCACTGGCGCAGGGGGGGTGTTCTCCCGAGGCATCTCGTAACATCCGATGTCGAACCCATCTCCCAGCGGCCTCGACCTGCCGTCAAGGTCCAGCCACCCAAAGGTCAAGGCGTACCCGGCGTCAATCGCCGTGCCGTCTGGCTGAAGGTGGTAGTTGCCGTTTGCCGGATCAAGGAATCGTGGCTCCGCCACCAGTGAGTGCGTGTCGTGCTCTGTTTGCGCCACGTAGTCGGCGAACTCTTTCAGCTCGCCAGCCCACTTGATCTTCACCGTGTCGGCGGTGGAGTACCACAGGTTGTTGTCGCTCACGAAGCCCTCAGCGCACCCCTCGCCCACATTCATCACGCCCGAAGAATTGAACCTGGTCGTGCGTCCAGCGACCAAGATATTGTTTCGCAGTGTAATATTCTTCGGATTGTGGTAGTGGATCGGATCATCGATGGCGTAGCGCACCGGCACCACCCCCAGCACTGGCATATCCAGGTTCGGGGCATAGACGGTGTTGTTGTAGGCGCCGCAATCTCGCGCATGCCAGAAGATTAGAGCCGATCCCGGCCAGTTCACGAACAGGTTGTCATGCGCCACGACGTTCACCGATTCCCACTCGGTGTCGGTCTTGGGTGCCAGGAGTCCGCCCACCACTATTGCGTTGCTAGGGACCGGGGCATCGGGATCGCCGATGAATACGTTGTGACGAATGACGATGTCGCGGGCGGCCCCCTTGAACGTCAGCCCACGGTCCCACCGAGACACGTTCCTGGTACGACAGAAGACGTTGCCCTCAAATACCACCCTCTGGGAGCGGCAGGAGGTAAACCCCGGCTGGTCCATGTCCCGCCTCGCGTATTCCTGCCAAAACTCGTTGTTCCGGATGGTGGCGTCGGTGCCGTTCATCCGGAGGCACTCCCAGAAATTGCGGAACTTGCAGTTCTCGATCAGCAGGTGGTGCTGCTCGTAGCCCGTATAGATCACGCGTTCGTTCGCATCCCGGAACTCGATATCCCGGATCTTCACATAGTCGGCCCTTATGTCCATCCCCACCCACTGCCCTTCCACCGGGCCAAAGTCCACCACGGGGGAGGCGCCGGGAACAGCCTCCACTGTCGTCCAGGCATCCGCGGTGCCCGAGGCAGTCGCCTGCAACTTGGGAGTATTTGTGGGCATGTGCACGCCATCAAGGAGCCGCAGCGTATCTCGGCTCCGTAACTGGGCGAAGGCATACCCGAGGGTGCCCCATGGGTGCCCCGAACTGCCATCGTTGGCGTCGTTCCCGGTAGGCGACACGTAGTAGACAGCGGCGATGGCGGCCGGGCTGGAGAGTCCGAGCGAGAGTGCGCTGATAAGCACGGGAAGGACGGCCAGCGTCCGAACACGGCGGGAGCGATTCACTCCGTTTCCTCCCTCGTGGAGGGCCCAGCGGGCATTTGGTGGTAGCGACGGGTGGCTGCGGGATTGACGGCGAGCTTCGAGGACCCTTCAACGGGTTCTTTACATTGTCGTTCCATGTTCGTTGCACTTCGTCACACGGTTTTGTGTTCCCTCTTCGGCTCGCCGTCGTGCGTTCGCCTCGGCAGTCCTGTCTCTGCTTCCCCGTCTTGTGATACAGGGACGGCGTCTCCAGTGACCAGCCCCCAGAGCCGCACATGCCACGTCCCTATTGCAAAAAGTTTGCATGCCTGACACATGGGCTTTGAGCGTCGTCGGTATGCTGCAGCAGCCTCAGCGCGGGGGTTTTGACGCAGTGTGCATCCGTCCTCGACATCAGGGGGCTCCATTGGCTATGCGTGATGAAGG
>Ga0209979_1003570_pt1 | contig 13620 bp, 11 predicted proteins | sample AnhtaG_FD_183114 | JGI IMG/M metagenome (GOLD analysis project Ga0209979, IMG submission 183114) | Deep subsurface microbial communities from Anholt, Denmark to uncover new lineages of life (NeLLi) - Anholt_01485 metaG (SPAdes) (version 2) | ecosystem: Environmental > Aquatic > Marine > Oceanic...
AGGCTTCAGCTGACTGTCCAAAGCGTTATCCAGGCCGCTCTCGCTAACTGAAAAGATGGTGCAAGGTCACTGGAAGTTGAATTATCATCGCCTTTCGTGGCTAAGTGTCAAATTTGGGTTCTAACTTCTGTCTTGATTCAGCAGGTGGCAGCCTACCCGATGCCCCTCCTCGATCTCGATCAATCTGGGCTCTTCCACGCTGCAAATGTCCATGACATAAGGACAGCGAGGGTGGAATCGGCAGCCAGGCGGCGGGTTGATGGGATTAGGGATCTCACCCTTCGGCAACTCCTTCTCCCGGCGGACGTGGGGGTCGGGCACCGGCACCGCCGACAGAAGCGCCTGGGTGTAGGGGTGCAGCGGGGAAGTGTACACCTCCTTCAGTTGCCCCACCTCGACGATCTTGCCCAGGTACATGATAGCGATGCGGTCGCAGATGTACTTGGCCGTGGCCAGATCGTGGGTGATATACAGATACGTCAGTTCAAGCTCTTCCTTTAGCCTTATCATCAGTTCGAGCAAAAGGGCTCTGACGGAGACATCGGCCATAGCGATGGGCTCGTCGGCTACGACCAGTTCGGGAGTCATGATCAGGGCCCGGGCGATGACGGCCCGTTGCCGCTGGCCGCCGCTTAGCTGATGCGGATACTTATCGTACAGCGTCGCTGCCGGGGTCAGGCCGACCTTTTCCATCAAGTTGATGACCATCTCGCGCTTGGTCGCGCCGCGGGCGATGCCGTGGATCTCCAGGGCATGGCCGATGCCGTCCCCGATCTTCATGCGCGGGTTCAGTGACGCGTAGGGGTCCTGGAAGATGATCTGCATCCGCCGTCGCAGTTGGCGCATCTGCCTGCTGCCCAGAGAGACGATGTCCTTCCCCGCGAAGCGGATTTCGCCCTCCGATGGCTCCACCAGGCGCAGGATGAGCCGACCCGTGGTGGTCTTGCCGCTGCCGCTCTCGCCCGCCAGCCCGAAGACCTCGCCTCGTCTGATGTCGAAGCTGATGCCATCCACAGCGCGCACATAGTCAATCTTGCGGGCGAGGATGGTTTCGACCAAGCTCGTTTGCACAGGAAACCATTTCTTAAGGCCACGGACCTCGACCAGGTTGTCGTTCATTCTCCCTCTTCTGACTTCTCAGGTACAGCCAGCAGGCTGCTCGGTGCCCGTTCTCAACCTCTCGCATAGGTGGTTCAATAGCGGAGCATTTCTCCATGGCATAGGGACAGCGGGGATGGAAGCGGCAGCCGGTCGGCGGCTCGATGAGATCTGGCGGCGAGCCGGGCATGGTCTCCAGTTTCTGCTCCTCCAGGCTGATGTTGGGAATGGACTTCAGCAGTCCCTGAGTGTAGGGATGCAGAGGCTCGTCGTACAGGTCAACGGCCTCAGCCACCTCCACCAGCTTGCCAGCATACATCACCGCAATGCGATCCGCAAGCTCGGCCACAATGCCCATGTTATGGGTGATGAGGATCATGGTCAAGCTAAAATCCCTCTTCAGCCCCTTCATAAGCTCCAGTATTTGGGCCTCGACGATGACGTCCAGCGAGGTGGTGGGCTCGTCGGCGATGATCAGGTCCGAGTTCAGGGCCAGGGCCAGGCCGATCATCACCCGCTGGCGCATCCCCCCGCTCAGTTGATGGGGATAGTCCATCAGGCGGCCGGCGATGATGCCCAATTTATTCATCAGATCAGCGGCCCGCTGGCGAGCCTCTCTCGCGGATACACCCTTTTCGTGAGTGCGTACCGTTTCGATAAAGTGGTCGTCAATGCGCTGCAACGGGTTGAGGCAAGTCATGGGGTCCTGGAAGATCATGGCGATGCGCTTGCCTCTGACGTGGATCATCTCTTGCTCCGTTTTCTGGAGCAAGTCCTCGCCGCCGAAAAATATTTGCCCGCCCACAATCTCCCCTGGCGGGCGGATGAGGCGTAAAATGGAAAAGCCCAGCGTGGACTTGCCACAGCCCGATTCTCCCACCAGTCCCAGAGTCTCACCGCGCCGGACTTCCAGGTCTACCCCGTCCACAGCTCTAACCAGGCCGGCCCGGGTGGCGTACCGGACTTCCAGGTCCTTGATTTGCAGTAAAGCCTCTGTCATGATCGTCCTCTGCCTACGATTCCGCGAGCCGGGGGTTCAAGATCTCGTTCAAACCTTCGCCAAACAGGGCGAAACCCAGGGTGACCAGAGCGATCATCATCCCGGGGAAGGTGATGATCCACCAGTAGCCTCCGGGAAGGAAGGCCTTGCCTTTGCTCAGATCATAGCCCCAATCAGGCTTGCTGGGATCAATGCCCAGCCCCAGGAAGCTCAGGCCCGCCTCGGTGAGGATGGCATCAGCGATGTTCATGGAGAAGACGACCACGATGGAGGGAATGACGTTGGGGAAGACGTACAGGCGCAGGATGGTGGCCGCCCTGGCCCCCAGGCTGCGCGCCGCCTCCACGTAGAGCTCCTCTTTGACCGACAGGGTCTGCCCCCGGGCCACGCGGAAGTAAGTAGGCACGTAGACTACCGAGATAGCGACGGCCATGTTGAGCACGCCCGGCCCCAGCATGGCGGCCATGGCGATGGCCAGAATAAGCCCTGGGAAGGAGTACACGCTGTCCATGACGAGCGATACGGCTTTGTCCAAGCGCCCGCCGATGAAACCCGAAAGCAGGCCCAGGGGCACACCGACCAATGCGGAGAAGATGGCCGACAACAGCGCCACTTTCAGCACTATGTCGGCTCCGTGGAGGATACGGCTGAACACATCGCGGCCCAGGTTATCAGTACCCATGATGAAGCGTTTCCCGAAGGGCTGGCCAGTGATTTTGAGCTCGTCGGGATGTTCGTCCACCGATTGTTGGCCTACCGACGCGTCGGCCACCACTGCATCCACCTGGCCCTCCAGCAGGTCTTTGAACGCTTTTTTAACCCTGGGCTGTTTTTTTAGCGTCACGCCCTCGATTGCTTTGAGCTGCGAGGCAGCGGTGCTGTTCACCTCCACACCGACGGTCTTGCCCACCAGCGACTCAGGGTTGTCAACGTCGGTGCTGTCGTTGCGCACCACAATCACCTGGACACCCGAGCCCGGCTTGCTGAACGTCTGGCCAACGAACTTCTCCGGGTCGTAGGGGGCCAACCTGTTGGCCAGCAGGGTGAAGCCGATGACGACGATGAGGATGAGCACGCCGACCAGGGTGATGTACCATTCCGTGCCATACCATTTCGCGCCCTTGGCGAACCAGGACGCCAAACCATCTTGTCTGAGTACATCCCTGAGTGTTGTCGCTCTCTCTCGTGCGATCATTTGCTACCCTCGCCTATTGAATTTGAGAATCAGCTAATACCGGATGCGCGGATCCAGATGAGCGTAAATGATGTCCACCAGCAGGCTGACACCCGCCACCAGCAGAGCGAAGAAGACTACACCCCCCTGGATGGATGGAAAATCACGATACTCGATTCTCTGGAACAGGAGACGACCAATCCCCGGCCAGGAGAAGGTGGTCTCGGTGAGCACTGCGCCGGCCATCAGCAGTGCGAACTGCAAGCCCAACATAGTGAGGATAGGGATGAAAGCGTTCTTTAGAGCATGTTTGTAGACCACGATGCGCTCCGGGATGCCCCGCGCCCGAGCGGCGGTGACAAAGTCCTGGCGCAACATGCCCAACATGTTGGCCCGCGTCAGGCGGGTAAACACGCCGGAGAGGTACAACCCCAGCGTCAGAGAAGGCAGGAACAGGTGCTGGAGGGAACTGCGCAGGCTAGCCCAATTGCCAGTGACGAGGCTGTCGAACACGTAGAATTTGGAAACAAAATCGAGTACAGAAGCCACGAAGCCGCTGACCTTCAGGTCGTATGCCTGGATGATCGTCTCTGGCTGCATTTGCGTGCCGATGCGCCCAGCAACAGGCAGGCCCAGGTTGATGCCCAGGGCCTTCTCAGACCAGGAACCCAACCAGACGCCCAAGAACAGTTGGAACATCAAGCCCAACCAGAACACGGGTATGGCGTAGATCACGACGCTGTAGAGACGGAAGCCGTAGTCGGCCACGCTGCGCCGCTTGTAAGCGGCATAGGCCCCGGTTGAAATCCCTATAAACGCGGTGATGATCATCGAAAAGACAGAAAGCTCCAGCGTGGCCGGAAACTTATCCGCCAGGTCAGTGACCACAGGGCGGCCTCGCACCGGGGCGATGGAGGTGCCCAGATCCAGGCGCAGAAGGTTCCACAGATAGTTGAAGTACTGGCTGTCGAAGATATTGACCCGCACCTTGAACTGGTCAACGGGGGCCCACCCTTCCAGTCCACCACCCGGAATCCTTACCCGTAACCAGTGGTGGCCTTCCACGGCGGCCTCTTCAAGAGTGCTGACCTCAGCGCTCACCCGCCGCAACCAGCTCTGTTGTTCTGAAGAGATCCAGCCCTCGAAATCCTCGCCCACAGCTATGCGCAGCCACTCGCCTTCCTCATTGCGAGTACGGTCGCTGACATCGAACCGATCCCCCTGCTCCACCAGCAAAGTCACCTCAGAATTGGCGCTGGCCTTGGCCCGCAGGATCAGTCTCTTGGGCAGCACAGTGCCCGAACTCCCCCGCAGGTTGATGAACATCGGCTTGTCGAGGCCCAGGGCGTGCCTGATGGAATCAACGTACTCCTGGGGCGCGCCCGGCCGCATGGTGGCCCGGATGGGGTCGCCGGGCATGATCCTCAGGATGAGGAAGACCAGGCTGACCAGGATGAAGATCATGGGAATGGTCAGCAGGATACGAGTGACAATATAAGCCCGTAGAGATGACATAACTCATCCCTTATGGTGCTGAGGTTGCACACCTAAGAGAGGAGGGGGCTTTGACGGGCAGTTGGATCGTCCGCCAAACCCCCTCCTTGATATCGGGAACGTCGCCGTTGCGTCATAAAGCTACAGCATTAACCCTATCCTAGCTCTCACTTGGAGAGCAAGAAGTAGGGGAGCTGCATGTAGGGAGCCAGTTCGACACCGGTGACGTTCTTCTGCGTGACCACGTACAGCGAGCCCTGAGTGAAGGGGATGGTGGGACACTCGGTGGTCCATAGCTCTTGGATCTGCTTGTAGAGGTCCAGGCGCGTGCCCATGTCCGTCTCGGTCTGGGCCGCTTCCAGAAGCTCGTCCATCGTCTCGTTTGCGTAGAAGAGCCCCAGGTCGTCGGCAGCCTCGGAGTGAGCAAAGGACCAGGTGTAGTTGTCGGGGTCCAGGTAGTCCGGATACCAGCCCAGCAGGAAGACCGGCATGGTGCCGGGGCCAAAGTAGTCGGTGTAGGTGGCCCACTCAGCGCTTTGCAGGGTGACCTTGATCATCCCTGTCTCCTCGAGCGCGGCCTTGATCACCGTAGCCACGTCGGCTTCTGTGTCCCCATAGTGGGTCGGTGTCCACCACAGGTCCATCTCCAGCGGGCTCGCCTCGCTGTAGCCGCCTTCCGCCAGCAACGCCTTGGCCGCCTCCAGATCGCGCTTGGGGAAGGCGTCAATGTGCCCCTCCATGCCCTGGGGCACCATGCTGTAGAGCGGCTGATGGGTGCCCAGGAAGACCCGGTCGGAGATATCGTCGCGGTCAATGGCCAGGGAGATGGCCTGCTTGACTTTGGGGTTGTCGAAGGGCGGGGTGGTGCTGTTGAAGCAGATGTAGCGGATGTAAGCCCCGGGCCCCTCAATGACCCTCACGTTGGGGTTATCCTCCAGGTCCACGTAGTCCGTGGGCAGGAGAGTCTTCCAGGCTATGTCAATCTCACCGTTCTCCAGGGCCAGCCGCATGGTGGTGGCGTCGGCGAAGTAGCGCACGACGATGGACGGCCACTTGGGCGGATCGCCAGGATAGTCGGGGTTTGCCACCAACTCCATCTCCACATCCCGCTCCCAGCGTGCGATCTTGTACGGGCCTAACCCACTGCAGGTGCTGTCGGAGTCGAAACCGTCCTCGGGGTAGCAGTTGGGACTGACGGGCATCCAGGGGGTGACCGCCGTCAGGTAGGGGAAGAAGCCCACTGGGTTCTGGAGCTTGATCTTGATGGTCAGGTCATCCACCACCACCGCCTCCTCGAGGAAGGCGCTGACCAGCCAGTTGGGATCGCCCTCCAGCCGCACCACGCGGTCCAGGGACCACTTGACGGCGTGGGCGTCCACCGGCGTCCCATCGGGGAACTTCATCCCCGGCCGGAGCTTGAAGGTCCACTCCAGGCCGTCATCGCTCACCGTGGGGAAGTCCGCGGCTAACTGAGGCCTCAGTTCCGTAGTGCCCGGGATGTAGGTCAGCAGGCCTCCGGCCACATTGTAGAAGATCTCCCAGGTGTGGAAGTCGTAGGTCTCGGCCGGATCCAGGTCGGTGACTGAGTCGGTGGTGCCGATGATCAGCGGTTCCACCGCGACCGCCTCTGGCACACCGAACCACTTGTCGTAGATCTGGTCGTATATGCCGAGGGCTTTGACCGCTGCCAGACCGGCGTTGATGGCCTCCAACACCTCGGGGCGCTCCTTGCGCACGGCGACGCCGTACTCTTCCTCGGTGTAGACCCCCTCCAGCACCTTGAGCCTCATCTCAGGGTTGGCCTTGACGATCTCGATGGCTGTCGGGCCGTCGGCCACAGCCGCGTCCAGGTCGCCGGCGGCCAGAGCCTGGAAAGCGAGGGTGTTCTCGTCGTACCGCATCACCTCAGCCTCGGTCTGTTCCGTCAGCCAGATGTCGCCGGTGGTACCCAACTGTACGCCGACCTTCTTGCCAGCCAGGTCATCAGGGCCGGTGATCTCGGTTTCGTCGGCGCGGACAGCGATCATCTGCCCGGCGTTGAAGTAGGGATCGCTGAAGTCAACGGTCTTGGCCCGCTCTTCGGTGATGGTAGCGGCCGACATGACGGCGTCGAACTCAGCGGAGGCCAGGGCAACGAAGATGCCATCCCAGCGGGTGTTGACGAACTCGAACTCGAAGCCCGCAGCTTTGGCGATGGCATCGAAGAGGTCAGGGTCGAAGCCGACGACATTGCCCGCCTCGTCAACCATCTCAAAGGGCGGGTACTCGGCGTTGATGCCGATGGTCAGTTTGCCGAGTTCGGCTGGCGTGGGCGTCACCACCACCACCTTCTCGACCGGGACCTCTTTGACCACCTCTTTCTCGACCGCCACCTCCTTCTCCACCACCACGGTCTCCACGACCTTCTCCCTAACCACCTGAGGGGTCGGAGCACCGCAGGCGGTGAGAAGCAGGCTGACGATGACACCTAAAGTGATGATGGTCCAGACTCTATTGCGTGCAAGCATGTCTCCTCCTATCTAATCTAATGCAGGCTTTGAAACATGAATGGACAGAACAAGTGGACAATCTCCCTCGACATCACCTCCTTTCGCTTCAGTTCCCTTGGAAAAGGGGCTTTTGCTGCGCCGAAAGCGCCTGGTGGCATTTACGGCGAACCGCGAACCTCTCCGAGAGAGCTCGTCACGCGCCGCTCCAAGAGCACGGAGGAAGCAGAAGTCCTGCCTCCTCCGCGAGGCGACACTCAGCCACAATCCATGACAGGCTGTGGCCTACTACACACTAATTCCCCAGGGCTTGGGTTACTATTATAGTGCTGATTGCCACTCTGTCAAGTCGCGGCAGAGGGCCAGCATCCTCAGGCTTGATCGGCAGCTCTGTCTCTTACTCCGGCCACTCGGCGTAGGTACAGAGGATATCCACGTACGACTGCTCGGCTCGTACCAGCCCGGCCACCTTGTCGTTCCCCTCAATGACCAGGTACTCGTCCGGGCTGTGGGCGCCTGCACCATGGCCCAGGCCGCCGGAGACTAAAGGCAAGTTGATGGGCTCTCGGGTGTAAAGATACATGGGAGCGCTGCCCCCCATGTGGGGCCAGATGATGACATCCTTGACCCCATATTGCCCATAGACGCTCAACAATGCCTGCACCACCGCGTCTTTGACGCTTGTCTTGGACCATTCATACCCGCCCAGTTGGCGAATCTGGATATCCTTGTAGCCGTGCTTGTCTAGATGAGCCCTCACCAGAGGCACGACGTCTTTGGACTCCTGGTTGGGAACCAGACGGGTATCCACTTTACAGGTCACCTTGTGAGGGAGGACAGTCTTGGTACCGGGGCCGGTATACCCACCCCAGATGCCATCAATGTTCAAGGTGGTAGAATAGAGGTACTTCAGGATAAGGTCACACCCCTCAGCATCATCAATCCAGTGCTCGACCTTGAGTATCTCTTTCCAGACCCCGTCGTCGAAAGTATCTACCAGCCGGTCCACCAACTCCAGATCTCCCTGGCTCGGATTCTCCACTTTGTCGTACCAGCCCTCGATCAGGATCGTGTTGCCATCCTCGGAGGTCATGGTGGATAGAGCCTGCACCAGACGCCAGGCGGGGCTATCGGTCACGGCCTTGAAGCTGCTGTGGGCATCGTACTGCTGCGGGCCCCGCCCCCACTCTCGTCCTGTGCATTCCAGCTCCATATAAACGATCCCCTTGTTGCCTAAGGCCATCTGGATCTTGCCCTCCTGGTCCTGTGAAGCTCCCAGGTTGAGGCAAGCGTCGGCCGTGCGCAGCCGCTCCTGATACTTGCTGATGATCTGGGGAAAATGAGGGCTGCCTAGCTCCTCCTCCCCCTCGGCGGTAAACATGATGTTGACCGGCAGCTTGTCCTCCACAGCGATGATGGACTCCAGGGCGTTGAGCCACATGCGATAGGGCCCTTTGCTGTTGATGGCCCCGCGGTTGATGATCACCTTCCCCAAAGGCGGTTTATCCACCAGCCGGGCCTCAAATGGAGGCGAGGACCACGCCTCACCCACTATCGGCTGCACGTCGTACATGCAGTAGTTGACGATAGTCTTGGGCGCTCCAGCATCATAGTAGGCCCAGACGCCCGGATGTCCCTCTGTCTCCACCAGTTCCGCCTCCTGACAACCCAGATCGGCATAATACTGGCGTAGCAGTTCGGCGCACTCCTACTCCTGTACGCCATAGTTCTCGGCGCTGATGCTGGGTTGCCGCAGGAACTCCTGAACCTTGGCGATGTGTTCCGCCTCGTGTTCCTCGATATGTCGGTGTATCGCCTCTAGATTGGCCATTAGATCTCCTCCTGTCGCCATTCCATTGTGAAGAGATAGCATTCAGCTATCACCTTCTGGATGAACACTTGCAAACGACTACACCTTGAGTCTGGGATCCAGATAATCCCGCAGCCAATCGCCGAACAGGTTGATGCCCAAGACGGTGATCATGATGGCGATGCCGGGGAAGGTGGCCAGCCACCAGGCATCCCTCAGGTAGTCGCGCCCGTCAGCCAGCATACTGCCCCAGGTGGGGATGGCCGGCTTCACTCCCAATCCAAGAAAGCTCAAGGCCGCCTCGGCCAGGATGGTGGTGGCGACGGCGAAACTGGAGATGACAATGATGGGGGCCAAGGTATTGGGCATGATATGGCGGAACAGGATGCGCATACGGGGCACTCCCAGCGCCCGGGCGGCCTCCACATATTCTTTCTCCCGAACGGCCAGCACCTGGCCCCGCGTCACCCGGGCGTACCCCACCCAACCTCCGAGGGCCAGGACAGCGATGAGCTTGTCCAACCCCGGCCCCAGAACCGACAGAAGCAAAATGGCCAAGATGATGAAGGGAAAGGCCAACCAGATATCGGCAATCCGCATAATGATGTCATCTACCAGACCGCCCGAGTAACCAGAGATGAGACCTAGAATGACACCTATCGTCCCACCAAAAGCCACGGCCGTAAAACCCACCGTCAAGGAGACCCGAGACCCGTATATAACGCGGCTCAGGATATCTCGGCCCAGGGAATCGGTCCCCAAAAGGAACTCCGATGTGCCGCCTTCGGTCCAGGCCGGGGGCTTCAAGCGACGTCTCAACTGCTCGCCGATGGAGACTTCTCCCTCTAGCTGGTGAGGAGCGACAAAGGGAGCAAAGATGGCGACAAAGAGCATACCCAGGACGATAAGCACCCCGAGAGCGGCAACCTTGTTCTGCAGCAGGCTGCGCAAGATAGAGGGCAATTCCGTTGCTCTTGCCCTGCGTGGTACTTCCCACCGGGGAAGAGTGACAGCGGCATTGATCTCCTGCGCTTCAGTCGTGCGCTGTTGCATCCTGTCCTCCCTACTTCTCTCCCAACCTGATGCGTGGATCAAGATAGGTATATGACAGATCCACCAGTAGGTTGGTGGCTACGAAAACGAGGGCGATCAAGAAAACGGCCGCTTGGATTAGAGGGAAGTCGCGTTGATTAATAGCCATGAAGATCAACCGGCCCACCCCCGGCCAGGCAAAGACCGTCTCAGTGACCACCGTCCCGGCCAAAAGGGCACCGAAGTCCATGCCTACCATGGTGGCAAGAGGGATCAGGGCGTTCTTCAGGGCGTGTTTCCAGATGATCACCCTCTCCCCCAGGCCCTTGGAGCGGGCTGTGGTGATGTAGTCTTGCCCCAACACCTCCAGCATGCCCGAGCGCATCAGGCGGGTGTCCCTGGCCAGGAAGAAAGTTCCCAAAGTTATGGCCGGCAAGATCAGATGTTTCGGCCCTGCTCGCCCCGATATGGGCAGGAGCCGCAAGATAACGCCGAAGATCAGCATCAGCATCAGTCCCAGCCAGAAACCGGGCATGGATTGGCCGACCAGGGCTCCCAGCATCGTCAAGCCATCGTATATGGAGTTGCGGCGCACCGCAGCCAGGACACCCAGGGGGAGAGCCAACGTCAGGGCAAAGATCTGAGCGGCGATGGCCAATTCCAGGGTGGCCGGCATCCGCTCCAATATGAGGGGGAAGACAGGCTTGGTATAGCGAAGGGAGGTGCCAAAATCACCGCGTACCGCCCGGCCCAGCCAACGCAGATACTGAATGTGCACTGGCTGGTCGAAGCCCATCCGGTGTCTGAAGGCCTCCAGTTGCTCTCGTGTGGCGTCCAAAGGCAAATACAGCATGGAAGGGTCACCCCCTCCCGGCAAATGGATGGCGAAAAAGACCAACAGGGTGACCCCCCATAGAACGAAAAGCGACCACAGAAACCGTCTAAAGAAGTACCTGGACACTGCTCTCCCTTTCGGTCAAGGTGCAAAGAAAGAAGCTTGAGCAGGCTAGCACGCTCCGGCGGCGCAGTCCACTGGAGGCCCCCAGCCCCTCTCCTAACCCTTCGACCCTGCTCAGGACAGGCTTTGGGAAGGGAGCCTGAATTTCCCCTCCTCCCAGGGCCCGTCTTGAGCCTGGCGGAGGGTCGAAAGAGGAATTGGGGAGATGAGAGCTGTTCTGACGGTGGGGCGGAGCCCTCACTCTCAGGAGGCAGAGCTCCGCCCCGCTGCTGTCTGTATCACGTACACCCAGAGCCCTTGAAACCGGAGGCTCCCGGCCTGCTATTCGCCGACGAGCCTGGCGTTGCGGAAATCTATGCGCTCGTCGGCTCGAGCCGTCCATTCCAGGCGCTTGCTCACCCCATAGAAATCGTACTGCCGCCACAGCCAGATCCAGGGGCACTCCTCGTAGGCGATGGCCTGGGCCTCGAACAGGAGCTCCTGGCGATGGGCGTCGTCCAGGGTCGTAGCAGCCTCGGCGTAGAGCGCCTCGTACTCTTCGTTGTACCAATCGGTGATACTGAGGGGCCAGTCCTTGGTGAGGTTCTGGGCGTCTTCAAGGTCGTTGGCCGCGGAGCTCAAACCGATCAGGCCGATCTCCAGATCCTGCCTGGGGACCAGCATCTCCTGGACGTAAGTGGACCAATCCATGGGGATGACCTCCGCCCGGATGCCGACCTCCGTCAGATAGGCCCCGATGGCCTGCGCCGCCTCCTTGTCCTTGTTGTAGCGCCCCACCGGTGTGTGCAGTTTGATGTCGAACCCATCGGGGTAGCCAGCCTCGGCCAGGAGATCCTTGGCCTTCTGGGGATAGTAGGGCCAGGGCTTCAGGTCAGGGTTGTCGTTGGGTGGGACGACCCAACTATTGTAGCGCTCGGCATAGCCGACAAACAGTGTCTCGCCAATCGTATCCACATCCACGGCGTAGTTCATGGCCTGCCGCACCCGCTTGTCAGCCCAGGGCTTGCTCTCGTCGCCACAGTAGATATACATGAAGATGCGGCGAAGTCCCTCTACAGCCTCCAGGCGAGAGAGGTCCGTCTCCACCAGACGTGTCTGATCTGGTGGAACGTTGGTGATGAGGTCGGCAGTGCCAGCCTCCAGTTCGGCGATGCGGGCTCCCGCCTCGGGCACGGCCCGCACGGTGATCCTCTTGATGGCGGGGACATCTCCCCAGTAGTCCTCGTTGGCCTCTATGACGAGGGGGCCATCCCTCTCCCAACTGACGAACTCGTAGGGACCGGACCCCACCGGGTTCTCCGCCGCCACCTCCAGCGGTGTCTCGGTGTAGTACTGGAGCGGCATGATCTCAAAATCCGACAGGGTATGGATCATCCTCGGAGCCGGTTCTTCAGTGTGGATACGGATGGTGTAGTCGTCAATGATCTCCGACGACTCGTAGAAGATGTCGTAGGGCGTGGTGTCCACGGCAATCGACTCCTCCAGGTCACGCGCCCGCTCCAGGGAGAACTTGACCGTCTCGGCGGTAAAGTGCTCACCGTTGTGAAAGTAGACGTCATCCCGCAGCTTGAACTCCCAGGTCAGATCGTCCACGATCTCCCACGAGGTGGCCAGCATGGGCACGTATTCCCCGTCGGCGGTTCTCCAAACAAGATGGTCAAAGATGTGGACGGCGATGTTAGACTCCGGATTGGTGGTCGTCATCTGGTAGGGATCCAGGGTGTTGGGGTCAATGCCCGACAGCTCAACGATCTCCCCTGTTGGGCCAGGGACAGGGACCGGCGTTGCCGTCACCACGACCACCTTCTCCACCGGCACCTCCTTGATCACCTCTTTGATCACCTCTTTCTCCACCGGCACCTCTTTGACCACCTCCTTCTCCACCACCACCTCCTTCTCCACCACCACGGTCTCCACGACCTTCTCCCTAACCACCTGGGGGGCCGGAGCGCCGCAGGCGGTGAGAAGCAGGCTGACGATCACACCTAAAGCGATGATGGTCCAGACTCTGCTACGTGTAAGCATGTTTTTCTCCTCCTATCGAATGCAGCTTCGGAACACAAATGGACAGGACAAGCGGACAAAATATCCCTCCGGCATCACCTCCTTTCGACTCAAAGCTCCCTGGGGAAATGTGCTTTTGTTGGCCGAAACCACCTGGTAGCGTTTGGACCGAACCACGAACATTTCCGAGAGAACTCGTCGCGCGCCCGTCCAAAAGCAAGGGAGGAAACAGGAGTCCTGCCTCCTCCGCGAGGCGACACTCAGCCACAATCAATGACAGATCATGGCCTGTCACACGGTATAGTTCCCCAGGATTTGGTACTATTATAGTGATAATCGCCAGTCTGTCAAGTCACTCCTGGCTAAGCTTAAGACCTCGGAGGTGGAGAGTAGTACTCCTGACTGCGGCTGACCAGTGTTGCCTATATCGAAACATTGACATAGTCTCTAAATTATGTGCTTGGCTGGGCCAAGCTTCTGGTCTGCCGAGCCTCAATGAGACCAGCTCGGTGAGAGGATAAAAGGGCGCTTTTGTGGTATGATTAGGTGAGGTTCAACCCATCA